>Ga0316224_1004498_pt1 | contig 10514 bp, 15 predicted proteins | sample TBH18013metaG_FD_206254 | JGI IMG/M metagenome (GOLD analysis project Ga0316224, IMG submission 206254) | Freshwater microbial communities from Trout Bog Lake, Wisconsin, USA - TBH18013 | ecosystem: Environmental > Aquatic > Freshwater > Lake > Hypolimnion/Profundal zone | place: USA: Wisconsin...
AATATCATTCTTCTTAACTTTATCCTTCTTCGGCATGATATTTTAATTATAATAAATTAACTATAATTAAAATATTTTTCAACTTTTTGTATTAAATTAATTCTCAAATATAGCCGCTAAGTCATCAGGTAAATCTACTATTACAGTATTGTAAAACTTTTCAATATCAGCTAATGCTGGTTCATCCTTTTCTGTAATAAAGTTAAGTGCTAAACCCTTACGTCCAAAACGACCAGTACGACCAATACGATGAATATAGTTTTCACGATTATTTGGAATATCATAATTAATTACTAATGATAATTGTTGAACATCAATACCTCGTGCAAGTAAGTCAGTTGTAATTAATACACGTACTGTACCTGAACGAAATTCTTTCATAATTCGCTCTCGCTCAGTTTGTGACATATCACCATGTAGAATTGTCATTGAAATTTTATACTCATTTAAATTCATTGCGAGGTCTTCTACACGCTTACGATTGTTACAATAAATAATAGATTGCTTAATTGAAATAGCTTTGTATATATCTAATAATACTCCAAATTTAAATTCTTCTTTCTTCAATGCAATTTTATATTGTTTAATACCTTCTAATGTTAATTTTTCTCGTTGAATCATAATACGTGTAGGATTTCTCATAAACTTTTTAGCAATTTCATCTGAATCTTTTGTCCATGTTGCTGAAAATAATCCAATTTGTGTATCACCTGGAACACCTTTATTGAAAATTTCATGAATTTGTTCCTTAAATCCTCGTTCTAACATTTGGTCTGCTTCATCTAATACTAATGCTTTTAATTTACTAATGTCTAATGCATTACGATTAATCATATCATAAATACGTCCAGGAGTTCCTACAATCACATGTACACCATCTTTTAGTGTATAAAGATCTGAACGAATATCTGTTCCTCCAATTAATGCAGCTATTTTTACTTTACAATATTCACCAACTCGTGTGATTACTTCTTTAATTTGTTGTGCTAATTCTCTTGTTGGTACAATTATAAGTGCTTGGGGAACTAATTCATTAAAATTAATTCTCTGTAAAATGGAAATAGTAAATGTTCCCGTTTTACCGGTACCAGATTGTGCTTGTGCAATAACATCATTACCTTTAATCATTGGAACAATTGCTAATTGTTGAATAGGGGACGGTTTTTCAAAACCAAATGAATATACTCCACGGAGCACATCATCACTTAATCCCATTTCGTCAAATGTCTCAAATTTATCGAGAACATCTGGTATAATTTCGTTAATTTCATCGGTTGAAGCCATTATATAATCTTTTATTTTGTTATCCTTAAATTTTAATTGTATTGATATATATTATCAATTTTTTCTTATATTCTTAATATGTTCATTTTAAAATATTAAATAAATATCTATAATATGGAACTCGCAGCTAATATAATTGCTTTTTTACATTTAATTCTTGTTATATTTGTTGTATCCACTCCATTTTTAACAAATGATACATTTATCTTATTATTTTATTGTTTTATAGTATTTTCTATTATGTTTCATTGGATTACCAATAATGATGGATGTATATTAACTTTGATAGAAGCTAAACTAAGAAATAAAAAATCAACACAAACATTCATGGGTAGATTAATTAGTCCTGTTTATAAAATATCATCAACAGAAGTTAGATTAGCTACCCTAGCATTATTCTTATTTGCATTCTATAAATCTCGTATTTGGGATAAAGATAAATTATACCAAGTAATTACTTTTGCAAAATTACACTTTAAAATAGGAATGAAAAATCTAAAAAAATATTTATCTAAAGAAACCCCCGCAGCTTCGCCAGATCTCCCAGCGTCGCTCCCGACCGAACCAGCACCTCAACTCGTGCTGGAGCAGGTATAATTGGTACATAAGCTCGGTGAACTACAGGAACTACCAACATACGTGGCGACTCAATAATATGCAGTCCACTAATTATACGTGGAGCTTCCACAATAATGTTCTTCGTCACCATCTTAATTGTGCATACACCGTTAATGGGATTGGTCCTCATCATAGCAATAATGCCAGCAGAACGTACAACACCAATAAAACGATTAGACATTATATTCTCATAACATAGCATCAGACTAGGAATAACATCCTTGCCATCAACATTAGCACCCTTATACAGAATGCAAGTAGATGAATAGATATCCATAACCCAGACATTACGGAACTCATTCTTCATCTTGGACTCCTTGTCAGCTGTAATCAGCCAACTCGGAATCTTGGAGCCATACTCGCTAACCTCAGCTGCATCCATAACAAACTCCATTATCAAATTGCTCTTGATAACATTCACAAAATCATCATAAGACGTCATTTTTATTTACCTAATTTAAAAGAGCATATATGCTAATATTTTTTCAATTTTTTGATATAAACTGAAAAATTATAAACTGCTACAGTGTTCATTTCTAAATAGAAAATAATATAATAAATATAATAATCCAAATATATACGCTAATATAGCATATATTACTTTCATACCACAATCCATATTTTCTTTAGTATTACATGTATAACTTAAATATGCTGCATATACTCCTATTATAAATGATATCATAAATCCCATATTAAATATATGTAAATACCCTTCATCTGAAGTAAATTTTTCTTTATCCAATGATTTATTCTTTTTAATTTTTGCTATTTCATTTATAATAAAAATTGTATCCATACTGTTATTCTATAAAAAAGTTAGAATAATATAAATAAAAAATCACAATATAAGTATTTTATATTGCGGTTCTTAATGGTTTCGAACCATTGACTTTGCGGTGTGTGTCTCAACATATGTGATAACAGCCACATGCTCTACCAACTGAGCTAAAGAACCAAATATAAAAAAACTATATATGGCTCCTTTCACATTATATATATTATAACCTTTAAATCTCTTCTACTTTATTTGCAACAACTTTAACCAAATTAGATTCCAATTTTTTAGTATTAGCAATTTTATAATCATATTGGCAATTATGATCATTAAAATGACGATGTTTATGACAAAAAAACTTATCACATTTACATTTTACATCAGTAATTCTAATCTTAATTTTACATTCATTGAATTCGCACTTGGTTGGTTGAATCATATTAAACTATAATAAATTTAAATTAAATATATCTATTATATTTATCAATTTTTATTTAAATATTTGAAATATACTAATTTATACAATTATATGCAAAAAAGCATTGAAACAAATATACTATTAAAAAATGTAGATATTTTTAAAAAACAAATAATTGCATCACCTATCAGTCTTCTAATTAAAATTTTACCTTTTTTATGCACTTGCGGAAACCTTGAAATGTATAAACTTACTGAAACTATTGTCCCTATTGATACCTTACCTAATAAAGATATGATGATTCGTATGTCATTGATAAGTGAAAATTATGAATTATCCTCTTACCTTCTTCCTAAAAACTACATGCCTCAATCTCTTTGTCTTCGATACTATTTATGTAGCGGTGGAAATGACTTACGTATTTACAATTTATTAGATAATTCTGAAAATTGGAATGCTGTTATTGATACCGATATTAAACGGGGTATCAAAAACGGTAACATTTTTACTATTAAATATATATTATCAAAAAAATCTATTCCTATTGATGATTATTTCATATTACCCAAAGAAAAACATTGTTTAATTTTGAATGATGAATTAATAAACTATTATATAGAAAATAATATAAATCATGAATTTTTAATTGAAGAATTATATAATAGAAAACATAATAATATAAATTTTATCTTTAATATTGTAACACTAAAAAAATTTATTAAGAAATTACGATATAAAATAAAAAATATATAGAAATAAAATGGACTGGGATAAATTTCATTTATGGACAGAATTTTTATACGAAAATCTATATAAAGATATCCTTATACATAGAGCGGTGGTTGAGTGTGAAAAAATAATGTTAGATATTAGTAAAAATGGAGAGTCCACCATAAAACATAAAAAAGAAAGAAAAGATATTAGTCCAGAAAATTGGACAAAATACGGAAAATTAAATAATATACTTGATAAAATAAATAAAAAATATAAAGTAAAATTGGGGCTCCCCCGGGATGGATGTGATAAAAATCAAATACATAAAAGAATGGATGATATTATAATTGGAAAAATGTATAATATTCCAGCTGAATTAAATGGTATTGATACATCTGACAAAGAAAACTATAAATATATTCCCATACATAAATCTCGCCGACACATCCATGGAGTCCCCAAAGAATTTTTAGTCAATTATATATACAATATGATTGAAAAGGCGAATTGGGAATCTGTTTATTCTTGGTATTACCATGATTCAAAATTAATAGAAAAATGTGCTATTTATAAATGTCCTGAAAAACATATATTAGTTAATGTAGATAAAAACAGAAAAAAAATAGAAAAAGAAGTTGCGTGTAATCACGATATTAATGTCCTTTTAAAAATAAACGAATTAAAAAAATATTTAAATAATGTTGAGTTTGATAAAATAAAAAATTTTTTTCATAAAAAACGTATAGATAACTATAGAAATAATTTTCCTTCAAAAAGTAGATTTATAACTTATTGTGCCGGTAATTGTATTGATTCATTTGGAATTATCCATAAAGGAATGCCAAGTGGAAAACAAAAATGTAAAACATGTAATATCACGTATTGTAGAGAATGTGGAAAAAAACCGTTTCATGATAATCAATTGTGTATATTTGTAGACGATATACAATTCGAGAATCCTGAATCTTATAGAAAATGCCCAGGATGTAGTATATGGGTTGAAAAAGAAATTGGTTGTGACCACATGCAATGTATGTGTGGTGTTCATTTTTGTTATAATTGTAGAGGTGTTTTAAATGCTAATGATCCATATTACCATGTGTGTAGTATGGGCGTAACTGATCCCCATTTTAGGGATTTTCCTGTTAATCATCCGACTGTTCGGTATCCAGGTGAATTAGCATGCAATTGCAGTAATTGTTGTTAACAGTAATTAGGTTAGAGTTAAGGACTTGTTCCTCCATTATATTTTGCCAGAGAAATCTGTTTCCTAAGATATGATGTGAAATATATAAATCCACGGAAAATGTTTATTATTATAAAGTTTAGTATGTCTGCAGCTATTAAATGATAACTAATAATATTTTTTCCTAAATGTTCAAGGGAAAACATTTAGTTTTATTAGATTTTTAGTTATACCGCCATTCAAAATAAGTTTGATTGGTTGTGCTATAAATAACTCCCCAATTAATTTTGCTATAAATTAATTAAGGATAATATTTTTTTACCACCCTTCTACTTGAGCCGTTTTATACATCTCATGACGTGCAATAATATTAAGTGCCTCTGGATCAAATTTCATCATAAATTCTCTTACATTTCTGTAATAACCTTTAATCCTATTCATTCCACAATATTCTGGGCAACTATCACCATCAGAAAATTCAATCTTATCCTTAATCCAATCTTCAAATGTCGTCGGCATAAAATGTCCCATTACTGAACGAATGCAAAAAAGTGCAAATTCATCATGAACTGTGCCAATCTTATAATCATTATCATGTTCATTAATAATGATAGGAAGTTTATACTTATTATAAATATCAGTTTTTAGTTTCCATGCCATCTTTTTAGTTTCTTCTGGCCACAGAACTTCTGATGCACTGATGTAATTACTACCATTTGCATAATATCCACGCTCATCTTTATTCTGAGATTTATGTACCATCTTATTCCATTCCTCTTTTGTCATACCACAATAAATTGGAAAACTCATTTTATGTTTGTTAATGATTAATAACTAATGACTAATAAATGAATTTTCAATTTTATGCTTTTGATGCAATTACTGAATCAATATATTTATTCCATCCATGCGTAGCAATAAATTGCATATCTCTCATCATAATAGCATAAGAAGCACCACTATGAGAATCTAGAAGTTTCATTTTATCATGAACAATATTCAGCCTATCAGGATCAGTTGGAAACATAAATCCACCTACACCTCGATGTTCACGCATAAGCGCCCATGAGTCTGTTGCTGTAATTGCATCATACGCATCCTTATATGCATTACGATTAAGAATATCATTAAAAAAGCTAAAATCACCTTCAGGATACTTGGTCATTTTGTAATCTTTTTTGTTTAATATTTAAATAAATATGATTATGTATTTTTTTTTCAATTTTACTGATTATATCCAAATCCAAAATATACAACAAGAATAAGTATAATTACTCCAAATAGCATTATACTACCACCTATAGTTTTTTGATTATTTATCCAACTATATTTTGATTTTGGTTGTCTTATTACATAATCTGGAATATTATCACTTGGAACAACATCCATAACTTGTATAACAGGATTTTCTACTGTATTATCATTATTCATTTTTAATATTAATTGATATCTATATTAAAATAATTTTTCAGTTTTTTATATACAAAAAAATATAAAAAAATTTAATTCTTCTCGATGACGTTGTGAGCACAGTAGCCGCACTCCTTGTTTCCAAGGCGGGTCTGGTCAGTTATCTTATTGACGATGAGATAGGCACGCTTGCACTTGCACTTGCGAATCTCTTCGTTCTTAGATGGCGGAGCAGGATAGCCGATGCTCAGTGGTAGCTCGCCGTCACGAAGATGATACATATCACTTTCAAATTGATTATTAATGTCGATTGCCATTGTCGGCGTCGATGCACGATAGCCAGTTGCTGCAAACTCCTCCATGAGGCTGCGAGCAGTAGGAAGTAATAGTTCTTCAAAAACAGGTTCAAGGCAACGAGGGTGTACCTCGCTGGTAGTTGAGCCTAGAATACGAAAGCCCGAGAGCGACAGCTCAGAAGGTGCACGACGTAGGGGTGCATAAGGGGCATTAACATCGAGTTGCATTTGGATAGGGGTGTTCATGATTGCTTTTTAATTGTGTTTTTTATTGATATTACCTATAGACTGCATATGATAATTTTTTTTCAATTTTTTATATTAATATGAAATTTGAATTTTTTAATTTATTAAAATATAAAAAATTACCTATATATCTATTAAAATGCATAGCCATAAAACTCTTTACTTAAATGAAACATCTGAAATAGTATTCATTTTTGATGAAACAAAAATAAGATTTGAAATATATAATAATGATATTATCCATATTCTTGATAGACCACATGTTAAATTTATTGATACTTTTAATGAATTAATTACTGAATATAATATATCAAATCATAATGCAAAATTAATAAAAATATGGTTTAATAAAAATCAAAAAAAATTATTACCAATAAAACAATATACCACTAGATATGGTAGAATAACAAAATCTTATTAATTTAACTTGGGTCATAATCATAATTATAACGATGCTTTGAATGCAATTCTCTAATTTCATCATATAGTTCTGATTCATCATCTGATGGAATATCCTTACTAAGACGCATCTTAATCATCTTAATAGGATTTTCATGAAGATTTATACTCAAATAATTATTAATCTTTGCAAAGAACTCTGTTGGATTATGTGTAATGCATGTTGTCTTATGCTTTGGATACCATTTCATATTATTCACAATTCCAATCTTTGCATAATAATCAATATTTAATATGATAATATAACCATTTTGTGTTCTATTATCATACATTAAAATAGTATCATCTGATACAGCAATCTTAAAATCTGGCTTAATTTTCTTAAGTTGAATAGATATATAATTGATTCTCAATCTAATTGTTTCATTTTTGAACAAATTATTATTCATATAATTAATAATATCACTAGTATTCTTACAATATGTACAACTATTGAAATTTTTCACTTGATTGACAATATCGTATACTTGGATACCATTATTTAATTCATTTGGATGCAAACAAATATAAACACCATCACTATTATCATTTCGTGTAATCTTGAAATGATAAAACTTAAGCGGATGAATGGTTATTTTGTTCTTAATATAACTAATATTATTTAATTTCATAGTTAACTCTTCATATATAAGTTGACTCTTTTTACAGGCAGATTCATAGTCTACCACATCTATATCGACTGTTTGTATAGACATTTATAACGTTGATACGGTAGTTAAAATATATATACATATATTTATTAGTTATTTTTTCAATTTTTTATCTATTTATAGTATGCATGATACATTATATATAATATTATCGATTATTTATTATATTATATATTTTATCATGCTATACTATATATTTAGGTTATTTTGAAATAACAAATATATTGCGTTTTTCCGTTAAATACATATCCGGACCTTCTCCAATAAATTCTCTAATTTCTGGCTTAAATTCTGTTCCAATACGATTCCAATCTTGTAAATCCTCTATAATATAATATCCATTCGGCTTTAGTCTATGCCATAAATTCTTTAATGTCTTTAATTGATTTATTTCCCAATGATCTCCATCATCTAAAATTATATCAAACATCTTATCTCCTAATACATTATCTAATTCTTCCTTCTTTGTACTATCTGCTAAATATGTAACAATTCTATCTTCCGTAAATTGTGTATCTGGTTGAATATCACATCCAATAATATTACCATTGGGAAAATAATCTCTCCATGCCCTTAAACTACCTCCTGGTTTATATCCTGGTAATGCATACTTATGCATTGAATAATGTACATCAGGTAACATTGTACCAATTCCAATTTCTAATAAATCAACTGGTTGTTGACGAAGATTTTTAAATAATGATTGATATAATACTGTATATCCATTTCTATCTTTGTCGCTACCATATTTGTTAAAAAGATCACCTAATAATTCCATTTTATACTTAATATAATTTATTTTTGTTTATATTAAAAATTACTAATTAATGCAAATGTTGTTATATTATGCTCAATAATATCCCTTTCTACTGTATATAAATAATTACATTCATTATTCTCCGATGCTATTGTCATACTATTAATATTCTCACTTTTTATGCATTTTAAACAACCTTCTTCCGTTGTATTACATATTACAATATTAACTTTATTAAATTTACGTTTGATATAATCTAATGCTTCTTTATACACTACTTCCTGTACATATAACGTATGCACATTACTAAAATCTGTTTTACTATCATTCGCAAATAATGCTAATCTAATTTTATAATCTAATGTTCCTAATATCTTATACTCAATACCAATAGTATAGATTGAACCTATCAATGAATTATATATCGGCACTAATCCATAATGTATTTCATTATTTGATAATTTATTTATTATATCATTAAAATTAGTACAGCCAATATAATTACCATAAAATATTTTAACCACTTCTGATGAAAAACTACCCCTGTTTCCCATATACCCAATTCTTGATGTTTCAACATATTTTTCTAAATACCTAATTTGAATTCTTTTACTTAATTCCATCATCTTAATATATAAACTACTTGCTTCTCCTACCTTATCTAATATATTCTGTTCCCTATTTCTATCTGTTATTAATTTATAAAAATTATTTTCTTTTAACATAAAATCATATGGATTTAGTTCAAATTTAATTCTTGCAATTAATTCACTTACTCCTAATCGTTTATGCATATAACACATTAATTTAGAATTATTATTTACTATTTCATATAATTCATCATCATAATTTATAACTATTTCTGGTGATAATATATTTCCATATAAATACATATTGTCTTCTATATTTTGATTTGCATTTAATGATATTAACGGTTCATCAAAATTATCTAAAAAGTTCCTTACTTCATTTATATTATACATCTCTTTTATTGTCATATGTTCATTTAATATATTTAATACAATTTCTGATGTTCTAACATCTATACATCCATCTGTTATACTAATTCCATAATGTAATGCATCTTTCAAATGTAATTTTTGATTACCACTATTGATATGCGATTCTATCATTACTCCCTTAATCGGATATTTATTTAATGTTAATAACTTTGTAATTGAACACGCTACTAATATTTGTTTCATATATTCTTTACTACTATTTCCATGCGAACAATCAACTATAATTCCTGTTTTAATATTTTCCCTATATAATTCATAGGTAATCTCCTCTATGTCTTCCTGATAATAATTTGGCCTTACTCCTCCTCTTAATATTAAATGTGTATGTTGATTACCTTTTGTTGTTACATGACATGCCATACCTTTGTAATCAATACCTAAAAATTGATGTGGATGCTGCGCAGATAATATACCATCAATCGCTTTCTTATAATCACCGTCTGTTAAATTTTTAAATCCTATTGGCATTGATAATCCTGATGCCAATTGTCGATGAATTTGACTTTCACTAGTTCTTGCACCAATTGCTCCCCATGATACTAAATCTGCCAAATATTGCGGACTTATTGTATCTAAAAATTCACAACCTATTGGAATTTTTAATCTTGTAATTTTTAATAATAATTCTCTTGCTAATTTTAATCCCTTATCAATATTATATGTATTATTTAAATCA
>Ga0316224_1004506_pt1 | contig 10505 bp, 7 predicted proteins | sample TBH18013metaG_FD_206254 | JGI IMG/M metagenome (GOLD analysis project Ga0316224, IMG submission 206254) | Freshwater microbial communities from Trout Bog Lake, Wisconsin, USA - TBH18013 | ecosystem: Environmental > Aquatic > Freshwater > Lake > Hypolimnion/Profundal zone | place: USA: Wisconsin...
CAGACTGGCCTTTGGCGTCCCCCTGGTCGGCAGCCTTGCGGAACCACTTTGCTGCCTCCGTATAGTCTTGGGTCACGCCAAGGCCAGACAGGTACATCGTCCCGAGGGCATACTGGCCATCGGCGCCCCCCTGAACGGCAGCCTTGCGGAACCACCTGACCGCTTCTGCATAGTCCTGGGTCACGCCCATGCCAGAATTGTACATCATCCCGAGGAAAAACAGGCCGTTGGCGTCGCCCTGGTCGGCAGCCTTGCGGAACCACTTTGCTGCCTCCGTATAGTCTTGGGTCACGCCATTGCCAGAATTGTACATCATCCCGAGGGCCATCTGCGCCGCAACATTCCCTTGATCGGCCAATCGGCTTTCTGCCGCGTAATTTCCATATACCATCTTCGCAACGTCAATCTGTTCGGCATTCACTTTACCGAGAGGGGTGGGTGCTTCTCGTGGCGGCAGAACTTTAGGCTGTGGTGATATGGTCGCATCACAGCCAATCCGCTGCTTATCGTCGTCGGCGGCCCGTTTGATGCGATATGGCATACCGGGGTGCTCGGCGAACAGCAGGGCATAGGCCCGGCAGGCCTGATCCTTCATGCCTAACTGGCCGAACGACGCCCCCAGCTTGTAGAGCGTGTCGGGGGCCTTGCTATGCGTGGGATATTTCTTATAGGCCTCGCCGAACAGCTTGGCCGCTTGGGCGAAATCCTTGCGCTGGGAAAAGGCAATAGCACCCAGCCAGTATTGGGCATTCCCGGCCAGTTGATGGTTGGGATATTGCTTCAGGAAGGCCTGGAACTCGCGCTCTGCCCCGTCAAAATCACCCTTCTGGGCCAGGGAATAGGCCTCGTCATAGGCGGATTGCGGGGCCTTGAATGGCGACGGAGAGTCTTGCAGTGAGTTCGGAGGAGAGTCGGCAGAGTTCAATGGTTTCCAATTTCGCACCCATTGCTGTGCCTCGGCGATCTGCCCTGGGGTCAAATGGGCAGCCATCTGATCGCGGGACTTCACCGCCTGTTCACGCCGTTCGGTATCGGTTGCCTTGAAACGGGTGGCCGCGAGATTGAACCATCTGTATGCGGCTTCATAATCCTGGGGCACACCCTGGCCCCGGGCGTACATCAGCCCAAGGTTGAACTGTCCTTTGGCATGGCCCTGGTCGGCGGCCTTGCGAAACCACTTCTCCGCCTCGGCATAGTCTTGGGTCACGCCCTGGCCATTGTCGTACCTAAACCCGAGGTTGGACTGTGCGTCAGCATTGCCCTGCTCGGCGGCCTTGCGATACCACTTCACCGCCTCGGCATAGTCCTGAGGCACACCCTGGCCCTTGGCATACATAAACCCGAGGTTGAACTCAGACACGGGATACCCCTGCTCGGCGGACTTGCGATACCACTTCACCGCCTCGGCATAATCTTGCTTCACGCCCTTTCCGTCGCGATACATATCCCCGAGGTTGTCCTGCGCCACGGCATAACCCTGCTCGGCGGCCTTGCGGGTCCAGCGAGCAGCTTCTGCGAAGTCTTGGGGAACACCCCGGCCCTCGACGGACATCGCCCCAAAATGCAACTGCGCTTCAGCATTCCCCTTGTCGGCAGACTTACGATACCACTTCACCGCTTCGGCATAGTCCTGGGGCACGCCCTGGCCGTTGTCATACATAAGCCCGAGGTTGAACTGTGCATCAGCATCCCCCTGATCGGCGGACTTGCGATACCATTTCACCGTCTCGGCATAATCTTGCTTCACGCCCTTTCCGTCGCGGTACATATCGCCAAGGAGAGCCTGCGACTCGGGATCCCCCTGTTCGGCGGACTTGCGATACCACTTAACCGCCTCGGCAAAGTCCTGGGTAACACCTTGGCCCATTTCGTACATAAACCCGAGGTTGAACTGCGCCCAGGCATTCCCTTGTTCCGCTAACGGTCTAAAAAGTTTGAACGCAGTCGCATAATCGTCCCGAGCATAGGCGGCCATGGCATCTCCAAGCGGGTCGGCCATTGCTGAAACGGCAAAGTTGACGGACAGAACCAGGCCCATAAGCCCGATCCTTACTGTGTTCAGTGATTTTCGCATGACCGCCGCCCTATCTCATCTCATCCACACCACTGCCGTCCAGAATATCGTCCCCCGCTATGGCGTCACGACCCAGTCATGTTATTCCGCTGTCACTGTCTCACCTTTACCGCTGGCGGCGGCATTGCTCCTGGCATCCTTGATATCCTGCTCCAGTTCCTGGAACGCCTTCGACGCCCGCAGCTTGCCCTGCAACAGGTTATTCTTGTTGACCTGATCAACCAAGATGCGATTTGCGCTGCCCAGCGGGTATTGCAGCAGCACATAGGCGCGGTACTGCGACCCGACGGGGACGAATTTCTTCTGGGTGACGGTGTAGCCTGCCAGATTGACCTCCGTGATCAGGTTGCTCGTCACCCGCTCGCTTTCCGCCATCACCTGGGTGTTCTCGCCCGCGCCGGATTCCGACAGGAACTCCTTCATCTTGGACGACAGCTTGCTGTTGATGCGGTCGGCCAGGGACCGCTTGGCCCCCAACACCGCCTTGTCCTCGGCGAACTGGAGGTCGGTGGAGGTGGCGGTGCCGGGCGCATAGATGGAGAACTCGTCATTGGGCGGGCTGGCATACCAGGACGGCAGGTCGTCCACCGACGCCTTGACCGTCTCGGCACGGGCTTCCTGCTTCTTCTGCGCCTGATCGGCGGTCCAGGCCGGTGATCCGGGCTGGGGGCCAGCGCAGGCGGCAAGGGTCAATGCGCCCATAACAGCGCAAAGGGCGGAACGGTTCATGTCTTCCTCCTGGTCAGATCGGTAAGGGCATCCTGGATGGTCCTGATCTTGGACTGCACCGGGATGCCGGATTGGGCGATGTCTTTGAGATCGGTCAGGGCGCGTTCGGCCTTGGCGTAATCGCCGGTCTTGAGATAGGCCAGTCCCGCGCCATAGAAGGCGTCCGCCGCCTCGGTCGGATTGCCCGCGTTGAAGTGGATGACGGCGCTGTTGTACCAAGCGAAGCCGTCGGCCGAATCGGCGGAGATCGCCATGCCATAGGCGGCCAAGGCCCGATCATTCGCCCCTTTGGCGGCATTGACCGCCCCCAGGGCGTTCAGGTATCGAGCATTGCCACGATCCAGCGCCACCGCCTTCAGGATGGCGGGTTCGGCCTGGGTGTAATCCTGATCCAGCATCAGAACCCGGCCCTTCAGGAACCAAGCCCCCGACCGGTTGGGATCGGCGGCCAGGGCACGATCAGCGGCGGCCAAGGCACCGGCATGGTCACCTTCGGCAAGCCGCCGTTCCGCCATTGCCAGATCATCGACCAGGGCAGCTTGCTGGATCGGCTTCGGCGGCTCGTTCCCCGGATCATCGAGCGCCACCACCGCGTTGTCGGGAATGGTGGAGACCAGACGGCGGGCAAGATCATCGGTGACCCGCAAAATCTGTTCGTCACGGATGTTGCTGGCGGCATCAAGCACCCCCATGGCAACACCGACCGGATCAAGGGGGATGGAGCCGCCATGGCTGGCGGCGGTGTGATGCCCCTCCCACAACACCACACCATCGGCGGCGCGAACCATCTTCAGATCGATCCCAACAGCAACGCGGGAATACAGGGCGAGGAAGGTGGTGCCGTATTCGGTGATTTCACCTTCCAGGATGGTGCCGCACTTGATCTGCTCGGCCAGCGCCTTGTGGTCACCTTTGACCTGATTCAACACATGGTCGATGCGCTCCAACCGAACCCCGCGCTTGGATTGGATGGAGAGGTGGGCATAGAGCGATAGCCGAACCTTGGCCGCATCCTCGGGGGTTGCCATGGGCTGGGACGGCGTTTTGATGGTCAGCGGCAGGATGGCGACGCAATCGGGCGGATTGGCCTTGTAGGCGTCATTGACCTGGAAGGTAACCTCGTTCATGCCCAGCCAGCCGGTTTCGCCATCCCCCTTGTTCACATAGGTGGGAGTGGCGCAACCGGTGACCGCAGCCAGAGCGAGAATGACGGTGATGGGGCGAAAGGTGTTCATTCGCTGCCCCGCATGACGCGATACATCCGACGGGCCAGACGGCTCTCCTCGGGAGGGATCTCCGACAGAACGCGGCTAAAATCGTTGAGCGAATAGGCGTCCAGGAACTCCCTCGGCGTCTTGGTGGCGACCACCATGAGATACTCATCGACATCCTTGAGCCTATTCGGCTGACGCGTCGGGAAGGAAACCTTCAGATCGTAGCGCTTCGCGCCAGCCATCGAAGGTACGGTCGTTTTCCGCTCGATCCGCGTCGCTTGGTCGAATACGTTTGGATAAATCCTCCCGACCTGCGCGTCGCCCTTCTCATACGGGAGCCATTGGAAGATCTGGACGAACATCGGCAGAGAAGGGTTTAGCGTCACGACCAGATTCTCGCCGTCGCGGAAGATCGGGTTGTTCAAGGCGACGCCAACGTCAAAATTCGGGTCTGGTTTGCCGCGCGCCACAAAGACATCAGCTTCGAACGATACCTCGCATCTGCGGATGGCCCCCGTCTCAACCACCGTTTCAGACTTGTAATTCCGGGTATCGCGGATGAATCCTCCGACGAAGGTCCATATGGTGGAGTTGCGCGTGCATTCCGCCTCGTCGCCCTGTTCTGAGCAGCGCATGGTTTCCTCCGCCGAAAGAGTCTCTCCAGCGACCTGACGAATTGCGTCGGTCCTGGCGCTGACCTCCGCCCGCTGACAGGCCTCCTCCTGCGTCACGTTCGGCGGGAACATGTAATGCGCCTCTGTCGGCACCCATTCAGCGGAGGCCGATGCCGGTAGGGCCAAGATCAATCCAAGAATGAGGGCTGGCCTTTTCATCTCACTTCTGCCCGACGATCAGCACAGCGCGGGGAAGCATCTGCTGGTACAGGTCTTCCAGGCTCATTTCCGGGGCTGCGGATTCGGCGGTGGCGGTCTTGCCCAAGAAAGCGAGGATGCGCCCGCCCTTGATGCCGATGTTCATGTCTTCCAGCAGAGTGCCGGTCTTCTGATAGATCGCCGCATTGTCGGTCTTGCCGACCGCCACGCCGAGCAGATGGCCGCGCTTGTCGAAGACCGGGCCGCCGGAATTGCCCTTGTTGATCTTGGTGGTCATCTGGAAGGTGTTGGGGTCGTTGCCCAACCCGGCGGCCTTGGCGACGATGCCCTCGGTCAGGGCCGGTTGCTCGTCACCCAACAGGCCGATCAGGGGATAGCCCATGACGATGGCGGCACGACCCGCCGTCGGTTGGATAATGTCCGAGATCGGCGTGACCGCTCCTTCGGGGAAGGGCTTTTCGATTTCAAGCAGGGCCAAGTCGTCCTCATTTGAGACCTTGGCGATGCGGGCCTTGCGGAGATATCCCGTGCCGTTGCGCACATAGAGGGTGGTGATGCCCTCGACCACATGCCGATTGGTGATGATCTGGCGGCCTCCTTCCAGCACCACCCCACTGCCGGTCATGATCGGGCTACCGGGGGCGATGGGGAATGGCTCGGGTTGGGCCAGGGCCACGGCCTGGGTGACCTTACGGGGCGGCGGTGGTGGTGCCGGGGCGGCTTCGACCGGTGGCCGAGGTTGAGCCTTGGGCGGCGGTGCCTCCTTGGGTGGAATCGGCCTTTGAAGTTCCGATTGGATCGGCTTCGCCGGTTCCTCGACTGTCGTGTCCTGGGCCTTCAGTTTTCCCTGGGGATCGACCGCCTTGATCCATGCCGCCATGGCCTCGGAACGACCGGTCTGGCCGCGATCCAGATAAAATTGCCGGGCAGTGTCCCGTGCCTGAACGGCTTCCGCTTTGCGCCCGGTTGCCCACTTCATCTGCCCGAGGGCATCATACGCCCCGGCGGAAGTTGGGACTTGGCGGGCGAACCGCTCCAGTTCGGCGATACCGGCGGAGGGGCCATCCTGCTGGGCCAGGAAACGGGCGAGGACGATGGCGACATCCTCGGAGTTCTCGCGGTCCCGTTGGAGTTGGCGCAATCGGTTGGTAGCTTCGGCAGCCTTGCCAATGCGCTGATCGGCGCGGGCCAACACCAGATGGGCGGCGATCAGATCGGGATCGCTTTTCAGCGCCAGAGCAGCATTGCGCCGGGCCTTGGCAATATCACCAAGGGCGAGATCGGCCTCGGCCAATCCCAGATAGGCTTCGGCCTCCCCATCCAGGGATGCGAAGGATGCCTCCTCGAAAAAACCGAGAGCCTTGGCGGGCTTGCCTATGGCGAGGTAGATGCGTCCGAACAGCAGGTCGATCTGGGCGGTGGCGGTGCTGTCTGGAGCGTCGAGTTGCTTGAGGACGGCAACCGCTTGTTCGAACTGTTCGGCGTCGATCAGGCTCCGAGCCAGTTCAATGGAGGGGATGGGCTTGGACACGGGAGCAGCAAAAGCAATTCCGCTCAGGGCAAGAATGCCAACCGCCAGCCCAACCGTCTTCCGTGTGAAGAACATACCCATACCCCCGTCTGGATCGATCCACCGCACGAAACGATAGCATGGGCGGTCCGTTAATCCATAAGACGGAGGTGGCTGGAATTTTTGCCGGGAAAAGTTCATTGGATCATTCGAGGGGGGGGGCTGCCTCGGTTGAATGTGTTGCGAGCCACCTAAATCCTGTCCCCGATGCCAATTCACGCGGCTCGTAGGAGGTGTGTTCGTCTGAGATGGTGGCGTGCCCCCGCAACCAAACACAAACCCCTTGAAACTTAACCGTTTCAAGGGGTTTTTGAGTCCGCGGCGTCATCCAGATTCGACCAGAATTTCTCTGCCGCCGGCGCCTGACGGGCGCGCGAACGAAACAGGCGGATTTCGACCTCGGTCTCCCACTCCGCTCCGCCCGCGGCGACGAGGCTCCCTTCCGCGAGGTCGCGATCGACGAGACTGCGGGGCAGCCAGGCCAGCCCGCGGCCGTCCCGGACCATGGAGAGCAGAACCGTGGCCAAATGGGCGGTGAATACGGTTTCCAGATACGGCGTCATGCCGCTGGCCGCCTGGGCCGCCTTGACGATCCAGCCCAGCGCGGATTCCGGACTGTAGAACAGCAACGGCTGCGGCGCGTCGGGGGATCCGGGCAGGGTGAAGCGGGGGCGCCCCCGCTCATCGGGGGCCGCGACCGGCAGCAGTTTGTCATGGCCGACGCAGATCGAGCGGAACTGGCTTGTCTCCAGCCGTTCCGGCACCGCCGGGTGATGGTGGCACAGCAGGAATTGCATCTGACCCTGGCGCATGGCCTGTTCGCAGCCCTGCCGGGTGTCCGACGTCAGATGGACGCCGACCACATGTCCCCGCGCCTCGAGCGCGCGCAGCCAGGAGGGAAAGAAGGTCTGGGACAGCGCGTGGGTGGCGGCGATCCGCAAGGTGGACGCGGCGGTCCCGACGGTCTGGCGGACCACTTCGCGGCTTTCCTGGACGCGGCGGACGATTTCCGAGGCCAGCGGCCTCAGGGTCTGGCCGGCTTCGGTCAGGCCGCCGTGATGGGTACTGCGGTCGAACAGGGGCGCCCCCATCCAGTCTTCCAGGGCGCGAATTCGCCTGCTGAACGCCGGCTGGGTCATGTTGCGGAACTCTGCCGCCCGGTTGAAGTTGCCGCACTCGACCAGCGCCAGAAAGTCCTCGAGCCAGCCGAGTTCCATGGTCCCCCCATCCCTGCATTGATTGATGCCCATTAGGCATTGGCCCCGCGGACATGTCGACTCCTATCATCCGGGGAACCAACGACATCGCCCAAGCAGAGGACGCCATGCGCATCGTCGACATTCGTGAAACCACCGCCTCGATCGCGTCGCCGATCGCCAACGCCTATATCGATTTCTCCAAGATGACCTGCTCGGTCGTGGCCGTGATCACCGATGTGATCCGCGACGGCAAGCCGGTGGTCGGCTACGGCTTCAATTCCAATGGCCGCTACGGCGCTGGCGGCCTGCTGCGCGAGCGCTTCCTGCCCCGCTTGAAGGAGGCCAAGCCCGAGTCCCTGATCAACGACGAGGGCACCAACCTCGATCCGTTCAAGATCTGGAAGACCATGATGACCAACGAGAAGCCGGGTGGCCATGGCGAGCGTTCGGTGGCGGTGGGCACGGTGGACATGGCGGTGTGGGATGCGGTGGCCAAGATCGAAGGCAAGCCGCTCTACCGCGTGCTGGCCGACCGTTATCGGGGGGGGCGGGCCGACGACAAGGTCTGGGTCTATGCCGCCGGGGGCTACTACTATCCGGGCAAGGATGACACCCAGCTTCAGAACGAGATGAAGAGCTATCTCGACCGCGGCTACAACGTGGTCAAGATGAAGATCGGCGCGGTGCCCCTGGCCGAGGATCTGCGCCGGATCGAGGCCGTGCTGAACGTGGTGGGCGACGGCCAGCGCCTTTGCGTCGACGTCAACGGGCGCTTCGACATCGACACAGCCATCGCCTATGCCGAGGCGATCAAGCCCTACAATCTGTTCTGGTACGAAGAGGTGGGCGATCCGCTCGACTACGCCCTCCAGGCCGAATTGTCCAAGCATTACGACCGGCCCATGGCCACCGGCGAGAACCTGTTCTCCCACCAGGACGCCCGCAACCTGATCCGGCACGGCGGCATGCGCTCCGACCGTGACTGGCTGCAGTTCGATTGCGCCCTGAGCTATGGCCTGGTGGAGTATCTGCGCACTCTGGACATGCTGGAAAGCAACGGCTGGTCGACCCGGCGGGTGGTTCCCCATGGCGGCCACCAGATGTCGCTGAACATCGCCGCCGGCCTCCATCTCGGCGGCAACGAGTCCTATCCCGACGTGTTCCGCCCGTTCTGCGGCTTCGCCGACGGCATCCGGGTCGAGGACGGCTATGTGGCGCTGCCCGATGTTCCCGGTATCGGCTTCGAGACCAAGTCGGACCTGTTCGCCGTCATGCGCCCGCTGGGCGAATGACCCGCAATCCTCCATTTGCCCGCTGGGCGAATGCCCAGCAATCCTCCATTTGAGAGACGAACATGACCGACTATCCCAAGCTGGCGCTGTTGATCGACGGACGCTGGATTCCCGCCGCTGAACGGCAAACCGCCGCCATCGTCGATCCGGCCACGGAAGCCCGCATCGGCGATCTGCCCCTGGCCACGCCCCAGGACGTGGCCACCGCCCTGGCCGCCGCCGAGCGGGCGGGGCGGGACTGGGCGCGGGTCACCGCCTATGACCGCGCCCGCATCATCCGCACCGCCGCCGCGATCCTGCGGGAGCGCTGCGAGACCATCGCGACCATCCTGACCGCGGAGAACGGCAAGCTTCTGACCGAGGCGCGGGCGGAAATCCAAACCGCCGCCGATATCTTCGAATGGAATGCCGACGAGGGACGGCGGGCCTATGGCCGCATCGTCCCGACCCGCTTCCCCGGCCAGCAACTCCTGGTGACCAAGCAGCCGGTGGGCGTGGTGGCAGCCTTTTCGCCGTGGAACTATCCCGCCGCCACCGCCGCGCGAAAGATTTCGGCGGCCCTGGCGGCGGGTTGCGCCTGCGTCATCAAGCCGGCCGAGGAAACTCCGGCCACCGCCCTGGCCCTGGCTCAGGCCCTGACCGATGCTGCCCTGCCCGCCGGCGTTCTGAACGTGCTGTTCGGGGTGCCCGCCGAGATTTCCGGGCAATTGCTGGCCTCGCCGGTGGTGCGCAAGGTGACCTTCACCGGATCAACGCCGGTGGGGCTGCATCTGTTGACGCTGGCGGCGGCGGATGCCAAGCGCGCCACCATGGAACTGGGTGGGCATGCGCCGGTGATCGTCTGCGACGATGCCGACCTGGACGCGGCGGTCGCCCTGGGGGTCGCGGCCAAGTTCCGCAATGCCGGACAGATCTGCGTGTCGCCCACCCGCTTTTTTGTCCAGCGCCCGCTTTTCGAAACCTTCGTCGAGCGCTTCTCGGCAGCGGCTCAAGCGCTCAAGGTCGGCCACGGTCTGGCTGCCGACAGTCAGATGGGGCCGCTGGCCAACGGTCGCCGCCTCGACGCCATGGGCGTCCTGATCGGCGATGCCGTTTCTCTGGGGGCGCGGCTTTGCGCCGGCGGCCACCGGATCGGCAACCGGGGCTTCTTCTGGGAGCCCACGGTGCTGGCCGATGTGCCCGAATCGGCCAGGATCATGAATGAGGAACCGTTCGGCCCGGTGGCGGTGATCAATCGGTTCGACGACCTCGACGAGGCTTTGGCCGCCGCCAATCGGCTGCGGTTCGGCCTGTCGGGCTACGGTTTCACCCGCTCCGCCCGGCAAGCCACGCGGATGAGCGAAGGATTGAGGGTGGGAACGGTTGGCCTCAACACCTACACCGTCACCCTGACCGAAATCCCGTTTGGCGGGGTTGAGTTGAGCGGCGATGGCCGCGAAGGCGGCATCGAAGGTCTGGACAGCTATCTGGTGACCAAGGCGGTCGCCCACGCCCTTTAATACCACGGCTCAGTGTGACTCATCGAGCCGTGGTTAGGCGCAAGGCGCCGCGCGGCTTATGCCGCGGGAGCCAAGGGTTTCGGAGAAACCCGCCC
>Ga0316224_1004512_pt1 | contig 10487 bp, 8 predicted proteins | sample TBH18013metaG_FD_206254 | JGI IMG/M metagenome (GOLD analysis project Ga0316224, IMG submission 206254) | Freshwater microbial communities from Trout Bog Lake, Wisconsin, USA - TBH18013 | ecosystem: Environmental > Aquatic > Freshwater > Lake > Hypolimnion/Profundal zone | place: USA: Wisconsin...
CGCAACTCGACCGCCACAGCCTGCGCCAAATCAGGCCGGTTCAGGTGGTTTCGCTTCGGCATGCCCTTCTTTGCCTGTCCCCTCAGAATAGTGCAATCTCAAACTGAAATTGGTATAAAGTGCTTGCGGACGATCGCGATTATTCGCGCCGTCTCGCTTGCGCTTTTCCCGTTCCGTCATACTTTGTTCGCGCCATGGAAAATAATTCGACTTCGGCTCCGCACCTGTTTTCACCGCTGACCATCCGCTCCGTGACGCTGCGCAACCGCATCGGCGTTTCGCCCATGTGCCAATACTCCGCCACGGATGGCGTGGCAAACGACTGGCACTACGTCCATCTTGGCTCACGCGCAGTTGGCGGCGCGGGCCTCGTCATCGTTGAGGCCACGGGCGTCGCGCCGGAAGGGCGCATCACGCCGGGCTGCCTCGGCCTGTGGAGCGAGAAGCACATCGAGCCGCTCGCGCGTATTGCGAAGTTCGTGAAGGAGCACGGCGCGGTGGCGGGAATCCAAATTGCGCACGCCGGCCGCAAAGCGTCTGCCGATCTGCCATGGAACGGCGGTGCGCATTTGGCCGAGGCGCAAGGCGGCTGGCAAACCATTGCGCCGAGCGCCCTCGCCTTCGGCGGCGAATTGACGAAGGTTCCGCGCGCGATGACGGAAGCCGACATCGTCCGGGTGCAAAATGATTTTGTCGCGACCGCGCAGCGCGCCCTGACGGCGGGCTTTCAATGGCTGGAGCTGCACGCCGCGCACGGCTATTTGTTCAACGAATTTCTCTCGCCGCTCACCAACCAGCGCACGGACAAATACGGCGGCAGCTTCGAGAACCGCACCCGTCTCCTGCTCGACACGACGCGCGCGGTGCGGAAAGTCTGGCCGGATCACCTGCCGCTCGCCGTGCGTATCTCGGCAATAGACTGGAAGGAAGGCGGCTGGCAGATCGAAGATAGCATCGCGCTGGCACAATTGCTGAAAGCCGAGGGCGTGGACTTGATGGATTGCAGCTCTGGCGGCGTGGTGCCGGATGCGAAGATCACCGTCAAGCCCGGCTATCAGGTGCCCTTCGCCGAAAAAATCCGGCTCGGTGCGGGCATCGCCACCGCCGCCGTGGGTTTCATCACCGAACCGAAACCGGCGGACGACATCGTGCGCCGCGGCCAGGCCGACGTGGTGCTGCTCGCGCGGCAAATGTTGGTGGATCCCTATTGGCCGGCGCACGCCACCAAGGCGCTGGGTCACAAGCTGACCCCGCCAAACCAATACGCGCGCGCGTGGTGAGGTCTTGGCCGACGGCCACCATTGCCACCGCCCCCCCCGGCGCTTGAACATTTCCGCCGCGCGGACTATTTTGAGTTATGCCAATTTACGAATTCCATTGTGCCCAGTGCGAACGCGATTCCGAAATCCTCGTCCGCTCCGCCGAATGGCACGGGACCAAATGCCCGCACTGCGGCTCCTCGCGGCTCGACAAGAAATTGTCCACCTTCGCCTCCGCCGGTGCCGGCAATGACACCAATGCGAGCAAAAAAACCGGCCGCCGCAGCAGTGGTGGCGGCTGTTGTGGCGGTCATTGCCACGGCGGCCATTGAGGCGGAATTCTACGGCACAAATTTTTCCTCGCCGAGTTTCAGCGTGAGTGGTTCCGCCGCGCTGTCCACTTCCAGCACCGCATCGTCGTCGTGGATTGCGCGGCAGCGGACTTGCACCGTCCGGTTTTGCAGCTTCACGCTTTTCGTCTCGCCCGGCGCGAACGACACGCCGCTGACGATGGCGCGGCGCTGATCGCCTTCCACCATCAGCCCGCCCAGCTTCAACGCCGCCGGCAGCAGCGCGGGCGCATTCGTGACCAGCATCGCCACTTTTGGCACCGGCGCGGCGAGCGCGACCGATTCCGTTTCCAGCGCCGGCGTCGTGCCGTTTTTCACCCAGTTCAGGATATAGGCGATGCCGTTTTCACTTTCAATCGCCACCAGGTTTGTGATGACGCCGTGCGTGTAGGGATTGGCGAGAATCCGCCGCATCTGCTCCGGCTGCGACCGCGCCTCCATCAGCTTGTAGGCCGACAGTTCGCAGATCGCCTCCGTCGTGTCGGTGTCAATAACGTGATCCGACGGGCGGTTTTCGTTAATCCACAGGTGCGTGTATTCGTGCGCCGCCGTGGCCGCCAGTTCGGTGCGCAACCGTCCGCTCAACAAAATAACTTCATGCGTGCAGTCGCCGTTGCGCGTCTTGCGCGTGTGGGAAAAACCGAACTTGTGCAGGCCGTCCTCGCGGCCTTTCTCCGACCAGTAATCCACGTCGAACAAATTCACCGTCACGTCGGGAGAATTCAGCGCGAAGCCGCTGCCGAACAGCTCGACCAGCTCACGGCGCGCGTCCGCGAAAACCTCCCGCGCTTCCGCCACGTCCAGCACGGCGTTGGGCTTGTCGAATTTGCAGATGAAGCGCCCGTCGCCGGTTTTGATGCAGCCGTCGCCGTCGCGGACCGGCAGGCCGCAGAGTGAACAATGGTTTTCGAGCTTGTAACAGTCGTCGCAGACCGCGCCCCACTTGGTGAGCCAGATTTTGCCGGTCAACGGCCCCTTGCCGCAGACGACGCAGAAATAATTCGTCGGCCCGGCGGACAAATTAAAAACCGCCGCGAACAAAAATAAAATGAGCGCGAGTCGGCGCATCATAATTCTGGCAAATTCACATCGTCAGCGCCGCGTCCCAGTCTTTCCACACCGGTTCGTAGCCGAGCGTGCGGATTCGCGCGGCCACCTCGCCGGGCGTGCGCTCGTCGGCGATATTGAACTGGCCGGTCGCGTTCGTCGCGCGGTTTTCCAGCGGCGCCCATTCGCTCGCGCCGGACGCCAGCTCCTTGATAATGCCGCGCTCGGTGTGATGAATTTTCTCGCGGCCCGCGCCGGTGTAGCCGCCCGGCTCGGTGCGCGCGCCGGCGCTCATCATCGTCACGCCGAGCGGAATCAGGCCGTCGCGCAGCTTCGGATTTTCGCGCGTCGAAAGCACGATGCCGACATCGGGAAACATCAGGCGGATGGCGCAGATCAGTTGCGCCAGCTCGCGGTCGCTGATGTGCGTGAGCGGCTCAAACTCGCCCGCGCACGGCCGCATCCGCACGGTGGAAATCGTCAGCGCCGCCTTCCAGCAATTCCGCAAAAGATAATCGGCGTGCGCCGCCGCCGCCAGCGCCTCCAGCCGCCAGTCGGCCAAACCGTAAAGCGGGCTGATGCCGAGCCGGCGGAAACCGGCGGCGTAGGCGCGCTCGGGTGTTTCGAGGCGCCAGTCAAAATTCCGTTTCGGCCCGGCGGTGTGCATCTCCGCATAAACTTTGCGGTCGTAAGTTTCCTGATACACCACCAGCCCGTCCGCGCCGGCGGCGACGAGCGGACGATATTCCTCCACTTCCATCGGCCCGACTTCGAGCGAAACGCTCGGCCAGTCGGCGTGCAGCGTGGCGATGCAGTCGCGGAGATAATTGTTCGAGACAAATTTCGGATGTTCGCCGGCCACGAGCAAAATGTTGCGGAAGCCCTGTTCCTTGAGCGCCTGCGCCTCCTGCCGCACCTCGTCGAGCGAGAGCGTGACGCGCAAAATCGGGTTGTCGCGCGAGAAGCCGCAGTAGGAGCAGTTGTTGACGCACTCGTTGGAAAGATACAGCGGCGCGAACAGCCGGATGGTCTTGCCGAACCGCTGCTGCGTCATCAGATGCGCGCGCTGCCCCATCGCTTCCAGGTTTTCCGAGGCCGCCGGCGAAATCAGCGCGGCGAAGTCGGCGAGGGAAAACTGGTTTTTACCCACGGCCTCGCGCGCGGCGGCGGTGCCGGTGGCGAGCGATTTTTTTACGAGCGCGTCCAGCGGCAACGAATTGAATTCAGCGACAAAACTCACGGAAACAGTTTAGCCCATTCCTGCGCGAAGTCGAGAAACCGAAACCGCGAACTACGCGAACCACGCGAAAGGAAATTGAAAATTTGTTCGCGTATTTGGCGTGTTTCGCGGTTAAATTTTTGAAAATGAAAACCGCCTTGTCCGCCCTCGGCCGCCGCACCGCGCCGCCCGCCATCTCGTGGCTGATAAAATCCGCGCTGTCGCGGCCGAAGCTGATTTCGCTCGCCGCCGGGTTCACGGACAACGCCACGCTGCCCACGGAAATTTCGCGCCGGCTGCTCAATGAAATTTTACGCTCGCCCAAGACCGGCCGCCCCGCGCTGCAATACGGCATCAGCGCCGGCGAAAATGATTTGCGCCAGCTTACCGCCACGCATCTGCAAAAGCTCGACGGTGGCCACGATGCCGCGCATTCGCCGGAACGCACGATCATCACCGGCGGCTCGCAGCAGCTGCTTTACATGACGCTCGAAGCGTTGTGCGACGAGGGCGACATCGTGCTGGTCGAAGACCCGACGTATTTTGTTTTCCTGAGCATCCTCCAAAGCCGCAATCTCCAGGCGCGCGGCGTAAAATTGGAACGCGACGGCGTTGATCTGGCGCATCTGGAAAAAGTCCTGGCGCAGTTGCAACAGTCCGACGAGCTGCGGCGCGTGAAGGCGCTTTACCTCGTCACCTATTTTCAAAATCCCACCGGCGCGACGACCAGCCTCGTCAAGAAGCGCGCGGTGCTGAAGCTGCTGAAAAAATTCGAGCGCGCCGCCGGCCATCCGCTGTATCTCATCGAAGATGCGGCGTATCGCGAGCTGCGCTTTGACCACGGCGAGGATGTGCCGACCGCGCTCACCCTGCCCGGCGCACGCGAACGCGTGATTTACGCTGGCACTTACAGCAAGCCGTTCGCGACCGGCGTGCGCGTAGGCTTTGGCATTTTGCCGGAGCCGGTTTACACCGCCGTCCTGCGCATCAAGGGCAACCACGATTTCGGCACGGCGAATCTGCTGCAACATCTCCTCGCCCGCGCGCTGGTAACCAGGCTTTACGACCGGCACGTCGCGAAGATCCGGAAAAATTATGCCCGCAAGGCGCGCATGATGCAGTTGGCGCTGGCCAAAAATTTCCCCGCGAACGTGGAAATCTGGGAAGCCGGTGGCGGGCTGTATTTCTGGGCGCGCCTGCCGAAAGGCATTGCCACCGGCGTGAAATCCAAGGTGTTTCAGGCCGCGCTGAAGGCCGATGTGCTCTACGTTCCCGGCGAACTCTGCTATGCCGACGATGCTTCGCGCCGCAAGCCGGATCACGAAATGCGCATCAGCTTCGGCAGCGCGAGTGACAAAAACATCCGTGATGGAATCAAGCGGCTGGGTGCGGTGCTGAAGAAATTTGTTTGAGCCGCCGTGCGAGGACGGCTTCTCAAGCCGTCGCCAGATTGTCTTCCAGGACTTTTGAGTGCGCAGAATTTTCTGCCGGTTCGGCAATGGGTGCGTTTTCCAGGACTTTGATTGGCTCGTAAAAGGTGTTTCGCTGCACCGGCGTGCGGCCGGCTTCGCGGATGGCTTTGATCATGTCGGTCTCGGTTTGCAATTGCGGCGAGGTCGCACCGGCCATGTGGAAGATGTGTTCCTCAATGATCGTGCCGTGGATGTCGTCCGCGCCGTAGCTCAAGGCAACTTGTGCGAGCTTCATGCCGAGGCCAACCCAATACGCGGTGATGTGCGGAAAATTATCAAGGTAGATGCGGCTCACGGCGATGGTGCGCAGCGAATCAAATCCGGTCGGCGGATGCGTGACGGGAATGTCATTGTCCTCCGGCTGATACGCAAGCGGCACGAAGCCGGTGAACCCCTGCGTCTCGTCCTGCAAAGCACGCAACTGCCGCAGATGATCCACGCGGTCGGCGAGACTCTCGACGTGGCCGTAAAGCATCGTGCAAGTGCTGCGCTGGCCGAGTTTGTGCCATTGGCGATGCACGTCCAGATATTCCTCGGCGGATTCTTTGCCCTTGGCGATTTGCGAGCGGACATCCTTGCGAAAAATCTCCGCGCCGCCGCCGGTGAGTGAATCCAATCCGGCAGCTTTAAGTTCGGTGAGCGTTTCGACAACGGATTTTTTGGCGAGCCAGGCGAGGTGGAGGATTTCAATGGCGGTGAAACATTTTAATTGCAGCCGGGCATCGAGATTTTTCAACGCCTTCAGCATGTGCGTGTAATAACTGAATGGCAGCGACGGGTGCAATCCGCCGACAATGTGCAGTTCCGTAATGCCGAGCTTCAAAGCTTCCCGCGCCTTTTCGACGATTTGTGGCACTGAGAGCTCAAAGCCGTCGGCGTCGCGTTTCTTCCGCGCGAACGAGCAGAACTGGCAGGACAAAATGCAATAGTTCGAGTAGTTGATGTAGCGGTTGATGATGAAGCTGGCGCGGTTGTTGCCGGTTTTTTTCTGCCGGGCAAAATCCGCGATCGCACCGAGTGCGTTCAAATCCTTGGTTTCAAACAGCCGCAATGCGTCGGCCTCGGAAATGCGTTCGCCGGCGACGACTTTGTCGTAAAGGTCGTGGAGCTCGCTGCGTTGAATGAAAAAATTCATTTTGTGAATTATACAGCATCGCGAGGGCAAGGCAAATCTGGCAAGGCGAGGTTGCTGCCGGAATCAAATCTCGCGCACGACGCCCCAATAAACATCAAGCCGTTTGCCGAGGTAAAGTTTCACGGCTTGAACAAGCACTTTGGCTTCCTGTTTCTGGCCGGCGCTGACGATGTCCTTCAATTCCATGCCGGGCGTGATGGCGAAGGAACCTTGAGCGATGATCGGGCCTTCATCCAGTCGCATCGAGACGAAATGCGCGGTTACACCGGCGATTTTCACGCCGCTTTCGTAGGCCTGCCGGTAGGCCTGCGGGCCAGGAAAACTCGGCAGCAGCGACGGATGGATATTGATGATTTTATTTTTGTGCCGCCAAACAAAATTGGGCGACAAAATTTTCATGAACCGCGCCAGCACGATGAAATCAATTTCGTATTTTTCCAGAAGTTCCAGCGCGGTGTTTTCCGATTTCGCGCGGTCGCGCCAGTCGAGGTGGGCGAAGGGCAGCTTATGTTTCTTCGCACGCGGCGCGAAGTCGTCGTAGTTGCCGATGACGAGCGCCGGTTCGGCCTCCAGTTTTGCCGCCAGCAGCGCGTCGAAACAATGCGTCTCCTTCGTCACCATGATGGCGAAATGCTGGCGGCGTGTCGGATCGGTTAGCCGGAACTTGATTTCCATGCCAAGTGCTTTGGCCAGCGCGTCGAGGCCGGAGCGAAGCGAATCCAACTTCAGCGCGCCGCGTTTCCACGACGCCTGCAACGTCATGCTGAACTGGCCGCGCGTGACCTGCTCCTCCAGCGCCTCGATGTTGGCGTGCTGCTCAAAGAGAAAATTCGTGACGCGCGCGATGACGCCGGTTTTGTCGCGGCCAATGACGGTGACGGTGGCGAACTGCTTCATGTGGACAGGAATAAACCTAAACCGGGCAAAATTAAAGGATTTTGCCGGATTTCAAAGCCGGTTGCCCGCGCTTTGAGTTTGTAAAACTTCAGATAATCTGCAACTTTTCGCGGCTCGGATTGTTCAATTTTAACCTAAATGGCTTTTAGCCCAGTCAGAAATCTTGTCGCGACGGTCGCGGACGCGTCACCGGCGCAGTTCGACGATTGGCGCAAGTCGTGGCGCGCGGCGGTGGACGCCGGCTCCGCCGAGCCGCTGCTCACCTTCGTCGCGCGCGAACGCGGCGTGGCCGAAGATGTCTTCATCCAGAAGCTCGCGACCGCGCTCGGCTGGCCGTATCTCGAGCTGCCGAAGCTCACGATCGAGAACGAGGTGCGCGGCAAAATTTCCACGAAGATCGCGTTCCAGTATTTTGTGATGCCGGTCGCCATCAACAATGGTATCTTGCAGATTGCCGTCAGCGATCCGTTTGACGCGGCGATGATGAACGCCGTCCGGTTCGACGCCAAGATGCCGGTGAGCTTCGCGCTCTCGACGCGGAACGAAATCGAGAAGGCGCTGAAAAAATATTACGGCGTCGGTGCCGAAACGCTCGACGAAATGGGCGAGGGCGAACCGATGGAACTGGAACTCGCCTACGACAAGGAAATCACCGAGGGCGACCAGGAAGCCAGCGTCATCAAGTTCGTGAACCAGATCATCTGGGAAGCCTTCAAGGATCGCGCGACGGACATTCATTTCGAGCCGCAGGAAGACGAGCTGCGCATCCGCAACCGCGTGGACGGCATCCTGCACCAGATTCCGCTGCCGCCGACGCTGAAGCGGTTTCAGTCCGCCATTATTTCGCGCATCAAGGTGATGAGCGGCATGAATATTTCTGAGAAACGCCTGCCACAGGACGGGCGTATCAACGTCCGCATCAAGGGCGAGGAAATTGACATCCGCGTTTCCACCGTGCCGACGGTTTACGGGGAATCGGTTTCGTTGCGCTTGCTGACGCGCGGGAAAATTTTTCTGTCGCTCGACAAGCTCGGTTTTTCCAAGTTGGAAGAGGACGCCATCCGCGAAATCATCGTCAAGCCGCACGGGATTTTTCTCGTCACCGGCCCGACCGGTTCCGGCAAGTCCACCTCGCTCTACGCTTTTCTTTCGGCCATCAATTCCGTCCATAAGCGCATCATCACGATCGAGGAACCGGTCGAATACGAACTGAAAGGCATCAACCAGATTGCTGTGCGCTCGGACATCGGGCTGACTTTCGCGATGGGTTTGCGCCACATTTTGCGCCAGGACCCGAATGTCGTGATGGTCGGCGAAATCCGCGATTCGGAAACCGCCGACATCGCCATCCGTGCGTCGCTCACCGGTCACTTGGTTTTCTCCACGCTGCACACGAACGATGCACCGAGCGCGTTCACGCGCTTGACGGACATGGGCATCGAGCCGTTTCTCATCGCGTCATCCGTCGAGGCGGTGCAGGCGCAGCGGCTCGTTCGCACGATTTGTCCGCACTGCAAGACGGAGCAGAAAGTGGATCACGATTATCTGCGGAAAATCGGTTTCCCCGAGGCTGACATCGGCACGGCGAAAATCTGGCACGGCGCGGGCTGCGAGAACTGCCGCCAGCAGGGCTACCAGGGCCGCAAAGGCATTTACGAACTGCTGATCGTCACCGAGGCGCTGCGTCCGCTCATCATGAACCGCGCGCCGGCCACAACCATCGCGCAACGCGCCATCGAGGCCGGCATGAGGACGCTCCGCACCGACGGCTGGAAGAAAGTGAAGGAAGGCACGACCACCATCGAGGAAATCCTGCGCGTCACGCAGATGGAAGAACATATGGAATCGCTGAGCGGCGGCGAGGACAAGACGCAGTTCATCACCCGAAGCTAAACCAATCCCATGGCCCGCTGGAACTCCTGCAACATCCTGCACGTCGCCCCCGACGCGAAACGCGTCTGGCAGTTCGACGCGAAGGGCGGCGGCTTCGTGCTCGACCGTGAGCAGCGCGTGCCACACGCGGACAAATTACCAGCTAAGGGCATTGCGAAACAGTGGTCTTCATTGTGGCAGCCTAAATTGAACGTCGCGTGGCTGCCGGCGGAAAATGTTTTTCTCCGCGTCGTCGAGCTGCCGGCCAGCAATTTCGAGGAGACGCTGGCGATGGTGGAATTGCAGTTGGAAAAATTTTCGCCGCTGCCGGTCACGCAAATCGTGTGGACAATGCACGTCATGGGCACGCACACCGCGCCAGCCAAGGGCGATGCCGCGCCGGAAAGTTTGCAGACGGTCATCGTGGTCATCGTCGAGCGCAAGGTGGTGGAGGAATTTCTCGGGCGTTTGGAGAAGGACGGTTTTCTCGCCGACCGGCTGGAGACGCCGATGCTCGATCTGCTGGCCGCCGTGACGCCGACGGATGATGGCGCGTGGTTTTTCCCGTTGTCGCTCGGCGGACAGAACGCAGCGCTGGTGGCGTGGTGGTTCGGCGGCGTGCTGCGGAATTTAAGCTTCGTCACGCTGCCGCCCGCCGGCGACCGCGCGTTGGAATTGAAAGATCAGCTCGCCCACATCGCGTGGTCGGGCGAACTCGAAGGTTGGCTGACGACCGCGCCGAAGTGGCATCTGGTCGCCGACCCGGTGAACGCGACGGAATGGGAAAATGTTTTGCGCGCAGCGCTGAATGAAACGGTGTCGGTCTCCGCGCCACCGGCACCGGCGGAACTCGCGGCGGCCACGGCGCGGCGCGCGGCGGCGGCGGGGCAGTCGAATTTGCTGCCGCCGGAATTCACGGTGCAATATCACCAGCAGTTCGTGGATCGGCTGTGGCTGCGCGGCCTGGCCTACGCGGGCCTGGCGTATGCGGTTTTTCTGGTGGTTTATTTTTGCGCGGTGCAAGTCCTGAATTTCCGCACGACCGGCGTGGAGGCGCAGGTGGCGGCCATCAGCAACGACTACACGAACGCCTTGCAGCTCAAGGCGCGGTATGGCGTGCTACAGGAGCGGCAGCAGTTGAAATACGCGGCGCTGGATGCCTGGCAACTGGTGGCGCAGGAACTGCCGGAGGGGCTGGCGCTGTCGCGGTTCAGTTTTGGCGACGGCCAGTTTGTC
>Ga0316224_1004514_pt1 | contig 10482 bp, 5 predicted proteins | sample TBH18013metaG_FD_206254 | JGI IMG/M metagenome (GOLD analysis project Ga0316224, IMG submission 206254) | Freshwater microbial communities from Trout Bog Lake, Wisconsin, USA - TBH18013 | ecosystem: Environmental > Aquatic > Freshwater > Lake > Hypolimnion/Profundal zone | place: USA: Wisconsin...
GCCGTAAAGTTTTCAATATAAAGAACATCGCCGCTTTCTGGTACCAAATCTGGTGGTGTTACTGTATTTATAGTGAATGATTGAGTGTCTTGTGATGTGACAGTGCCATTAGCGGCCACAGAGAATGAGTTTATCGTATTGCTCGAATAGATTGGACCAAACTTATCTGTAACATATACTAATGTTGTATTACCTGCGTAATAGATCGCATTTGCCACGAGTTGACTTGTCGAGTTAGCAATAGAGTTTACCGTTGGATTGCCCTGATAAACAGATTGACCAGAACTAAAAGTGGTTGTGGTATAATATCCACCATATTGATAGAACTGTGTGAATGTGGTAAATGGTTTTGTTTTGCCACTAATAGTAAATGCTGTAATCTGAGCATATGTATTTGAAGTTGTGCCGTGGATCAGACCAGAAGAACTATTTGTTGACACTGCCCATGTAGAACTTGCATTGGTGATTTCTAATGGCGAAGCATCTGTGACAATACCAGTCGAAACAGTATTACCGATTGTTTGTGTGACTGTCTCACCTACAGTGAATAATCCTGTATTTCCAGAAACAGTAAACGTAACATTAGAGAATAATGGATTGCGAATAATACCAATAGACTGATAATCGCTTACCGTTGGGATTGTATTACTTTCTGAGTTGGCAAATGTGATGCTTAGGCCAACTGTATTGCAAAACAACTCGGCTGCTACGTTGGAACCATGGCCACCTTCTGGACCAGCGATGACGCGAATCGTTGCAGTGTTTGACACACCAACAGCAGGAGAAACGTTTACATACGCTCCAGCAGCATATACACCAGTACCGCGATTTAGAACCTGGATCTGATAGATGCTATTACCAGCAGCCGCATTGACTAGAGCGATTGCAGCCGCAGAGGTATTTGCATCACTGCTATTCAGAATCGTAACAGCAGGAGCAATAATATACTGAGAGCCATTGGTTGGTGCGGTAGAAAACTGTGAAGCAAGTGTTAGATATGTACCACTTGTGTTTGAATAGTGGCTTGTGACTTGCTTATATTGACCAGCACCTGTGCCTGAAGTCACATATAGATAGCAGCCATTATAATACTGATTAATATTCGATGCGTCTGTCGGAAGAACAATCAAAGGATATGTGGTATTTGTCACAGACGACGCTGAAAATGTATTATTGTAATAGTTGTTATATCCAGAACCAGTTGTTGCTGTGATATTATTATTTCCATCAACAGGAACAATAACGTCGATTGCACCAGAAACTGCATTGCTTGTTACGTTGGCATCAGGTAAAACTGGAATATATCCGCCAGTAGCAAAAGTATTATACAACGAAGCGGGGAACTTGTACATATATTTCCACTGATATCCATCAGATGTTTCATAATATGGATCACCAGCAATCGTATCGCTGTATAGTGGCTGTGCTGTAGATGCTGCACCGTTATTGTTGTATAGACACTTCCATACATAATAATAAGTCGCTGGTGTGCCTATTGATGTGTATACATAAAAGTTTTCATTAATAAGATTTGTATTCTGGTCATCATACATTGCATAAACTGAGCCAGAGCCCCATGCAACACCAGTAATCATCAATGAAGCATCTGAGGAGTTCAATGCTTTACCGAACAGCATTGTGTTGTATGCAGTAAACTCGGTCGTGTTTGGATTATCGTATAGTGTAGGAACACCATTTGTCCATGTGCCAGCTTGACCCGCAAATACATAATATCCAGAAGACACAGAGTTAACAAACGCCTGAGCATTCTGAAGTCTATATTTGTTTGTGAGTAGTTGAGTAGTAGTTCCCATTATTAATCCTAATGTGTAGTCGGACCAGTATTAGCGTTAGATATTTCCACTTGCTTGGATATTGTACTTGTTTTTACAACAGCGCCAAACAACTTAGTTCCTGCCATGTGAACAACATCTTCTACCATTTGTTCATACTGACTTGGATCGAGTGATGATTTAATCTCATAAGAAAATGTCTGATAATATTCACCGTCTTGTAGATACTTATCAGCAGACAAAAAGCCCTTTGTCGATGAGTAGAACCCAGCGCCAACACCTTGTTTGCCTAGATTGACAATAGCTGTACCAGTTCTTGTTCCATCATTCGATGAGAATGTAACAGTTTCAGCATTGACATAACCAATACCAGATGTTTGAACGGCAAGTGATGTGACAGTACCTGTTTCTGTAACAACGTTTGCCGTTACATTTGCATTATCGCCTGCATAGCTTGATATTGTGTTTGCGGCGACATAAACAACATTTGCGGAAGTACCACTCTGTAAACCAACAATATTGTTTCCAGTTACACTAAAATCTTGATTGACAGACCAACGACGAACACTCATCACATTATTATTTACAGATAGAACTTTACCAATCGCTGTGCCATATGATGTGAGACCGACTGAACTTACATTCGATGTTGCGAGTGACGTTAATCCGAAAACATTCTGTGAAGCCACAAATGTTGTTGTATTCGAAACGTTGGCGGTATTAATAGGGCTAGAGATATAAAGAACATTCGCTTGTGGAATATTCGATACCACACCAATAGAAGATAGAATAGACACAGAAGATGCGACATTCTCGGTGCTTGGTGCTGATGCTAGTTGTAATGCCGTTGAGTTGATAACACTAGTGACAAATCGTAAGTCTTTACCGCCGATTAGAATATAGTTATTCGCAGCAAAGGTAGAAGTAAAGTTTGGTGCACCTGTATTGGCCAACAGAATAGAACTAACGCTATTTGCAAGATATGTGCCAGCAGGTGTACTGTTTACTTGATATACAGACTCACCAGCAGTAAATGAAGGCTTTGTGGTGAGATTTACAGTTATGGCATTATTTGTTGCAACATTCTGCGTGACTTCTTCATTTAAGAGGAAAGAACCGCTAGAGTTTGCAATAGTGATTACATAATCTTGTTTGTTAAGTGCCGCCACGTATGGCTGATAGATTTCGACATATGGTGAATGATTATAGTTTTCACCAGGATTTGTCTGTAAAATAGATTCAATCTCGCCAACTTGTAGAACGCTGAACGATAGAATATCATTTAAATAACCAACAGTCAAGTTTGCCGATGGAAACTTAGGGAATCCATAACTAATAGCATTTAATGATAATGAAAGATATAGCTGACCGTTACTATTATATCCACCAATCATATTGGTGTAATCAAAGATCGTTTCAGATGAGTTGATTACTCCCAACACCATATTCGCATAAGTGCCAGTTGAAATGCTGATGATATTGGCCGAAACGTTCTGTGCAGCAGAGACAGCAGAAATAACAGCATTTGCGCTAGACACATTGCCTTTTACTTGATACGTAGTGACGAACGCACCGTTTGATACGTTCAATGTCAACTGCGAGGAGTTTGCTGCTAATAGAATACCTGTGGCAACGTTCGCGCTACCATTACTCTGATAGATTAGTTCACCAGGAACAAATGCGGCAGTGTTGCTTGTAACTGTCAAGTATCGTGGATAGTTCGCTACAACATATGTGTATGCGTTTGTGAGCGCGCCAGTCAATCCAATAACACCAATCTCTGTGGTGAAGTTGTTTACTGTAGCAGTGGCACCAGATGTTTGACCTGTTACTGTAACACCAGTACCAAAATAGCTATTTGATAATCCAGTAACAACAAGAGTATTTGATGAATATGTTATTACATTCGCTGTAATGCCATCTGATGTAGTAACTGTCTCGCCTGCTGTAAATGATCCAGTAACACCATAAACAGCAACAGCAGCATTTGCACCATAAGCAAAAGAGTTTGCATATAGATTTGCAGATAGATTTGATGGATTAACAAAAGTTACTTTAGAGAACTTTTCAAATGGCGCACGACTTGTAGGTAATGTTGTGTGAACGTTCGAAAGACCAATGACAGTGTTTGATATTAAAACATTTGCATTATTTGCATATCCCCAGCCACCATCATTTCTTATGAAACTAACGATACCAGTTACGTCTGAAATACCAGTAACACGACCTGTGCCCTGTGCCCCGAACTGGCCATTAAGTGGAACAATATCACCAACATTGAAACCATATCCGCCTTCTTGCACGATAAGTTCGCTGAGTGAACCAAGGACAAAAGGAACGTTGGTTAGATCGTTATCATAGCTGAGTAGTTCACCAGTCTGAAAGTTCTTTTCAGAAACATTTGTGATATAAAATAGATTGATTAGCTGTGCGCCGATCTTGCGCTTGACAATATGATCAACGAATGCAGTTGCACCAGACGAAACACCAGTTACAGTCTTGCCGACAAAGCTTGCGTTACGTGGTGATGCAGTGACTTCTAGATACTGTGGAACAATCCATGTGCCAGAAGATGTTGTGAAAATATCTTCTCCTGGTAGATAAACAGTGATATCTTCACCAAACACCAGATTGAACAAAAGCTTTAGCCCGCGAATGTTACCCTTTGCTCTGTATAGATCAAGGACTTTCTTTACGGTAAGTCTTTTGTCTGCTAGTGATGTATACTGGATGCCCTTCAGATACGTATCGGTAAAATACACCAGGAAGTCATCCAGAGTGGTATCCACGTCAGCATAAGACATTAGCTGTCTAGCCATATAGATAGGATTACCAAGCAGCACAGGCGCACCAGCGACAGCTACAGAACCAACAGCACCTGACGCTGCACCATATATTTGTGTATTAGATAAAAAAGTACCAGAAATGTTCTTGACAGTGATAGTGGAACCTGATATACTCACAACTGTGCCAGATGATATGATATTACCTGTTGAGTCTGATTGGTATACAACTTCGTTATTAGCAAACTCACTAGTCGAATCAATAACAGTTAGTTGTATCACATCATATGACTGTTCCATCCATTCATAATACGCGGTTATAAATGCAATCAGATTAGGTCCCTGTTCATTATAGAATGAAGGGAACTGTGATGGAATCAGATTCGATATAGTTTGTTCGACTTGGCTCAACTTACTGCCTTACGATTTGGACGTTGACAATGATTTCGTCATTTGGAATCTCAAAGATAACATTCTGTGATGTTGAAACATCTTTGACATTTTCTGGCAACTGACAATAGAAACGAATAGCATCACCTACATATGAGTCAACAAAGAAGTTGGTTAGTGTAATGACACCGTTAGTGAAGTCAACAGTACCAACAACATTCGATGGCTGACCAGATACGATCAGATTGCCTGTGTATGTTTGTGTAATGGTATTAAATGAAGCGCCTGTGTCTTCAATGGTATAATAAACACCATCAACAATATACTGAGTGCTGGTTACAGTAGTTCCTGATTGACCTTCATTGTTGAATGGCATGTTATACGTTAATGTATAGTTCTGTGTTGCAGATGTTGGCAATAGTTTCTTCATAACAGAATATTCTGTCTGATTTGAAATGATGCTTGGATGTGCAGAATCGATTGCTTCTACCAGACGCGAATATAGTAGAGTTGATGCAAAGTTGTCAAGGTACTGTAGATTGTAAGTCTGAATAGCAGATGTAACGAATGTAGAGATATCTGCTGGCTGTAGTGTTGTCTGATTGATATTGTACTTGACAGTGGTAGCAACAGAAGCATACGTGTAGTCTGGTTCAACGAACACAGGAACAATAGTCAATGGCGCACGAGTTGCAAGGAACTGTGAATATTCTGTAACTTTATCTTGTGGAATATTATCAAAGTTATATAGCTTCAATGAGATGAACACTTTGCCGTATTGTGGTGGTGATGTTGTCTCTCCACCATATACTGATATTGCTTGGATCTCTGGATAAGTTACAGTGAGAAGAGTTTCATAATCAGATGTCGTAACTGCGCGCTCTTGTGTTGCAAAGTAGCGTGGAGCATTGAAACGAATCGAGTTGATGTCTTCGCCAATGTCACCGCCTTGTGCTGGCGATACTGTGTTCACCGTGATATTCGATGAACTGCCTAGTGTGCCGTTTGGTGTGAATGTCGCAATACCATTTGGTAGCTGACCATTAGTGATAAGATACGTAGCAGCAACAATCGCTTGATCTGCTGGCCTACGACCAACAACGTTATCACCAAAGATGATTTGATATTGGCTATTGTCTGCACCTTGTAGAAAGTAAACATTTGAGTTCGATGTCAAATCAAGCAATGTCGTTGAAAGTATATATGGAATAACATTAGCACCACCATTCTCAATACTCACAACAGATAGTGATGTGGTATCAATAGTTGGGTTTGATAGTGTGAACTGTTGAACATCTGTGTTGGATGCAGGCTGTACAGTAAATGTATCTGTTACCGAAGTGCCTTCATAGATCGCAACGTTTGATGCATAGAAGTTACCATCTGTATTGGCTTGCACTACGATTGTTTGATTAGTCGAGAATGTGTAGTTGTTTGTGCCTGCTCTGCCAGTAAACGATGTGCCTGATGGAATCGTTAGCAAAACAATAGATGGATCAACATTTGCAACAACTAGATCAACCAGAGCATATGATGATCTGAAAGAACGTGGTACGTAGTTGAGTTCTTTTGCACGAAGAACGACCGAGTCGCGTTGCTGTGCTGTGTCCAGAAACATTTCAGATGCGACCATGTTCATATAGAACGCATTCATATATGTGTTGTATGACAATAGGTCTAAGATTACGCTGAGATTTGAACCATCAAAGTTATAATCTTGGAACTGAGACTGAGACTGTAGAAAAGTTTTGAGACTATTCTTGTAGTCAGCAAAGTCCAGAGATGTCAACGTGATATTGGTATTTGCCATTAGCGTACTCTGTATAATATGGTCGAAAGATAAACGGGTGCTGAACTATTTATCATGTAAAATGAGACGCTAATGTTATACGCATTGTTCTCTTCATCTGGTGTAACATCGACACTGACTTGTTGCGCTCTAGGTTCGAAGTTGTTAATAGCATTCATGATTTCTGTTTCAATGTTATTCTGTGTAAATGATGTCATTGGCTCAAATAGAAAGTTCTGAATGTTCGAACCAAAGTTTTGATTGAACGGTCTTTCGTATTTGTTAGTCAAGATGATGTTCATTACAGATTGTTTTACAGAGTCTTCGTTTTTTCTTAACACAAGATCGTGCAACTCTGGATGCACTAGAAAGCTATCAAACATGTCACTAAAGAGAAGTGATTGCTTGGTAGTCGGTGTGAACTTGTCTTGGTTAAACGATGACTGTGCCATATTATGTTCCTGCTACGGGAATTGGTATTTGATTGAATGTAATACTTGCACTTGTATTTGATGATGTAGCATTATTAGACATAATAATAGCATTTACAATATAGTTTAAAGTAATCGTGTTTGGTGTTGTTCCTAAATAAGGAGCAGAAACAGTAACTAGATTGTTATATACATTCGTAACTGTACAACCATTAGCAAATGCGGGATCAGTTGATGTCAATGCCAAACCAATCACAACATTACTATCTATAGGCGACATCGTTAAGACAGAGGACTGTGATGTACTGATAGTTGCAGAGAATGAACCAGGCGTATTACTTATAGACACTGCTGTTGTATTTGCTGGAATAGATCCATCGGCTGCAACCAACACTTGACCGATTGATACGGCCGTGTTTACATCATAGTGTATAATCTGATTATTGCCAGAAGTCACGGTGCCAGTAAATGGAGTTGATGATACTGTGACATTTGACACGTAAGACTGTACGAAGTCGGAATGAGAAGTTCCAATTTGATCAGCACTACTCAAAAAGTTTTGTGGGCTTGATGTGTCATAGATTGGATAACCCTGACTACCAGATGGTCCCATGACATTAATGATTTGCTGTTGCATCTGAGAAACACGATCAAGCGCGGGCTGCACAGCGCCATTAACTGTGTTTGAAATGTCGTTAACGATACTTTGTGCAGCAGTTGCTGTGGTGAAATCGACAGAGTTCGCAACACCATTAATTCTGCTTACAATGTTATTTGTTATAGGATTATTCGGACCTAATGCACCAGTGACTTGTGATACTGCTTCATGCTGCAATTGAGTTACTGTGGTCATGACTGCATTCTTAACAGCAGTAATAGGAGCAGTAATGGTATTTATGGCTAGATTCTTTAGGCAGTTTATTTCACTTTGTATTTCGCTCAATTCAGAAATAACACAAGCCTCGAGTCGCGGCGCAACTTGCTCGATAACACCAACAAGCTTTGTGACAGCAACAGCAAGTTGTGCCAGTTCGACCACATATTTGATCTGCGCTTCTACTTGAGGAAAGATAGGACCTAATACAAGTTTACCAAGCCACTTGACAATAGAGGTAGGATCAGGCGATGGTAAATGCACAACAGGCAAATACTTTTCAACAATAGCAAGTTCTTGTTTGGCTGCATGTGCAACTTGTGACTTGATCGTATTAAGATTTCGATTGACAACCTTCTGTAGATTATCACAGTTTGTGGTATACTTAATCTGGTTGACTAATTGATTGATCTGCTTTGTTGCGATTTGTATGTCATCGTCAGAGACTGCCCGAGATTTACCAGCAACGTTCTTCGCGGTACGCTGCTTTGCTTTGATGATCTGTATTTCAGGTGGATTAATACTACAAGGGCTTAATGGCGTAGTATCAGAACCAGTGGGTGCAGTGAATCCAAATAGCCCTGGTCCGTTTCCTGCAATACCTGATGTTGGTGGTGTTGATGTCATTGTATAACCTCTATGCTATTGCCGTAACAGAACCACCAGAAACGTATACTGTATCACCAGTTGGTGTTGTAAACGATCCCGAGACTCCAGTATCAGACATGATTGCACCACTAGTAGTAATACCCGATCCAAGCACATGGAGACCACCTGGAGCATACATGGATATATCTGTATCGGAAGTCATCGTAATTGCGCTTGCAACTAGATCGCAATTTCCTGTGACGATTACTGTTGTGTTTCCGCCCACTTGAACGTGTTTGTTTTTAATGATTATTTCCCAGCCATCATCAACAATCTTGGACACACTTTGCCCCGAGTTATTGATTTCAGTGTATGTCCCTGACTTGTGGAAGATTCGGATTCTCTCATGCCCAGGAGTATCGTCATATTCGATCACGTGACCAGATCGTGTTACTGTGACTTGATTGTAAGGATATTTTGCACCATATGCTGACGCTGGCTCATTCATGAATGGCTGTGATGCAATCGTATTTGTGCCTCGCGCTAATGCTGGTACGTCATTGCTATTCTGTGTGCCGTTTGGTAGCTTTGCATAAGTGCCCCAGATCATCGGCAATTGCTTTTCATTGCCGTCTAGATGAAAACCAAACACATGCGTTCCATTGACCATACCAACAGGTGCTTGGCCGACACCAGCATTCGCCGCTGAAGTGGGAGACTGAATAGGAGTAGCCCAAAGCAAGTCTGCTGTTTTGATCTTGGGATCATCATGCTCATTGGTAATACGAACACGAACGCGCCCAAGTTGCTTTGGATCGTTGATATCTTCAACGACACCATGCCACCAGCGAATCCCATTTTCACCCATTCTAGTTGTAGTCATTATGCATAATCCTCATAGAAGCCCTTAATCAGTTCCATGGACATCGTATACGATTGCCCAGATAATGGTGTATTCAATATAATGTGTCTTAAACTTTTGACAAGATAGTTGCCAGCGTACAGTCTATTGTCAGAAGTCGGTGAAGTGTCACCAGTTACGTTTGGTACATTCACGGTGATAACATCGCCTGCCCTGATCGTTACATCACCATTAATATACATCTGATATATATTCTGCCCCATTTTGGTAACAAATGAATGCTTTGGGCCTATTGATGTATCAATATAGTTTTCTGCATATTCACTGCTATGTGGTACAAGTAATGTGGTCGCAGCCGTGTTACCATACTTCTGTTCATATGTAGAAGTGTTTAATGCAATAGGCTTTTTGGAAGCATATTTGAACTTGTTTTGTTGCTGAATATTTACATAGTTTGTTGTCTGCACTTTACCTGTAAGTAAATCAAACCTGCGAACTGTGTTATTCAATGAACCTTGAGTGTGCTTCTTGGTATTGTCTACCAATGTCACTTGCTGAATATCCAGAAGACTGCGATAGTTGTTCTTTAACGAATCTGTGGTCTGTGTCTTGTCATAGATGAACGATGCTCTAATGTTGTTTTGACCACGATCTAAACAATATTCCATGGACAATAGATTGAACCCATCTTGATTTTCAAAAAAACAATATGAAGACGAAGCGTACTGCTGTGAGACTGCACGCTTTCTGTGAAAGTCAATCGCTTGGAATGGCCTTAGTCGGCTGATTAGATTTGTCTGAGAACCCTTAGTAGGCTCTGTGGTGAACTTCTTTTTGGTATTCAGATGTTTCTTCAGAATATTATCGATAATAGAATCAATCGTGCCCGTTTGCTTTTCACTAATATATTGTGAAGTGTTTGTGACAAACTCTGGGCTAATACAATGAACAGCATACGTTCTTGAAGTACCT
>Ga0316224_1004517_pt1 | contig 10473 bp, 10 predicted proteins | sample TBH18013metaG_FD_206254 | JGI IMG/M metagenome (GOLD analysis project Ga0316224, IMG submission 206254) | Freshwater microbial communities from Trout Bog Lake, Wisconsin, USA - TBH18013 | ecosystem: Environmental > Aquatic > Freshwater > Lake > Hypolimnion/Profundal zone | place: USA: Wisconsin...
GGGCATGCGGTGCGGCTGGCGCAAACCGGTGTGGTCGCCCATCTCCTGATGAGCGGCGGCGCGGTTCGCCATTCCACTCCGGAGGCACGGGTCATGCGCGACTTGGCCCTGGCCGCCGGGCTGGCCCCGGAGCGGGTGGTGACGGAGGAAGCCTCGCGCAACACCATCGGCAATGCCCGGCTGTCACGCCCCATCATCGCACAAAGGGGATGGAAGCGGCTGTTGCTGGTGACCGATGCCTGCCACATTCCCCGCGCGCTGTATGTCTTCCACCGCCTGGGGATTCGCGCCAGACCGGCGGCGGTCCTGCCCGAGGGCTGGCCGGCGCGGGAATGGTGGGCCGCCTGGCTGCGGGAAGCCGCCGCCCTGCCCTGGACGATCATCCGGGTCGAAAGCGGCCAGCGCTGATGGAACCGCCTACTCCACCCTGCCGATGACCTGAATCCGGACCTGCGCGGTTCCGAGATTGCTCATGTGCAGGCGGCGGGCCGCCGCCCGCGACAGATCGATGGCCCGGCCGGTGAAGGGACCGCGATCGGTGATGCACACCACCACCGACGTCTTGCGGTCGGGACGCGACACCTCGACCAGGGTGCCGAAGGGCAGGGTCGGATGGGCCGCCGTCAAGGCCTTGGGATTGAAGGTCTCGCCATTGGCGGTATGGTGGCCCTTGAGTCCCGGCCCGTACCACGAGGCGATGCCAAAATATTCACGACCCTGGAGAGCGGTGGGGGGCGGCAGATCGGCGCGACCGGCCCCCGGATGAACCACCACCAGACCGCCGGCCATGGCCAGAACAGCCAGACCGGATTTGAAAACCTTCACCATATGTCCCACCCCAAGCACTCATGACGAGTGCGCGATCCTGCACCAGCACTTCACAAGTCTGTATGACGTCCACCACATAAGTCAACAAATTGTAAATGCCGGGGAGAGTCAGCAGGTGGCCTGAAGGGCGAGGGGGCCGTCCAGTTGGGCCGGCGGCGGCCGAATCGCCAGCGGCAGGGACAGCGGGGCACCGGCCTCCATGGGGGAGGATGTCCGGGGCAGCAGGGCCTCGAGATCGTCCGGCGGCAAGGGGCGCGAGAAGTAATAGCCCTGTAACACCGCGCAATCCGCGTTGCGCAGGAAGGTGAATTGGTGCTCGGTCTCGACCCCTTCCGCCACCAGCCCCAGCCCCAGTGCATTGGCCATGGCGATGATAGCCCGGATGATCTCCACGTTGTCGCGGCTGTGCTCGATATCCATCACGAAAGTGCGGTCGATCTTGAGGGTGGTGATGGGCAGCCGCCGCAGATAGGACAGGTTGGAATAACCGCTGCCGAAATCGTCGATGGCGATGCCAAAGCCACAGTCGCGCAGGCGCTGGAGAAAGCCGATGACCTTTTCCGGCTCGTGCATCAGCGTCGTCTCGGTCACCTCGACCTCAATGAGGCGAGGCAAGACTCCGGCGGCATCGACCACGGCGATGATGGCGTCGAGATCTTTCTCGTGGCGGAAGTGGCGCGGCGACAGATTGACCGCCACATGGATATCGCCGAATCCCCTGACCTGCCAGTCCCGGATCTGGCGGCAGGCTTCCTTCAGCACCCAATCGCCCACCGCGACGATCAGGTCGCTTTCCTCGGCGAGCGGGATGAATTCATCGGGCTGGATCAGTCCTTCGCCGGGACGGCGCCACCGGATCAGCGCCTCGACTCCGGTGATGGCGCCGCTGGCGGAGGCGATCTTTGGCTGGTAGTGCAGTTCCAGCTGGCCCAGGGTGATGGCCTGGCGCAGCGCCATTTCCACGTCCAGACGCCGCATGGCGCGGGCGTTCATGGCCTGATCGAAGAAATGCAGGGTGTTGCGCCCGCGCCCCTTGGCCTCGAACAACGCCATGTCGGCGTTCTTGACCAGGGTGGTCACGTCGGCGCCGTCCTGGGGATAAAGGCTGATTCCGATGGAGACCCCGATCCGCAGCAGATTGCTGCCGAGATGGATGGGAATACCCACCGCTTCGATCAGCTTCTCGGCGACACTGGCGGCTTCGCCGGCCGAGGACAGGTTCTCGATGACGATGACGAACTCGTCGCCGCCCCAGCGGGCGATGGTGTCCATGCCCCGCATGATTCCCGACATGCGCTCGGCGGCGATCTTCAGCAGCGCGTCGCCCTGCTTGTGGCCCAGGGTATCGTTGACCACCTTGAAGTTGTCGATATCGGCGAAGAGCAGGGCGATGGTCCGATGCTGGCGTTCGGCGACGGCGACGGCATGGCCGATGCGATCCTCCAGCAACCGCCGATTGGGCAGGCCGGTCAGGGGATCGTGATAGGCCAGGTGATGGATATCGTCGGTCCGCTGGTCGATCTCCGACAACAGCAGATTATAGGCGCGGACCACCTCGCCCACCTCGTCCTGCCCGGCCCAGACCAGCGGTTCCCGCGCCATGACCGAGGCATTGTGTTGCAGCGAATCCCTCAGCCGCGACAACGGGGCGGCCACCAGACGACGAACCGCCAGCAACGAGACCCCCGCCAGCAGCAGGAAGGCGCCCGACATGACCATCATCCCGCCCGCGCGCTGTCCGTTCAGCTCGCCGATCACCCGTCCGTCGTGAAAGGCGACCTCCAGACGGCCGACGGAATAGTCCCCTCCCGGGGTCTTCTGGACCAGCGGCACCACCCGGCGCAGCACATTCTGATGGGCCTCGATCTCGCGCCCCTGGGCCATGGCCACCACGTTTCCGTCGGCGTTGAACACCTGGGCGCTGAACAGTTCGGGGACATCGGCATAGGATTGAAACTGGCGATCGACGGTGGCGGTGTCGAACTCCCACAGCGGCTTGACCAGGGAGGCGGCCTGGGTGACGGCGAAACTGTCCAGACGCGCCTTCAAGGCCGACATGCGGTCGCGGACGCTGTACTGCTCGAACAGGGTGAACATGGCCACCGCCCCCAGCAGCATGCACGGCAGCACCACCAGCAGCAGTTTGGCGCCAATTCCTCGGGGGACGCCGACAAGGGGAGGAAGGGTCATCACTTGCCTCAATCGGCCGTGAGAGGGGAAGACCGGGCACTTTCCGCCACCGGTGAAGCGGACATATCCATTTCGATCTTCGCGCGCATCTTCGCCCGTTCGATGCGCCGCATGGCCTCCAGTTGACGGTTGTCCGAGGCGATGAAACTCCGGATATTCAACCGATCCAGGGCGGTACGCTCCTCGGCCAGCACCGCGGCGGTCTTGCCGGGGACGGCGACACCGTAATCAAGAAAGAACCTGGCGATCCGCACCTTGAGGTTCGGCGGCAGATCCATGCGCCGGACCAGCGGGTCGCCCGGAATCAAGGGAGAGCGCCAGATAATACGGGTGGCGGCGATGACCTCGGGATGGGTCAGGGCGACCTGATCATAGACCTGACTGGCGATGGTGGCGACATCGATCCGTCCCTTGGCCACGGCAAGGATGTTATCCGCGTGATTGGCCTGGATCACCCGCTTGAAGATCTTGCGCGGCTCGGTATGGCGCAGGAAGAACAGGTAATAGTTCGGCACCAGGAAGCCGGAGGTGGAGTTGGAATCACCCCGCCCCAGGGTCAGTTCCCCGGCCCGGGCGATCATCTCGTCCACATTGCCCAGGGGCGACGCCTTGGGCACCAGCAAATAGGTGTAGTAACCGCCAAGGCCCGACGGATAGGTCTGCTGCGCGAACACCTCGGCACCGGCATTGTCCACCGCCTCAATGGCGCTCTTGTTGCCGAGCCAGGCCATCTGGTCGCGACCGCTGCGAAGGCCCCAAATGGCACCGGCATAATCGCTGGCGATATCGGCCTCCACCGCCCTCCCCAGGGTTCGGCCAAGGGCATCCAGCACCGGCTTCCACATCGCCTCGATGTCCTGCCGCGACTGGGGGGATATCAGCGCGAAGCGAAGCGGCCCACCCACCTCCATCTCCGCCCGGCCGGCCCGAGGCCAGACAACGGACAGCACCAGGACCAGTCCCGCCAAGGCGAGATACCGCGCCGTCATGTCACAGCGTTTGGTCATCCCCGACATCCCTTCCGGGCCAATTTTCTTGCACTGCACAATAACCGCGGTGGCGGCCAGCCGCTGTTAACGTTCAATTAACTTCGGGCCATGGGAAACTCCACGACGGCCAGCCGGTTGGGGGCTGATTTCGCCTCCTTCTTCTTGGCAGCGATGGCCGACGAGACGTCATCGACGCTGACATCGCGGCATCCTGACGGCAGCACGAACAAGACGGCACTGGCCGACAGCAGCGGAAACGACTTCAGATGACCCTCCCGATCCTGGGCGGTGATATAGCCACGCTGGCGGGTCTCCTGGTCATAGAAGCTTTCGGCATCGAAGCTGAAGCGGCGGATCAGGTCACCGATGGCCTGCATCGCCCCGTCCTCGGAAATGGCCTTGATCCCCACGAAGAAATCGTCGCCGCCGATATGACCCAGGAACCAGGTTTGGGGATCGGCGATCTTGCGGCACAGTTCGGCGAACAGCAAGATGGCGCGGTCGCCTTGGCGGAAGCCGTAGGTGTCGTTGAACGGCTTGAAATTGTCGAAGTCGATATAAGCCAGCACCACGCCTTCGCCGCCCGCCACGCAATCGGCCACATATTCGTTGATGACCACATTGCCGGGCAGCTTGCTCAGCGGGTTCTCGTCCCGCGCCCGCGCCAGGGTCTTCTCGTGCATGGCGCGGATCAGCGACCGGGCGGTGAGAAAGCCGCGATAGACCATGTGCTCGCTCACCAGGATGCCGTCGGCCTGTTCCACCGCGGAATAGATCGCCAGCATCCGATCCAGCGGCGTGGCGATGTCGGCGATGGGGCAGCGCACTACGAATTCGCGCAGTTGTCGCCCCAGCGCCTTGTTGGCGATGAGGTCCTTGCCGAAGGAGGAATAGGCGTAGTTCTTCATATCGCTTTCACGGACGATCCCCACCGGCCGCCCCGCCGAATCCACTACCGGCACATAGGTATTGTCGGGAGAACGGGCGAACCGGTCGAACATCTCCTTGACCGGGGCCTCCACCAGAATGGCAGGCACCTGATCCATCTGCTGCAACACCCATTTCTGGTCGATCTGGCGCTGGCGCCGATCCTCGCGCGCCAGCACTTCCACATGGGAATAATCGCTGGTCAGCCGGGCCGGATCCTCCTGGGGGAGGCTGATGAAGTTGCCCTGGATCAGGTCCAGGCCCAGCTCGCGGCACACCGTAAGTTCGCGGCCGTTTTCAACCCCGACGGCGATGACGTCGATCCCCAGGGTATGGGCCATGCCGATCAACTGCGACAGCACCACCCGCTTGCGGGCGTCGCTGTCGATGCCGCGGATCACCGACCGGTCGATCTTGATGAAATCCGGATCGCAATCGGTCAACAGGCGGAGTGAATCGGCCGAGGCGCCGAAACGGTCCACCGCCAGCATGCCGCCCTTCCGCCGCATGGTCTTGGCGGCATAGATGCTTGGCAGCCCGCCATCGGGCAGAGTCGCGATCTCGGTGACCACATGGGCGAAATGCGGCAGCAGCGCCCCCTGGGTCGCCTCCATCACCACATCCAGATGGCTCGCCACCCGGGCGTCCAGGTTGACGAACAGCGCCGCCTGGGCGATGGCGGGAATGCCCGCCGCCACCTCGGCGATCTTGGCGCGGATGGCGATTTCCAGCTCCACCAGATGCCCGCCGGCATGGCTGGCGCTCAGCATCTCCTCGGCGGAGGACAGGCCGTGATCCTCCCAGCCGCGCACCAACGCCTCATGGCCGAAGCACTGCCCGGAATGGACGTTCACGATGGCCTGGAAGGCCACCCGAATGCCTGAACCGCTGGACTTACGCTGAATGGGGGAAGCCATGATGAAACTTTGCGACCCGCGACACCTCAGGATCGCGATGTCGCGCGGCGGGACTATACCGTCACCCTCGACGCCAGACACGCGCCACGAGCCCCTGCAACAAAAGAATCACATATCGGCCAAAATGTAACATTTCAGGCCTTGTCGTCCGTCTACGGACGGATCATATTCACTGGGTAGTGACGCACACGCACGTGCCGATGGCCCGGTCGAGGTTATGCAACGACGGACGCGTCCTTTTTGGAGGAGCCGGCGACAGTGCGCCAGCACCCGAAGGGGAGGTGGACATGTTGACGACTCACATTCAGGGCAGTTCCCCCGCGATCAATCCCCCCCGCACCGTCAGTACCTGACGGCGGCTTTGGCGGTTTCGGCCGCCCGCCGCCGTGTCCTGGACGATCACCGCCCCTCGTCCGAGGGAAACGGTGAGGGATTCGACCCCGACCGGGGAGTCACGCTCATGACCATCGCACGCCGCCACACCGCCGTTCCGACCGCCTTCCGCCAAGGCATCGCCCCGTTGTCGCTGCCATCGGTGAAGGCGGCGGTGCTGGCCCATCGCCCGGAAATCCCCATGGTCTGCCTGCGTCCGGCCCTGGCGGCGGCCGAGGCGGCGCGGTTCGTCAAAACCTTCCCCGGCCATGTGCTCTACGCCGTCAAGTGCAACCCGGACAAGGCGGTTCTGCGGGCACTGGCCGCCGGCGGCATCACCCATTTCGACGCCGCCTCCATCACCGAGGTGCGGCTGGTCCGCCGGCTGTTCCCGGAGGCGCGGATTCACTTCATGCATCCGGTCAAGGCCCGTTCGGCCATTCGCGAAGCCTATCTGGAGCATGGCGTGCGTGACTTCGTGCTCGACAGCGCCGACGAGTTGGCCAAGATCATGGCCGAAACCTCGGGGGCCAAGGATCTCTGCCTGATCGTGCGGCTGGGCCTGACCAAGGACAAGGCGCGGCTGGACCTGTCGGGGAAATTCGGCGCCGGCGCCGCCGACGCCGTCCGATTGCTGCGCTGCTGCGCCGCCCAGGCCGGCAGGCTCGGCCTGTCGTTCCATGTGGGGTCGCAGTGCTGCGACCCGTCGGCCTGGGAGCGCGCCTTGCAGCAGGCCGGCGCGGTGATCGAAGCCGCCGGAATTCGCCTGGATGTGCTGGATGTGGGCGGCGGTTTCCCGGTGACCTATCCCGATATGCGGCCACCGCCGCTGGATGCGTTCATGGCCGCCATCGCCCGCGGCGTCGCCCGCTTGGCCCTGCCCGAGGACTGCGTCCTGTGGTGCGAGCCCGGCCGCGCCCTGGTGGCGGCCTGCCAGTCCCTGGTGGTGCAGGTTCAGGCACGGCGCGGCGATGTGCTTTACATCAACGACGGAATCTACGGCACCTTGTCCGACGCCGGCGCGCTGGGGTTCCGCTATCCCTGCCGCCTGATCAAGGCCGCCGGCTTCAGCACCGGCCGTCCGAGCGCCTTCAGCTTCTACGGTCCCACCTGCGATTCCATGGACCGCATGCACGGCCCCTTCCTGCTGCCCGACGACGTGGCCGAGGGCGACTGGATCGAGCTTGGCCAATTGGGCGCCTATGGCACCTGCCTGCGCACTGGCTTCAACGGCTTCGAGGATGTGATCCGGGTCGAGGTGGAGGATGCCGCCATGGGACGGGCCGCCCTCGGTCGCCTCTCCCCCCGCTGCAAAGCGGCCTGACGAAGCCTTCGGCAAACGATAACAATTCCCGCCGCCGTCGCGGGTTATGATGACGCCCGGTTGGTACCATCGGGGGGATACGGAGATGGCTGCTCCGAGCAAGGTCTTCAATGTTCTGTTCATCTGCGACGATGACACGGTCAGGGCGCCCATCGCGGCGTTCCTGCTGAACACCCAGCGTTCGGGACGGTTCCGCGCCCATAGCGCCGGGGTCAGGCCGGGCCGGGAGATGCCGGCCGAGATCCTGGAGGTGCTCCGGGCGGTCGGGGCGCTGTCCGATCGGTCCAGGCCGGTGGCGGTGACGGAATTCCAGCGCGCCGAAGCGCCCAGGCTGGATTTCGTCTTCAATCTGACGGAGGCCGGCGAAGGCTGCCGGGATGTCACCCTGCCCGGCTCGCCCCTGCCCGGCTCGCCTCTAGTCGTGCCCTGGCCCATTTCCAGGCCGGACCTGACCTCCGGCTCCCATGCCGAACGGAGTTCGCGACTGGCCGAAACCGTGCGCATGATTCGCCGGCGCGTCGAACTGTTCGCCGAATTGCCGTTCGACAAACTGGACCGCATGGCCATGCAGCTTCAGGCCGAAACCGTCCATCGCCGCGCCGGGGACGCGGAGCCGCTCCAGGCGGGATCTGATCCCGCCGAGCCTTTGAACTGACCCGCTCGGTTCAAAGGTAAGACGGCAAGCGCGACTCGGCCTCTGTCGCGGGATGATTCGACTTGAAAGCATCCCGCTCTAAAACGTCCTCAGCGCGCCATAGGCCAGGGAGCCGAGCAAGGCGACCAGCAGCACCGCCACCCCGACGATGATGCGGCGGCTGAAGGCGATATCCTCGGGGGTCGGTGCGGTCATGGGCAATCCTCGGACTAGTGTTCCGTTTCCGAAATTCCAATCGTTTGACCCAGCGTTGATCGAATTTCGGAAACGATCAGAACACTAGTATTATCACTAATCTCGTGGCGCTTTATGTTTTTGAAATTCCGAAGATAGTGGGTGGGGAGGTGATCGGAATTTCAAAAACGCGCCACTAGGGGGGAGACGCAAGCGGCGGCGCGATGCCGCCGTCGGGAAGGGGCCGGTCGTCGCCGCCCAGGGTCCGGTGCATGATCACCACATCGACCCAACGGCCGAATTTGAGGCCTACACCGCGCAGCACGCCTTCCTGACCGAAGCCGTTGGCGCGATGCAGGGCGATGGAGCCCTGGTTGGCGGAATCGCCGATGACCGCGATCATCTGGCGGTAGCCGAGGGTGGTGCAGCGCGCGATCAGGGCGGAGAGCAGCATCCCGCCGATGCCGCGCCGAACCACGAAGGGCGCCACATAGATGGAATCCTCGACGGTATAGCGATAGGCCGAGCGCTGCCGGAAGGGGCCGGCATAGGTATAGCCCAGCACCTCGCCCTGTTCCTCCGCCACCAGAAACGGCAAGCCGCGCCCGACGATCTGACTCCAGCGGCCGGTCATGTCCTCGACGCTGGGCGGCACCTCCTCGAAAGAGGCGGCCGAGCGGGTGACGTAATAGGTATAGATCGACAGGATCGCCGGTATATCCGCCGCCGATGCGTCGCGGATCACCACCGGCAGCGGCGTGGCGTTCAGGGACATGACGGCGTGTACTCACTGACGACTGTGACCAGGGACATGACCACCCCCTCGATATCGGCCCGCAATTGCCCGAAGCCCGGACCGTGCCGATGCTGGGCCTCGTCCATGTACAATGCCCGGTTCAACTCGATCTGCAACGCATGACTGCCCTGGCGGGGATGGCCGTAATGCCGGGTGGTGAACCCGCCGGCATAGGGGGTGTTGCGCACCACGCGATATCCCCGCTGGCGGAAGCCGTCCTCCACCGCTTGGGTGAAGACCGGCGAACACGCCGATCCGAAGCAGTCGCCCAGCACCACATCCACCCGAGGCCGCCCCGAATCGTGGTCCAGGGGGCCGCCCACCGACGGCATGGAATGGCAATCCACCAGCAGCGACCAGCCGAAACCGGTCCGGGTATCGTCCAACAAACGGCGCAGACGGCCGTGATAGGGCTGGTAGCAGCGGGCGATTCGCTGTTCCGCCTCCTCCACCGGCAGCTTGCCGGCGTAGATCTCGGCCCCGCTGGCGACCACCCGGGCAATGGTGCCTAGCCCGGCCAGCACCCTGGGGCTGCGGGTATTGGCGTGACTGGGCAGCGGACCGGTGAACATGGCGGGATCAAGTTCGTAAGGCTCGCGATTGGGATCGCAATAGGCGCGCGGAAACATGGCGCAGATCAACGGCGCCCCGTAATCGGGCACGCAGGCATACAACTCGTCGACAAAGCTGTCCTCGGACCGGCGCAGCGACTGGGGATCGAGCTTGGAAGCGGCCACGAAGTCGGTGGGATAGTTCCGGCCGGAATGGGGCGATGCGAAGACCAGCGGCACGGTCTGGCGAAGCGGCGCCCTGACCGTCAGCACGGAACTGTCATCGAGAATCGTCGTCGGGTTGGTATCCATGGCCTATAGCCGCATTCCTAGCCCGGATTTCTCACACTGTCACGAACGCAAAGGAGGAGAAGATGGCGAGAGAGCAGGCAGCGAGTGCCGCACGATGTGGCGCATCGCGCAAACTCGATAACGCACTCTATCGCCATCTTCTCCCCTCCCGGAGGGTCGCGCCGCGGCGGGCGCAGGCCCGCGATCATTTGGTTTGCCGGCGAAGCCGGCGGGCGTCCGGCTTCCCATCGTCCTCGACGTGGCCACCAGCCACGCCTTCCGCCGCTGGATCGCCACTCCGCGAACGCGATTGCGTCTCGCGAGAGTGTGAGAAATCCAGGCTAACAGATCGGCGAGCGGGTGTCATATCCGGGATGAAAAATAGCATCCCCCCATGCGCGCGGCAGCCTTGAATAAACCATTCACGGCGGGTTTTCGGAAGGACTTGCAATGCCCGAA
>Ga0316224_1004518_pt1 | contig 10472 bp, 5 predicted proteins | sample TBH18013metaG_FD_206254 | JGI IMG/M metagenome (GOLD analysis project Ga0316224, IMG submission 206254) | Freshwater microbial communities from Trout Bog Lake, Wisconsin, USA - TBH18013 | ecosystem: Environmental > Aquatic > Freshwater > Lake > Hypolimnion/Profundal zone | place: USA: Wisconsin...
GCTCAATTTTAAATTCAACACTTAATCTCTCTTTCATTCCTGCCAACTGTAATTTCAGCTCATTAAGTTTATCTTTTATTTCACTCAACAAATGCTCGATCATTTCTTTGCTCTTCACTTTCAACCGCAATTCGCTTTCCTTTTCCTGTAAAGCATTACGCAGATTATAATATGCCTGATCTGCTTTATTTAATTTTTCTTCTTCAGTTTCCTTTTTATGCAAGAGTTCCAATAATTGCTCTTCGCTGTTAACCAATGCCAGTTCACTCTCAACAATAGTGGCAGAGGCTTCAGTTAATTGAGCAGAATTATTTTGAATCTGCAAATGCAAATCACTTAATTGATTCTGTTTAAAGTCTAACTCTTGCTTAATCGCAATAATTTTACTCTGTTGCTTGGTGAGTTGAAGATTGATATCATTGAATTGAAAAGAAGCAGCATTATATTCTTCTTCAGCCAATTGATAATCTTGCTCAACCGTTCTTAATAATTCTGCTGTCTTATTTAGTGTTTCATTCAGCGCTACCAATTCTTCTCTTGTTGAAGCAATAGCATTATGTTCATCCTGCAACCTAACTTCTAACTCTTCTAATCTTTGCTGTGCATGTTGTTGAGCATGTTGTAAATTTTCAATTCTGTTTTTTGCTGCAAACACCTGATTAATCAATTGATTAATCTCATTCTCTGTTTGCTTAATTGCATTTTCTTTCAACTGTTCATTAAACCCAATTACTTCATTGTGCTTGAATTGAATGTCAGCTTTTAGCGTATTTACAATGGCTTCTTGCGTTACAATTTCTTCATGTAATTTCTCTAAATTCTTTACCCTTCCTATTTTCTTGCCCTCAAACAATCCAACGCTCCCACCCGTTAACGTATATTTTCCTCTAACATATTTTCCATACTTTTCCAATACAATCACATTATCAGAATACTCAGCTACTTCATCATTTTCTGCAATAAAAACCTTTCCCAACAAGTATTCTGCTAATTTTTGATATTGCTCATCCACTTCTACAACATCCAATGCTTTAATTGTATTAACTGGTTGCTCCACTGTATAATTCACTTCACTGAACTTATCCAACATGAAGAAATTTGCTTTCCCTTTTTTATGTTGGTCCAATAAATTCACCGCCTGCAAACCTTCGTGTAAATTATTCACCACATAATAATTCAAATAAGGTTCTAACACGTTTTCAACGGCTGTTCTATATTCTTCTTTTACATAAATGATATCAGATAGAATAGGCGCTGATGAATTCCAATTTTGATTATTGTGTAAGAATTTAACACTTTCCGGATAACCCTCCATTGAATCGATTAAACTCTTCAATAGATCGTACTCATTTTTCTTCGCATCTAATTTTCTGCTCTCTTCTGCAAATTGATTTCGCAGAACCTCTAACTGAGATTGGGTTTCTAATATATTTTCTTTTGTTCTTTCATGATGTTCTTGTAATTGTTGCAAATCTATTCTTCTGGTTTCTAAAGCAGCTTCCTTTTCATTCAGTTCATTGTGTAATTGCAATAACTGATGCTCCCTGTTTTGCTTTTCATCCTGCAATTGCAATGAAGTTCTTTGTAAATTTTGAATAGAAGTATCAGCAACTGCTACTTTCTTTTCTGCATTAAACTGATTACGTTGAATTTGTTGATATTGATTGCGTAAACCATCTACAGCATTTCTATTTTCATCAAAAATCCTACGCTTATCTTCCACTTGCAATTTTGAAGAATCCAATTGCAACTGCATTTCCTGCAATCTGTTTTCTTCCTCACCAATTTGTTGTTGACTAAATTGAATAGAATCTTCAATGCCTTTTAACTGACCTTCTGCTTTTTGTAAAAAATCTTTTAGGCTTAATTCTTTTTCTTTTAAATAATGAAGCTTTTGTGTAGCCAGATTTTTTTCATTTTCTTTTGAGCGCAAATGCTGCAATAAATCATTGAATTCATGTTGCATGCTTTGCAAAGCCCTCTCCTGGTCAATAAAACCAACTTTCTCTTGTTCGATATTGGCTTCTTCCACCGCAATCTCAGCTTCTAATTGAATGCGTTTATTGGTTTCTATTTCTTGCTGCTCATTTAATTCTTTATAGGAAATATTAAATCCTTCTAATGCTGCTTTGGCTAATTCAACAGCAATTTCTTTATATTCTTTTTTAATCTCGTAATACTTCTCTGCTTTCTTTGCCTGATTTTCTAATGTTTTTAATTGATTGTTTATTTCAAACAACAAATCTTCAATGCGAGCCAAATCTTGTTCAGTCGCATCTAATTTATTCTTCGCTTCTTTTTTTCTTGTTTTATAAATAGTAATACCGGCTGCTTGTTCCAACATTCTGCGGCGACTGTTCTCTTTATCTTTAATAATGTCATCCACCATTCCCAATTCAATAATGGCATAACTATCATTACTTACTCCGGTATCTAAAAATAAATTATGAATATCTTTTAAACGACAGCTCACATCATTCAATCGGTATTCACTTTCGCCATTTTTATAAAATCTGCGGGTAACGGTAACTGTGCTGAATTCAGTAGGCAAGAGATTGCGGGTATTTTCAAAAGTTAAACTAACTTCTGCCAATCCGCTCGGGCTTCTTGTCTTAGAGCCGTTAAAGACCAATGCTTCAAGATTCTCACTTCTTAAAGCAGATATTTTTTGTTCGCCGATTACCCAACGAATGCTGTCAATAATGTTACTCTTTCCGCAACCATTAGGACCAATAATGCCGGTAATACCTTCATCAAAACTCACAACAGTCTTATCTGCAAAGCTTTTGAAGCCCTTTATTTCTAAACTTTTTAACCTCACTTTCTAAACAATTTTTGTACCTGCGAACATAGCTAAAAAGGAGCACAAAGATTATTTTTTGATACTGCATGTGAATAAGTAGTGATTAAATTGATGTAACCAACAGTTTACCTGTTTTCAACTTTTCTTGCGTCGCACACTTGTACGGAAACAATATAATTCAGCTTATTTTGCAAAAGCAAATGCAACAGAAAGATTATTATAAAATATTAAATGTTCATCCGTCTGCTTCCCAGGAAATAATTAAAAAAGCATACAGGAAGTTAGCATTGCAATATCATCCCGATAAAAATAACAACGAATTATCCATTGCTTATTTCACAGAAATCAAAGAAGCTTACGAAGTGTTATCAAATCCTGAAAAAAGGAAACAATATCAATCTTTAAACTTTTTTTCTGCATATACTGTTGAAACGATTTTTACTTCAAAAAACATTTCACAAGAAGCATACAATTTAAAAATATCACTACAAAAAATCAAACAATCTCAAATTGAGTTTGATCTGTTGCAATATCAAATCAATCAAATTTTATCAAGCTATAACATTCAACTGCTGCGAAATGAAAACGATAAAAGCATTAATTATGACATTACAGCATCTATTTTAAATTGCTGCGAGTATCTTCCCTATCCATTTATTATCAATTCTTGCAAAGCCTTAATGGAATTAAATTCCGGAGATATTACACAAGAAGCGATGATTCAACAATTCGTTCAGCAAAAAAAGATTAACAAATATTGGGAAAAATACAAGATCACCGTAGCCATAGCAGTAGCAATCTTGCTTTGTATGATAATCTATCTGTGGAAATAAATTATTTACCAAACACCTTTTTTAATAAATCAGTTGTTTGAGCAACAGGATTGGTGCGAATATTTTTTTCTTCCTGCGCTACCTGATAAAAAATTCCACTTAATGCTTTATCAGTTACATAAGCATTCAAATCAGTATTTACTTTTTTTACAAACGGGATTTTATTGTAAGTTGCAAAAACAGTATTCCAATATTTGGTTGCATCTGTTTTGCCCAATGATTGTTCAATAATTGGTTTAAATGCATTGGTTAATTGCGCCGCAGTTTTTGAACGCAAATAACCTGTTGCAGCTGTATCACTGCCTTTTAAAATGCCGGCAGCATCTTGAATACTCATTTGTTTAATAGCGTTGATAAAAATAGGTGCAGCACTTTTAGCAGCATCTTCTGCAGCACGATTCATGGAAAGAATCGCATCATCTACTTGTTTGCCTAAGCCCATATCCCGCAAAGTTTTCTCAGCTTTTACCGCTTCTGGCGGCATTAAAATTTTTACAGCAGCATTTTTAAAAAATCCATCTGTTGCAGACAATTGTTGTGTACCTCTTTGTACACCTGCATTTAATGCTTCTTTTAATCCGCTGGCAATATCATCAGTACTTAAGCCACCGCCCTTAGATACTTTATTCAGTAAATCATTAACATTTTGCGATTGAACAGAAACAGAAAGTATAATACATACCGCAAACAGAAAACTTCTCATGTTTTTAAATTTAAAGAATGAAAATAATATAATCGGCAGAATTAAAAAGGTTAAATTATTAAAACAAAAAGGCTGCCATAAAATAGCAGCCTTTTTATAAAACAGCATTTCAATTATTGATTAACATAGATCGATAATTTTCTTGCTTTAGTACCTGTTGTCAATGTTCCATCACCATTGTAGTAAATCGTATAGTTACGATTCAATGGTGTTATAGCTAATTTAGCCAAAACCACCCTCGAAGTTAAAGGGGTTGTAGAAGCAGCTGCGGCTCTGGTAACATACAATGTATCTGCCACACCAATATTAGTGTTCAAAGCCTGAAATGATGTTACAGCACCCGGAGCAATATTTCTCCATATTGCAGCATTACGTGAATAAGAGAAAATATCAACAGTTTTATTACCCGTTGTTGTTATTGCTGAATCTTGTAAAACAGCATTAGCAAAACGCACATTATAATATCCTTGTAAAACCGGATTCAAGGTATCAACTAATAACATTTGTGAAGCAGGGTTAACAGAGGTCATTGAGTCTGTTATCAATAACGTATAATATGTTCCTTGTAATAATGTTGTTGTAAATGTTGCAAATGTCAATGAATCAACATTTACTTTTCCGTTTACAGAGAATCTCATTTGTTGCAATCCGGAAGGTATGGCAGCATAACCATAGTTGGTTGAGGCTGCAGGATATAAAACACCAAAAGTCAAGTATTGAAAATTGAACTTTTGATTATTTAAATAAATATTGAAAGAATCAGGTGCACCTCCAAATGAATTTCTGAAATAAGGAGATGCATCGATAACTTTTAAATAAGTACTGGTTCCGCTATTCGTCGTTTGATATGAAGCTATATACGAATTATCGGGTTTACATGCTGCGAACAGCAATGTAAAGAGGACACCTACTGTGATTAAATTAAAAATATTCTTTTTCATCCTATTATATTTTAGGGTTAATATTATTAAGGCATAGAGAACCAACATTCTTTTGTATGATAATCAATAACCTGATTACCGCTTGCATCTAATGCACCTAAAAGCGTTAATGAAGGAATATCATACAAGAATTCAGAATTATATCTTGGTCTGCATCTATACACATATTTACCATTATTATTGGCGAACAAAGTTGTTCCTGCAGCAGGTGGTGTAAATCCTGCATACACTTGATTGCCGGTAACAGGATCTTTATCAGTGTAATGGAATCTTCGCATATCTGTCCATGTTTCTTGTACACCCCAAGCATACAATGCAATATATTTTTGCAACATGATTTGTGATAATGTTAAACTTGTTGCAGACGTTGGCACAACCAAAGGATTTGCTAAATAAGCCGCTTTTGATGCCGGTGTAATTTGATTAGCTGTCGGAACACCGGTTGCATAATTGTTACTCAGCATATCAAAATTCAAACTTATAGCATTTGTGTAGGCAGTTAAAGCTGTAGCTTTATCTCCTTTTCTATAAGCAGCTTCTGCAATTAAGAATTGCATTTCGGAAGCAGTCATAATTGGAAATGGTGCTTCATTCCTAAAAATATAACGGCATAAATTTTCATTAGCCGGTGAAGCAGTTGTTGAATAAGAACTACCCCAGAAATTATTAGGTTGGTCACCTGTTGCCAATGGCCCATTACTATTTGCAGCTCCTAACCAAGGTGAAATACCTTTATAAGTTCCGTTTGTATTTGGTTGCAATAAATGTGGTGCTCTCGGGTCTGCAACACCTGTAAATGCTAACGGATTATTTCCGCTTAACAAATCAGCAATGAATTGTGATTGTCTGATAGAACCGACATTGCCTCTAAATGGTCCGAAATAACTGTTTGAACCCGATAAACCACCTGCTGCGAATTTACAAGTTGCATTATCTGCGTTGGATGACATAGCTAAGTTTGCATACTTAATTACAGAATCAGCTGAATATGTTCCCTTATTACTGATATACGCAAATGAACGAGCCATGATGCCATTTACAAATTTTATCCATTGTGCATTGTTCCCATTATAAAAATAGGCATCACCAATAGCAAAATTGGTTGAACTAACATTACCATCTGTTCTGTTTAAATAAGCGATCGCGTCTCTGCATGCTTGGCGACAAGAATCATAAGCAAGCGATTGAAGATCATAATCGAATTGTTGGCGACTTGAATTAAATGCCTCTTTAACAATGCAGGCATCAGCATATTCATTCGCTAATTCTAACCAACCCCATGCTCTTAATGCTCTTCCCGCACCAACATAATCCCATTTTTGTTGAGCTGCTCCCCAAGATACCATGTCATTTAAATTAACACCCTGACCAAAATAAAAAGCTCCCCAAACAGAACCTAAGTTATCGCTGGATCCGAGTGTACCACCCATTGCATCGTAATTAGACTGATCTGCTGCGGTAAAAGAAATTGGAGAATAAGTAGTAGAATAAGTTCCCCAATATTGAATATACCTTCCAATTAATAATGCATCACCGGCAATACCATAAGCACTTCCTGAAGCTGCAGAACTACCAATAATACTACCAATTAAACTGGGTAATAAGGTTTCTATAGGTACTACAACGGGAGCATTCGGGTTTGCGTAAGCGGCATCTAATTTCTTCTGACAAGAGCTTACAGCAATAACGCTGATCACTCCAATTGAAAAAAAGTATTTTAAGAATTTATTTTTCATACAAAAAAATTTTGAATTGATGATCATGATTTTAATGAATTAGAAATTAGCACGTAATCCAAAATTAAATCCTAAAGGCGTTGGCAAATTACCATAATCAAAACCAAAACCACCTACACCTTTTGATAAAGCTGTATTTCCATTTGTGGCAGGATCGGCACCTTTATAATTCGTAAATAAAATAAGATCATTACCGGTTACAAATAAACTAAATGATTTTAAGCCTTGAATTTTTCTGATTGCTTTTGGACTAAACATATAACTCAAAGTCAAATCTCTTAATCTCATCCAGTTAACATTCTTTTGGATGAACTCTTCTTCCGGCATACTTGTATAATATGTATTCAAGTAATAAGGTTGAATGGCTATTGTATTAATAGTTGGCTTGGCAGAATTTGCCAATCCATCATCTAACACACCTTGTATCACTCTGGGTTTAGTTCTGTCTGCAGTTCTTTGGCTTTTACCAATATAAGTCAAGTACTCTTCTGTTCCATTAAATATTGCACCACCTACTTTCATATCCCAAAGGAAACTTAAGTTCCAGCTTTTATATCTGATCATATTCAGTGTTCCTAAAGTAAAGGCCGGAGTTCTATCACCACGCACTCTAAAGTTTGCATCAATTTCAGGTAAGAAAGTAGTAGGGCTTATTAAAATTTGACCTGCAGTATTTCTTAAATAACCGTAACCTGTAATAGTTCCCGTTGAAGCACCTCTAATTAAACCACCTCTTGCATTACCATATAACCATGTATCAGCAATATAGTATTCGTAAGCAATAGATGGTGGCAATGCCAACACTTTGCTCCACATATGGTTAAAGTTGAAACGAATGGTCCAATCAAAATCTTTACTTCTTACAGGTGTAACATCCAAAGCTATTTCAACACCTTGGTTACGTGTAGTAGCTGCATTTTGTGTGTTTAAGATATAACCTGTTGCATAACTGGCACGGTATCCTTCACTAATTTGATTATACGCTAAAGTATTATAGTAAGCCGCATCAACTGATACTCTGTTGTTAAACATTTTAAACTCACCACCAACTTCATAAGTACGTTGTCTTTCAGGTTGAAGGTTTGCATTATTGTTGTAATAACCAATTGAGTTAGCAGGGCCAACAGCACTTGCATAATTGGCACCGAATACTGACTGATTTAAATATGGATCCGGAAGCCTTGCAGTACTTGCCAATGAAGTGCGTAGTTTTGCATAATTTAAGACATTTCCTCTTTTTAAACTTGGGAAAATATCAGTTAAAATTACACTTACACTACCGGCTGGATAATTATAATTTCTGTATGGTGCTGTGAATAAAGATGAACCTTCAAAACGATGACTATAATTTAAGAAGATTACATTTTTATATCCAATAGATGCTTCACCAAAATTGGCTATTTCAAGTAATTCATAATAATTTGGCAATCCATAAACGTTTCTGTTCAAACGCACTCTTGTATTTGGAGTAGTAATAGTACTGTCATAAAGTGATCCTACCAATTGATTGAAATTGCCATTATTTGTTAATACTCCTTTTTTATACATACCTAATCCGGTAATGGAATCAACTAATCCGGTTCCGTATGTTGCCCACATGTTTGTTCTTAAATCCTGCCACATTGTTCCGGCCATTACACGGACAGAGAAATCGCCGAATTTTTTATTTGCGGTTAATGTAATTGTATGATTATAGCCTGAATAAGATCTGGTATAATTATCTAATGAACCTCTTACAGAAACTGATGTAGCACCAGATGCAACAGGAGCTACAGATTCGGGATGCATAAATTCATATCCTACCGTTCTGTAAGTATCCCATCCAAATCTTCCGCTCAATACTAACCATGATTTTAAATTGGCATTGATACCCAATGTAGAAACCAATCTGTCAGTATGATCTTGGCTGTGATTCATATTAGCATTGAAAAAAGGATTATCAACACTTTCACCGGTTGGAGTAGTTAAGTAGGCTCCTTTTCTTTGACCATTTTGATCTAAATAAATACTTGCATTGTTGTCAATTGGCCAAGCATATAAATCTAATAAATAACCACCTGCACTTCTTAATGGCCGATCATTTAGATTATGTGTATAATTAATGGAAGGAGTTAATTCAATAAATTTACCCAATTTGGTGTTATTGGTTACTCTGAAAGAATATTTTTCATAACTGTTACGAGGTACTACCCCTTCTTGTTTGAAATAACTTCCTGATAAACGAAAACTGGAAACCTGGTTTCCAAAATCAGCACCAACATTATGTGTTTGGCTAAAGCCTGTTCTAAAGAAATTACCCACATTATTATAAGTCTTTGTATCAGCAGGGTAAGCTGGTCCAAAATAGTTAAATGAGTTTGTTGAAGCAACCCCATTACTTCCCGGGCTGTAACTATTGTTTACTTGAGGGAATCTTGTAATTTGTTGAATACGAAAACTATTATCATAATTTAAATTTACTTTACCGCCGGCAACTGCTCTTGCTTTCTTTGTTGTAATAACAATAGCACCTGAGCTTGCTTGAGATCCGTATAAGGCAGTAGCTTCCGGGCCTTTCAACACTGTTACTGATTCAATATCATTTGGATTGATATCAGCAATTCTATTAGTATAATCATTTGCTCTGTTAGGCCTGTCTGATGCTAAACCCAATTGAGACCCACCATTTGATGTTTCATCTTGGGTTGAGTTATCCAATATAATACCATCCACTACAAACAATGGTTGGTTACTTAAGGATAATGAGTTAAAACCTCTTAGAATGATTTGAGTAGATGCCCCGGCCATACCGTTGGTTGGCGTAATGGTTAAACCGGCAACACGACCTTGCAAACTATTTAAGAAATTTTCACGTTGTGTTTCCTGTATATCTTTACCGGTTACCTTTTGAACTGAATAACCTAATTCTCTGGGTTTTCTTTTAATATCCATTGCAACCACCACTTCATCTAATTCATTGGTCTGACTTTTTAGTGAGATGTTGATACCACCACCGGTTACAGTATATTTTTGAGACTCATACCCGACATATGTAACAGTTAATATCTGTCCATTAGATGCCTTAATGGTAAAAGCACCTTTTTCATTTGTTTGGGCAACAGTATTTGTTCCTGTAACTTTTATGGTTACACCAGCCAATGGTGTTTTTTTATCAGCGTCTTGAACAGTTCCTGACACTGTTTGGCTTTGGCCATGAGAAGGCAAAGAAAATATGAAAAGCAGCATGGCAACCACTTTCATCATTGAAGCGATTTTTCTCATAACAGGTTTTGTTTTTTGGTAAGTAGTCAAAATAATACGATCATTCAATTAAATAGCTTTTAACAGTATAGTTGGATTTGCTTAAAAGATTAACGGTTTTAATTCCTGCAAAAAAACGCAAAAACATTTTTTTGAATGAGAAACATCGAAAATTAAAGCATCGTTAAACTTTTAAAACACATAGATACGAATTTA
>Ga0316224_1004523_pt1 | contig 10461 bp, 6 predicted proteins | sample TBH18013metaG_FD_206254 | JGI IMG/M metagenome (GOLD analysis project Ga0316224, IMG submission 206254) | Freshwater microbial communities from Trout Bog Lake, Wisconsin, USA - TBH18013 | ecosystem: Environmental > Aquatic > Freshwater > Lake > Hypolimnion/Profundal zone | place: USA: Wisconsin...
TGAAATAACCACATCGGGCCAGCAGTATATGGTTAAAAGAAACCTGAAAGCCGATATTATATTAGAGGTGAACAATAACACACACCGCTTTACTTTTAAAAAGGGAAATATCAGTATTGAGGATAACGAGTTTAGCGTAAGCGGGTTTTTTGCCGTGCTTAAAACCGGAACCCAGTTGGATTTTACTTTAACCAACCAGGGTAAGGATATTAAGAAACTGGTGGGTTTAATACCCGAAAAATACCGCCAGGCTTTTGATGAGGCAGAAGGCACCGGGCAATATGCCATAAGCGCTACTATTAAAGGAAACCTGACCAATATAACCGGACCCCAGGTGCGTGTGGATGCCGATCTGATAAACAGCGAAATAAAATTGGGTAGGTATAACAAACTTTTGAAAAAGGTAAATGCCAAAGCGAAATACGAAATGGATGCCGCTGGTAACGATAAGATAGTTATCAGCAATTTTGATTGCACACTGAATGAACTGCCCTTTAATTTTAAACTATCGCTTACAAAATTAAGCGACCCTGATTTTGATTTTTATGCGCAGGGCGTGTTGCACTTATCTGAGATTTCATCTTTTGTGCCGGATAGTATTATGCATTATTTGGGTGGAACTATAAGCTTCGATAACTTTCGCTTAAAGGGAAGAAAGAGAGATTTTACCGATGTCAATAATTCAACGCTTACCGGCGGTGGTGAATTCAGGATGAAGGATATTGAATTTCAGCAGGGTGGTATCAGTTATGGTAACATCAATGGCCTGCTTAAATATCACGACCAGGTTATTGAAGCCGATAATCTGACTGCTAACTTTTTAAGTAACCAGGCCAACTTTACAGGCAATATAACCCACCTGCCTGCCTTTATTTATAACCTGAGCGTAAACCGCAGTGCCAACAACGTGGTGCTGGGCGTAAACGGTAAGCTTAAACTTAAAACGTTGAATCTATCGGGTATCATGGATGCCTATAATAAAAAGAATCACCCGCAGGCCATGCCGAAAGGCAAGATAGACCTGCGCGAGATTGTAAATATGCAGGGCAACCTGGACATTGATATGGAGAAGTTCATTTTCAGAAAAATGGAATTCGATAACGTAACCGGTAACCTGCAGGTTTCGCCGGGTATTATACGTTGCAATAACGTGCAAAGCAACACCATGGGCGGGCAGATGCAGATAAACGGTAATGTTGTTTTTGGCGATGATTACTCCATTAACCTGGTGTATGATGTAAGGGCTATAGGGCTCAGTATTCCAACCATATTTTATGAGTGCGAGGGTTTCGGGCAAACTGTTTTATCTGAGCGCCACTTAAAAGGAACGCTGGATGCAGCTGTATCTTTTAACGCCACCTGGAACAATTACAATACCCTGAACCAGGATAAATTAAGCGCAATAGTTGACTTTGACATTAAAAACGGCGAGTTGATAAAATTTGAACCTTTAAAAGCGGCTTCGAAGTTTATCAGGGTTGAGGAGCTGGAGGATATTAAGTTTGCCTCGCTGCACAACACAATAAAAATCGGTAACCGGCGTATGGATATACCGCGTTTTCAAATTGAATCGAGCGCTTTGAATCTGATGTTTGAGGGAACCCATTATTTTAACGATTCAATTGATTACCACATTAAAGTTAACCTGCACAAGCTGCTGGCCCAGAAATTTAACCGCCGGTTAAATGATATTCAATACATGGAAGAAGACCCTTACGAAGGGTTGAATTTATACCTGAGCATGAGCGGCACGTTAAGTAATCCTAAGATCAAGTACGATAAGGGCTCGGCAAAAAAGAAGGTAAAAGATGATTTTAAAAGCGAGAAACAGAACCTCAAAAACCTGATGCATAATACTGCTCCTAAAATAGATGAGAATGAGAAAAAGAAAGAGGAGAGATATTATGACGTTAAAGAAACTCCGAAATTTATGGACTTCGATTCAAGTTCGGATTAAGTTACTGTCATTTTGTATTTTCAGATTTGAAATATCACCTTATAAACTGTAATGGATCTATACTCACAGAAATCGAATCTTAAACTCATCTTACTGCTGCTGGGTATTTTTATTGGTGTATCAACAGTTTTGTATACCGATCACCTGGCTAATAAAATGGCAGATGAGGAAAAGTATAAAGCCAGATTGTGGGCCGAAGCTATAGCCCGCAAAGCAAAACTGGTAAGGTATACCAAAGAGCTTTTTACCAAGCTAGCCTCAGAAGAAAGAAGAAAGGTGAATGTTTACGCCCAGGCCACCAAGTTTCTGATAACTGTAAATGATAACGACGAAACCACCTTCTTTAACGATATCGTTACTGCCAATAACGATATTCCCGCTATTCTGGTTGATGATAAAGGGCGCATTGTTGGTGCACGGAATATTGACTTACCCAAGGGAGTAAAGACGTTTTCTGAACTACCTGCCGAAATCAGGAAAGATTTTTCGGCTTATTTGCCTATTGTGGTTGATTACAAGGTTAGTAAAAACTACATCTATTATAAAGATTCGAACCTGTTTACAAAACTTAAACAAACGCTAAATGACCTGCTGGAAACATTCATTTCTGATGTGTTGCTGAACACGGCATCTACACCGGTTATACTTACTGACGAAAAAATGAATGTGCTGGCCTTCGGTAACATGGACTCGAGCAAAATGGTGGGACATGCGGCGGCGCTTGAAATGATACAGAAGATGAAATCAACCAACGACCCGGTAGTTGCTGATCTGGGCGAGGGTGTAATGCGCTTTATTTATTACGATGATTCGGATACCCTGAAACAGCTTAGGATTTTCCCTTTTGTGCAGCTGGGTATTTTTGCGGCGTTCCTGATAATCTCATACTTCGCATTCAGTAATGCGCGCAGGGCCGAGCAGAATATGGTTTGGGTTGGTATGGCTAAAGAGACGGCTCACCAGTTGGGAACCCCTATTTCATCGCTTGAAGGTTGGGTTGAAGTATTAAAAGAAATGGATGGGGTGCGCGAAAACCCTCAAATTCTGGATGAGCTGCAAAGTGATATCAACCGCTTGTCGTTAGTGGCCGAGCGGTTCTCGAAAATAGGTTCTGTACCGCAGCTGATTCCTGAAGATGTAAAGAGCTGTGTGGAGCGCAATGTTGGCTACATGCGCCGCCGCGCCAGCGAAAAGGTAACTATGACGGTGCATTGCCCTGATGGACTTCAGTTTAAAATAAACAAGCAGTTATTTGATTGGGTATTTGAGAACCTTATCAAGAACGCGCTTGATGCTATGAGCGGCGAAGGAAGGATAGATGTAGAGGTTACGGCTGATGCCAAACATGTGATTATTGATATTTTAGATAGCGGGAAAGGTATACCTAAAAACAAATTCGAAACAATTTTCGAACCCGGCTATTCAACTAAACGCCGGGGGTGGGGACTTGGCCTTTCGCTTACCAAGCGTATTGTGGAGGAGTATCACAACGGTAAAATATTTGTAAAGCGGTCTGAGATTGACAAAGGCACTACATTCAGGGTGCTGATACCAAGGGCCGTTTAAATTTTGGTGGCTATCAACATGCAGGTCTAAATTCTTTTCGATTTAAGCAGTAAACTATTGCCCACCACCGAAACCGAACTCAGCGCCATTGCGGCCCCTGCAAACATAGGGTCTAACTGAAAATGGGTGAAAGGATAAAGAACGCCGGCAGCTATAGGTATGCCAATCAGGTTATAAATAAAGGCCCAGAACAGATTTTGCCTGATGGTGCTTACTATCTGTGCCGAAAGGTGTATGGCCCTGGGTATGGTGTTCAGTTCTGAACTCATCAGGGTAATATCGGCCACGCTCATGGCAATATCCGTGCCTTTGGCCATGGCTATGCTTATGTTGGCAACGGCCATGGCTTCGCTATCATTTATTCCATCGCCAACCATGGCTACTTTTTTGTTACCGGCCTGTAGGTTTTTTATAAAAGCAGCCTTATCTGCCGGAAGCATACCTGCCTTAAATTGGGTAATACCCACTTCGTCGGCCACTGCTTTTGCGGTTGCGGCGTTATCGCCGGTAAGCATATAAAGCTGGTGGTGCTTACCCAACGCCCGCAGTGCAGCGGTTGAATTTTCCTTAACTGAATCGGTAATTGCAATAATGGCAAGCAGGTCAGTAGCGCTGCTAAAATACACCACCGTTTTTGCCTCGTTTCTGAAAAATGCGGCCTGTAGTGCAATTTCGCTGGTTATCCATATTAGCTTGTCTGCCATCAGTTTATCACTGCCTACATAAAAAGTACCTTCGGATGTAACTGCCTTTACACCTTTGCCGGTTAAAGAGTCAAAATGGGTGATGGCAATATCCGGATTTTCAATTTGCAGATAACTTACCACTGCGGCAGCAAGGGGATGTTCAGACTTGCGCTCAATGGCCGCTAAAGTTGCCGCAAACCGTTTTGAGGTATCATTGCCAAACCAGACTATATCAGAAACCTTGGGGCTGCCATTGGTAATAGTGCCGGTTTTATCAAAAACAAAAGCATCGATATTACGGGCGTGTTCCAGGGCCTCGGCATTGCGTATCAGGATTCCGTTTTCTGCACCTTTTCCAACACCCACCATAATAGCAGTTGGTGTGGCCAGGCCAAGCGCACAAGGGCAGGCAATAACCAAAACGCTAACCGCTGCCACCAGGCCATGCGTTAAATAAGCCTTACCGCCAATAGCCAACCAGGCAATAAAAGTAATCAGAGCAATGGCCATTACTGTGGGCACAAATACTGAAGCTACCTTATCAACCAGCCGTTGCACCGGCGCTTTGCTTCCCTGTGCTTCCTGAACGGTTTTGATAATTTGTGCCAGCAAAGTTTCTGCACCCAGTTTTTCAGCGCTTATGGTTAAGCTTCCTTTCTGGTTAATGGTGCCGGCAAAAACTTTAGCGCCTTTTACTTTTTCAACTGCCACAGGTTCGCCGCTTATCATGCTTTCGTCAATAAAAGATGTTCCCTCCAGCACCAGACCATCAACCGGTATTTTTTCGCCGGGCCTGATGATGATGGTTTCATTTTTCAATATATCCTTAATACCGATCTCAATTTCTTTCCCTTCGCGCTTAACCCTAACCATTTTGGGTTGCAGTCCTATCAGTTTTTTAAGTGCACCTGAGGTTCCTGCCCTGGCCTTCTCTTCTAAAAATTTACCTAACAGAATGAACGAGGTAATTAAAGCTGCGCTTTCGAAATATACATCAGGGTTTAAGCCTTGCGATGAAAGCACCTCCGGAAAGATGGTATTAAATGCGCTGAAGATATATGCAATGCCCGTGCTCAAAGCAACCAGGGTATCCATGTTTACCTGCGCATGCAGCATTTGTTTAAGCGCCATTTTAAAAAACTGCCGCCCAAAGTAAAATACCACTACTGCAGATAAGGCCATCGAAATCCATCGGCCAACGGCCAGTTGCGCAAACCCCATTCCTAAAACCAAAACAGGCACCGCAAATACGAACGACAGGACCATATTCAGCCTGGCTTTTTTCAGCCGCGCATCGGTGTCGGTATCCTGAGCCTCGTTTGTTTGGTTGTTGCTGATGTCTATATCATAACCTGTTGATTGAACCGCCTTTTTAATTTGTTCAAGGTTGGCAGCTGAATCCAGTTCAACCAATGCCGAATTGCTGGCATAATTAACTGCGGCCGCGGTAACCCCTTTTTGCAGCAACAGCGTTTTTTCTACACTTGCAGCACATGAAGCACAGGTCATGCCCGTAACGGGAAGAGTGATTTTTGCAGGTGCTGTCATAATTATTCGCTTAACTGTGGTTGGCGGCCCCAAACTGCCTGTAGCGGGCTTAAACAACAGTATGCAAATTACAATTGTTTTAAAAGCAACAACAATGAGCATAATCAAAAAAGCGCAAAAGCCTGGTCAGGTACCAATAATTGTCAAAAAGAGCAAAGAGATAAGCTAAAAGGGGCAAAATTGAACAATTCGATTACTTTTGCCCGCCGCCAAAAGCGGTTTTGGCTAACATCGTTTATTACACATTTTAATAACCAGTTTACTTTCAAACAATTTTTGCATGAAGAAATTACTTTTTGTTATAGCCGGAAGCACGCTGCTTTTAACCGCCTGTAACAATCCCAAAACGGAAGTTAAGGGTAGCTATTTTGATAAGAAAGGTATGGACACTACTGTTAATCCTGCCGATGACTTTTTTAATTACACCAACGGTGGTTGGATAAAAACAGCCCATATACCTGACGACCAAAGCCGCTGGGGCAGCTTTGATTCCTTGCGTCAGGAAAACATCAATAAGCTAAAAACGATACTGGAAGAAAATGCTGCGAAGAAGGATTTGAAGAAAGGCAGCTTAGAACAAAAGGCCGGCGATTTTTATGCCAGCGGTATGGATACTGTGGCTATTGAAAAAGTAGGCTACGCACCACTTAAACCCATGCTTGCCAGGATTGAAGCTGTAAAAGATTATAAAGAGTTGATTGCCCTGCTTGCCGCCAGTGCTAAAGATGGTGATGGCGACCTGATTGCTGCCTATGTAAGCTCGGATCAGAAAAACAGTATGGCTAACATCGTTAACCTGGGCCAAACCGGAACTTCGTTACCTGAAAAGGGATACTATACCAGAACAGATGCCAATACGGCCAACCTGCGTGCGCAGTTAGTTAACCATGCTGCCAGATATTTTGCGCTTACCGGCGAAGATACTGTAGCTGCGGCTAAAGATGCCAAAGACATTCTGAGTATCGAAACCCTGATAGCGCAATCGCATTTAAGCCCTGTTGAGTTAAGAAACCCTGTGGCTAATTACCACAAAATGGCTGTTGCCGATCTGCAAAAACTTTCACCCAATATTCAGTGGAAAGAAACTTTGGCTGCCATTGGTTTAGCTACCGATACCGTTAATGTATCGCAGCCTGAATATTACAAAGCATTAAGCACTTTACTGGCAAGCCAGCCCATCAGCGTTTGGAAAAACAAAGTTCGTTTTGATTATATAGCAGATAAGGCAAGCTCTTTAAATAAGGCCTTCCGCGATGAAGACTTTAATTTTGAAAGATTGTTTTCGGGCGAGCAAACTCAAAAAGAACGTTGGAAGACCATGGTACAGTTATCTGACTCGCGTTTACGCGATGTTTTGAGCCAGTTATATGTACAGAAATATTTTACCCCTGAGGCCAAGAACCGTATGGATAGCCTGGTAAATAACCTGCAAACAGTATTCAAAGCCCGTATTGGTAAACTTACCTGGATGAGCGACTCTACCAAGCAACAGGCGTTAGTAAAGCTGAATGCCATTATGAAAAAAATTGGCTACCCCAGCAAATGGAAGAGCTTTGACGATGTAAACATTACCCGCGATAACTACTTTGAAAACCTGCAGGCACTCAGCCGTCATTACTACAAGGAAAATATTGATAAACTGGGTAAACCGGTTGACAGAACTGAATGGGACATGACCGCACCAACGGTTAATGCCTATTACAATCCATCTTATAACGAAATCGTTTTCCCGGCAGGTATTTTACAGTTTCCTTTCTTTGACGTAAATGCAGATGATGCCATTAACTACGGCGCCATTGGCGTTGTAATTGGCCACGAAATGACCCACGGCTTTGATGATGAAGGCCGCCAGTATGATGAAAAAGGAAACCTGAAAGATTGGTGGAGCCCTGCCGATGGCTCGGCATTTACTGCCAAGGCTAAAGGCCTGATCGATGAATACAATGGCTTTACCGTGCTTGATTCGCTGCACGTAAATGGTGCATTAACCTTGGGCGAGAATATTGCCGATTTAGGTGGTGTAACCATTGCTTACGATGCATTTCAGTTAACCAAACAGGCACATGACACTACCAGAATTGATGGCTTTACGCCTAACCAACGCTTCTTCCTGGGCTTTGCACAGGTATGGCGCGGTGTAGTAAGGCCTGAGTTTATGCGCACGTTAATTGCAACTAACCCGCACTCTCCTTACCAATACCGCGTAAATGGTTCGCTTACTAACTTTGAGCCTTTTTACCAGGCTTTTGGTGTAACAGAAAAGAACAAAATGTATAAAGCACCTGCAGATAGGGTTGTTATCTGGTAGTAGAAAATTAAGCCAGCCCCAAATGCGCTGAGATATAAATAAAGAGCCGCAAAGTATAAATTACTTTGCGGCTCTTTGCGTTAAATGTATTCGCTTTTACTTACTCATTTCAGTAAAATACTGATAGAAGTAAGGCAGGGTTTCGATGCCCTTGTAGTAATTGAACAAGCCGTATTTCTCGTTTGGCGAGTGGATAGCATCGCTGTCTAATCCGAAGCCAAGCAGCACTGATTTAATGCCCAATACTTTTTCGAACATGGTTACTATAGGAATACTTCCACCGCTTCTTAAAGGTATCGGCGTTTTGCCAAATGTTTTCTCCATAGCTTTTGCAGCCGCTTTGTAGGCGGTTGAGTCGGTAGGGGTAACGGCGGCCTCACCTCCGTGGTGCGGACTTACTTTTACCTTTACGTAAGCAGGGGCTATCTTTTTAAAGTGAGCCTCAAACAAGTCCATTATTTTCTGGCTCTTTTGGTTTGGCACCAGGCGCATAGATATTTTTGCATAAGCCTTGGATGGAAGCACTGTCTTGGCGCCTTCGCCTGTGTAACCGCCCCAAATGCCGTTTACATCTAAGGTTGGGCGTATTGAGGTGCGCTCTAAGGTAGAGTAGCCGGTTTCGCCCTTTACTTCATTTATATCCAGGTGCTTTTTGTATTCATCTATGCTGAAAGGTGCAGCTGCCATTTGTGCGCGTTCCTCTTTCGATACTTCCTGAACATCATCATAAAAGCCGGGTATGGTAACTCTGCCGTCTTTATCCTGTAAGGATGCAATCATATCGCACAATACATTGATTGGGTTGGCAACCGCGCCGCCATAAACGCCCGAGTGTAAGTCGCGGTTAGGGCCGGTAACTTCAACTTCCAGGTAAGCCAGGCCACGAAGGCCCGTGGTAATAGAAGGAATATCGTTTGATAACATCGAAGTATCAGAAATAAGCACCACGTCCGATTTCAGCCTGTCTTTATTCGAAACGGCAAAGCTTTCCAGGTTAACTGAGCCAACTTCTTCTTCCCCTTCAATCATAAATTTTACGTTGCATGGCAGCACATTATTCCGCAACATCATTTCAAATGCTTTAACGTGCATATACATTTGCCCTTTATCATCGCAGGCACCGCGGGCGTATATGTTGCCGTCCTTAATTACAGGCTCAAAAGGAGGGGAGTTCCACAGGTCAATAGGATCGGCGGGTTGCACATCGTAATGGCCGTAAACAAGCACAGTAGGCAGTTTGGCGTCAATTATTTTTTCGCCGTATACAATGGGGTATCCTTTAGTAGGGCATATCTCTACCTTATCGGCACCGGCTGCTACCAGTTGCTGTTTTACAAACTCTGCTGCGCGGTTCACCTCGCCCGAATACTTTACATCGGCGCTTATTGAAGGTATACGCAGCAGGTCTAATAATTCATGCAGAAATCTTTCTTTATTATTTTCGAGATATGGTTTTAATTGGTCCATGGTTTAGTTTTTCTAAGTTAAGCGATGGGCGAAAGTAATAAATAAGGGAAATTTACAACCGCCATACTAAGCACACCGACTGAATAATAGGAATACTATAAATGCCGCAGATAATGATCACTACACCACGCCTTATACTTCGCCATTGGCGCGATGAAGACGTTGAGCCGTTCATTAAAATGAACATGGATAAAGAGGTAATGCGGTATTTCCCCTCCATGCAAACAGCGGAAGAAACTATGGCACAGCTTAAACGGATAAAACAACATTTTGCTGATTTTGGATACGGACTTTATGCTGTAGAAAGATTGGATACCGGGCAATTTATAGGTTTTACCGGCTTTGCACATCCGCGGTTCGAAAGCTATTTTACGCCGTGTATTGAAATTGGGTGGAGGCTGAGCAAGGATAGCTGGGGCTGTGGTTTTGCCACTGAGGCCGCAATAGCTTGCATACAACATGGGTTTAGTAAGCTGGGGTTTGAAGAGATACTGTCATTTACAGCCACAATCAACAAACCATCTATCAGCGTTATGGAAAAAGCAGGTTTAAGTAAAATAGGTGAATTTGAACACCCTGCATTACCTGATGGCCACGTTTTAAAGACCCATGTGCTTTATAAAACAGCCCGCAATAATGTTGCCCTTTAACACAAATGGATTTATTATTTTCGATTTACCGGTTATTAACAATAGCGCTGTGTGTATACCAAAGCAGCAAAGCGCTGATACAGTGAGCGGTTTTAATAATATTGTAAAGTAAAATACTACCACCATGGTGCTTCGATCTTTCCTTACCTTGTTATGTGCCGTTTTATTTTTTGGTTGCTCTTCGGCTCAGAAAAAAGAGGTGCTGCCTAAATTTCAGGAGCATATTGTGCGAGACAGGGAAACGGCATCTTCAATTGCAGCTGAGTTTAATATTAAGCT
>Ga0316224_1004537_pt1 | contig 10417 bp, 7 predicted proteins | sample TBH18013metaG_FD_206254 | JGI IMG/M metagenome (GOLD analysis project Ga0316224, IMG submission 206254) | Freshwater microbial communities from Trout Bog Lake, Wisconsin, USA - TBH18013 | ecosystem: Environmental > Aquatic > Freshwater > Lake > Hypolimnion/Profundal zone | place: USA: Wisconsin...
GTATCACGATACGAATCCGAAGCAATTACTGGACGGGGTGACGTTGCCGGCGGGACAAACGGCGGAAGCGGATTTGAAAGCCGCGCTGGATGTGCTGGCGAACGACCCAAGCGTGGGCCCTTTTGTGTGCAGGCAGCTGATTCAGCACCTGGTAACCAGCAATCCCTCGCCGGCGTATATTTCCCGGGTTGCGACAGTCTTCAACAACGACGGACACGGGAACCGCGGAAACTTGGCGGCGGTGGTGACAGCAATTCTGCTGGATGCTGAGGCGCGAGCCGGGGACAATGCGCCAGCGGCCGCGGGAGCCGGGCACCAGCGGGAGCCGGCATTGCTGCTGGCTGCGACGATGCGCGCGCTGGGAGGAATCGTGAGCCCGACGGATCCGCAGATGTGGTATTGGGGCTCGGACATGGGCCAGGACATCACGAACTCACCCGATGTTTTCGACTATTTCCCGATTGGCTACCAGATTCCGTCGACCGGGCAGGCTGGGCCTGAGTTCGGGATTTACTCGTCGTCCTCGGCGATATCGCGAGCGAACTGGGTGGCGTACCTGGTTTTTGGAAGTGGCCGGATGGGGGCGAATCTGTATTCGCTGTCGTACTGGACATCGATACCGACGGATGCACTGTTGCTGGACAAGCTGAACCTGTTCTTTCTGCACGGGCAGATGTCGGCCGGGTTGCGGGCAGCGGTGAAGACTGCGATGAGCGGGTACGCGTCGAACCAGCGGGCAGAGCGGACAGCACAGGCACTCTACACCGTGCTGATTTCGCCCGAGTATCAGGTAGAGCAGTAGCAACCGGGGAATCGAGGAGAGATTGCAATGACCATTAGCCGACGTGAATTTCTTCGTCTCAGCGCGTATTCCTCAGTAGCTGCCGGGCTGGCGGCGCGGTTGGGTAGTTTTGAGACCGTGAGCGCACTGGCCCAGTCGAGCTCGAGCTACCAGGCGCTGGTGTGTGTGTTCCTGTATGGCGGCAATGACGCCAACAACATGATCGTTCCGTTTGATACGGCAGGATATGCGAACTACGCGAAGATTCGCGGGAAGCTCGCGCTGGCGCAGAAGAGCCTGCGGCCGGTGGGCAGCGGGCAGTATGCGCTGCATCCGAGCATGAAGTTCATGCAGTCGCTGTACCAGTCGGGACAGGCTGCGCCACTGTTCAACGTGGGTACTCTGGTGGCCCCTGTTACGCAGGCGACGCTGAACACGGCAAAGCTGCCGTCGAACCTGTTTTCGCACGCGGACCAGCAGAAGGAATGGCAGTCGCTGTCGATGGACGAGAGCAGCCGGTACGGATGGGGCGGGCAGGTTGCTGATGCCGTGGCTGCGTACAACAACGGGAACACGTTTCCGACGATTCTTTCGGTGTATGGAAACCCTGCGTTTGGCAATGGGCCGGCATCGTTCCAGGAGGCAATCTATCCGGGGTATATTCCGGGGCTGGGTGGGTTCCGGACGTGGCCGCAGCAGCAGGCCGGGGAAGCGGCGGCGACGACGCTGACGACGCTGGGCAGCGGAGTGACCCTGGTGCAGGCTACGGCGAATATCTTTGGCGATGCGCTGAAGAACAATGCGGAACTGGGCAGTGCGCTGGCCTCGGCAACGCCGCTGAAGACGGTGTTTCCAACGACGTATATTGGCGCGCAGTTGGCGCAGGTGGCGCAGGTGATGAGCGTGCGGTCAACCCTGGGCTTGCAGCGACAGATCTTCTTCTGCGCGCTGGATGGGTTTGACACGCATACGGGTGAGCTGACGACGCAGAATACTCTGCTGGCGCAGGTGGATGCGGCGTTTGCGGCGTTCTATGCGGCCACGCAGGAGCTGGGGATTTCGCAACAGGTGACGACGTTTACGCACTCGGATTTTGCGCGGACGCTGAAGCCGAACAGCAATGGTGGCACGGACCATGCCTGGGGCAGCCACCACTGGGTGTTTGGCGGGGCGGTGGCAGGCGGGCAGAATTACGGGACATTCCCGACGCTGCAACTTGGCGGGCCGGATGATAACGGGCAGGAAGGCCGCTGGATTCCGACGACCTCGGTGACGCAGTACGCGGCGACGCTGGCGAGCTGGTTTGGGGTGTCGCCGGCGAATCTGGCGACGATCTTCCCGAATCTGGGGAACTTCAGCCAGCAGAATCTGGGGTTTTTGGGGTAGGGGGCGTAGCTGAGGTGACTGGCTGCGCTTCCTAGAAGGATTCCGGCCACTTCTGGTGTCCGTGGAGGACGGCGGCTATTCTCACTTCGTCGCTGTGTACGGTGTATGCGGCGACGTAGTCGGTTCCGGGAATGACCAGTTCGCGGGTGCCCGGGACGCGCCCTTCTCTACCGGAGAGTGGGAAGCTGATGAGCCGGGTTGTCGATGCCTTGATATGGGCCGCCACAGATTGCGCTGCAAGCGGGCGATCCTGCGCAATCCAGGCGCGGATGGCTTTCAAGTCGGAAATTGCCGTGTGGGACCAGCGGAGCTTCATTGCGGGGCGGGGAGTTCGTTTTCAGTGCCCCAACTGTCGAGCCACTCGATGACCTGGTCGTTGGGGATGGTTTTGCCCGCTGTCAGGTCGTCGAGACCAAGCTGGATATGGCGGTGTGCTCCGGAACTGGCGGGAACGAGCGAGACGGTTCCATCGCCGTTGGCAACCCACTCGACCGGCTCGCCGATGTGCAGGGAAGCCTGAGCGACCATTTCCTCGGGAATCTCGACCGTGAGGGTGTTGCCGGCGCGAAGGATTCGGATGGTCATGGGTGAGCTCCTGAGGAAAATAATAGCGCGAAATCGGGCAGGTTGGGAGAAGCTTCTGGCATGCGAGCGCCTCGTCCGGCGGATGCATTAGGCAGGTGAGTCGTCAGGAGAGGTCAGATAAGCTCGATGCCCCAGAGGTCGTGGAGGTGGAGGACGCCGGCGACTTGGCCGGTGGGTTCGAGGACGATGAGGGCGGTGATTTTCTTTTCTTCGAGCAGGGCCAGAGCGCGAGCGGCGAGTTCGGTGGGGGCGATGGTCCAGGGGCTGGGATGGAGGGCCTGGCCGGCGGTCAGGGAGAGTGCCGCGCCGCCTTCGCGCTCGAGCAGGCGGCGGAGGTCGCCGTCGGAGATGACGCCGAGCAGGCGGCCGTCCTGCTGGACGGTGGTGAGGCCGAGCTTTTTGCGGCTCATCTCGTAGATGACGTCGGTCATGGAGGTTTCCGGCGCGACGACGGGGATGGCGTCGCCAGCGTGCATGAGGTCGCGAACGAAGGCGAGGCGTTTGCCGAGTTTGCCGCCCGGGTGGAGGTCTGCGAAGTCCTCGGGTCGGAAGCCCTTGCGGAGGCTGACGGCGATGGCGAGCGCGTCGCCGAGGGCGAGCATGGCGGTGGTGGAGGCGGTGGGGGCCAGGTTCATGCCGCAGGCTTCGCGTTCAACGGCGCAGTCGAGGGCGACATCGGCGGCCTGGGCGAGGGTGCTGGCGGGGTTGCAGCAGAAGCTGATGAGGGCGTCGCCCTTGCGCTTGAGGGTGGCGAGGAGGCGGAGGATTTCTTCGGTTTCGCCGCTGGCGGAAAGCGCGATGACGACATCGCCGGGCATGAGGACGCCGAGGTCGCCGTGGACCGCTTCGGCCGGGTGGAGGAAGAGGGCTGGGGAGCCGGTGGAGCTGAGGGTGGCGGCGATTTTCTGCGCGATGATGCCGGATTTGCCCATGCCGGTGACGACGACGCGGCCTTTTTCATTGCCGCAGCGGACGATGAGCTCGACGGCCTGGGCGAATGGGGCGGCCATGGGGCCGTCGAGGCGCTGGGCGAGTGCCTCAAGCGCGGCAGCCTCAGTGCGGACGAGTGCGGCTGGGGTGGGCTGGGCCGGGTTCAAGTCCTTTGGTTCCATGCGCCTTTGATGGTAACAGGGTTCACAGTGGTCAGTTGTCAGTGAACAGTGGTGAGTGGCAGGTGAAGAGATGGTTGCATCCCTGGGTGGGTGAGGTGCGTCATACAATGAGCATGGGAATGGATTGGAAGCGAGGTTGACGGTGTCCAAAAGGAATCTGGTGGTTTCGACGACGGTGGTGGGTGTGCTGGTGGTGCTGGGCGCGGCGGGTTGGGCAAACTGGGAGAATCGGCGGGAAGCGACCGAGCGGCGGATGGCTGAGGAGTCGCAGGCGATTCTGATTCCGGCCTCGGCGACGGAGCCGGCGCACTTCAAGGTGCCGCTGGTGGGCAAGCCGGCGCCGAATTTCACGCTGACAGATCTGAAGGGGAACAAGGTATCGCTGTCGAGCTATCGAGGCAAGGCGGTGCAGTTGAATTTTTGGGCGACGTGGTGCGCGCCGTGCAAGATTGAGACGCCGTGGCTGATTGAGCTGGAGCAGAAGTATGCGGGGCAGGGATTTGAGATTCTGGGCGTTAGCTTTGACGACCTGAACAAGGACGATGAGAAGTCGCTGGCCAAAGACAAGGCCGAGATCGCCAGGGGCGCTCAGGCGCTGCATATTCCGTATCCGGTGCTGATTGACGGGGACTCGATTGCCAAGGCCTATGGGGATGTGGATGTCTTCCCGACCTCGTTTTTTGTGGACCGCAAGGGGACAATTGTTGCGGCTTCGATGGGGTTGACGTCAAAGGACGAGCTGGAAGCGAATATCCGCAAGGCGCTGGGAGCGGGGAAGTAGATGCTGAGCCGGACGATTGCCGGGCTGCTGGGGGCTGGGCTGGTTGTGGCCGGGCTGTGTGCAACGGCAGCGGGGCAGAGTCCGTTTGCCGGGCTGGGCGTGACGCCGGCGGGGCACGGCGCGAAAAAGGCGTCAGTGGAGTTCCTATTTCCTGAGCAGGTGACGGTGGCGGCGGGAAAGCCGACGGCGGTGGAGTTGCATTTCCGCGTGGCTCCTGGGCTGCATATCAACTCGCACAGCACGGGCGGCGACGGGATGATTCCCACCACGCTGACGGTGCCGGATGGGGCGGCGGTGCGGCTGGTGAAGGCGAGTTTCCCGGCGGGGGCGGAGTTTGCGCTGCCCGCAGCGCCAGCAGAGAAGCTCAGCGTGTATACGGGGGAGTTTGTGGTGCGGGCCGAACTGGAGGCCGCAGCGGGGGATCATCTGATGGAAGCGACTCTGCGCTACCAGGCCTGTGACAACGCCGCGTGCATGCCGCCGAGGACGATTCCGGTGGTGGTGGATGTGGTGGCGCGGTAGGGCAACACCACGCCGGAACGCAAGCGCTGAAAGTGGACGATAACTCTTGAGATGTGAGTGGCTTTGGTGCTTTTGCCGGCGGCATGCGGTGAGTTAGGGGCAAATGCCGGGGTGAGTCAAAAGCCAGTGGCCTTGCTTTTGGCAGTTATGCTACTGTGTTCTTGCTGGCCAGCCCGGAAAAAAGGGCTGGTTTGAGGTAACAGCGCCGCACGAAGTGCCTCCGATTTTTGACCCCCCTGAACTTCTGAACAAAGTTGCTTGCAGGCGAGTGCCGTGGACCCGACCGACCGGAAGAAAATTGGCAAGTACGATATCACGGGCATCCTGGGCCGCGGCGGCATGGGCGTGGTGTATCGCGCGGAAGACAAGCGAATCGGGCGTCAGGTTGCAATCAAGACGCTGACGGAGAACTTTTCGGGCCAGCCGGAGATGCGGGACCGGTTCTTCAAAGAAGCGCAGGCGGGTTTCCTTCAACATCCGAATATCGTCATCGTCTACGACATGGGCGATGAGGACGGTGTGCCCTACATTGTGATGGAGTTTGTGCCCGGCGAGCCGCTGGACAAACTGATCGACAGTGGGCGCCCGCTGTCGATGATTGACAAGCTGACAATCATTGAACAGGTTTGCATGGCGCTGGGGTATGCGCACTCCAGCGGGGTCTTCCACCGGGATATCAAGCCGGCCAATGTGATTGTGCAGCGGGACCCGATTCTGGCCAAGATTGTGGACTTTGGCATTGCCAAGGTGCAGGGGCGGAATGCCGAGACGGGGCTGACGCGGACTGGCAACGTGATTGGCACCATGCATTACATTGCGCCGGAGCGGCTGAAGGGGCAGCGCGGCGACGGGCGAAGCGATCTGTTTGCCACGGGCGTGATGCTGTATCTGATGCTGACGGGACAGTTGCCCTTCAGCGGGGAAGATATGGCGGTGCTGCACAAGCTGGCGCACGAGCCGCATCCGCCGCTGAAGAACTGGATTAGCGGGTATCCGCCGCAACTGGACGGGATTATTGACCGCGCGCTCGCCAAAGAGCCGGAGGACCGGTACTCAACGGGTGAGGAGTTTGCCTCAGACCTGCACTCGTTGATTGAACAACTGAAAAAGGGCCAGGTGGTGGAGCTGTTTGGCGATGCCGAGCGGCTGGCAAGCGAGCAGCAGTTTGGGCGTGCGCGGGACATTCTGTATGAGCTGGTAAAGATTGAGCCCAGCCACACGCAGGCGCGGAAGTTGCTGAGCGAGGTGAACCAGAACCTGGCGAAGATGCAGCGGGCCGAGCAGGTGCGCCAACTGGTGGCAGAGGCGGAAGCAACGTTGGCGGGGTCGCGGTATCCCGAGGGGTTGGGCCTGCTGGACCAGGCTCTGAAGCTGGATCCGGAGAACCGGGAGATTGCGGCCCGGATTGAGCAGGTGAAGGAGACCAAGCGGCGTTTTGACGAGATTGAAGCGCTGATGGGCCAGGCGGCAGGCCTGCGGCAGCGGGGCGACCTGACGGGAGCGCTGCGGGTTGTGGAAAAGGCCGTGGAGGTGAGCGGCGGGGATACCCGGCTGCGGAACATCCACAACGAGATTTCGCGCGAGGTTCGTACCCAGGCCCAGCAGGAGCAGATGAAGGAGTTGCTGGGCAAGGCCCGGCAGGAGCTTGGTTCGCGGCGGTTTACGGCAGCCATTGAGATTCTGCGCGAGGCGACCAAGATTGACCCGTCGCAGGCCGAGGTCGACAGCCTGATGCAGGCTGCGGTGAGCGGGCAGGAGCAGGAGCAGCGCCGCCGGATCATTGAGCAGATTAACGCCGAGATTGAGAGCGCGCTGAGCAATGGGGACTATGAGCGCGCGGGAGATTTGCTGGACCGGGCGCTGGAGAAGCTGCCGAACGAGGGTTCGCTGCTGCAGTTGAAGTCGCGCGTGGCGGTGGAGCTTCGAAAGCTGCGGGCGCGTCAACTGATTGACCAGACGGTGACCAAGGCGCAGGAGATTTTTGCGACCTCACCGGGCGAGGCGCTGCAACTGGTGCAGAAGGCGCTGGAGGAGCTGCCGGGCGAGGCTCGGCTGGTTGCGCTGGAAGATTCGCTGCGGCAGCGGTTGAAGTCTGCCGAGCAGGAGCAGGTGAGGGGCAGCTATCTGCGGGATGCGCAGAAGGCGATTGACTCGAACCAGTTCGAAAAAGCAATCGAGATTCTGGATAGCTACCAACTGGAGTTTGGCGACCCGGAGGCGGTGAAGGACCTGCTGGAGTTTGCCCGCGGGGAACTGCAGCAACAGCAGCGCCGGGCACGGGTAAACAGCGCGCTGGTGGAAGCAAAGCGTCTGCTGGAAGCGCAGCAGTATGGGCAGGCGATTCAACTGCTGGAGGCGGCAAGCGCGGAGACGGGCGATGCCCAGGTGGGCAGGCTGCTGACCGAAGCGCGCGGGCAGGTGAAGGAGTTTGAGCGCAAGGCCGAGGCGCTGCTGGCGCGGATTGCGCGGTTGCGGGAGAAGGGGCAGTTTGACGAGGCGATTGAGCTGCTGCAGCCGATGCCTGCGGCGGCTGCGCCCGGAACTCCGCTGAATGTGCTGCTGCAGGAGCTGCGGGCGGAGAAGAATCGCAAGCAGGCGGTGGCGAATGCGCTGGGCGCAGCGGCGAAGGCTGTGCAGCAGGCGCAGTACCAGGCGGCACTGGATGGCTTGCAGGCGGTGGAACGTGCCTTTGGCGAGCAGGCGGAGATTCGCAGCGCGGTCAAGGAAGTGGAAGGCCGCAGGCGCGAACATGCCGACCAGATTCTGGCAAAGAGCGTGGAGGCGGCCCGCGAGGCGCTACTGGCAAGCGACGCTGCCAAGGCCGTGCAGGAGCTGAAGAATTCGGCCGAATTTGTGGAATTTGCCTCGCAGACGCAGCAGGCGGATTGGCAGCGGCTGAAGACTGAGGCGACCAAGCCGCAGGCGCGCAAGACGACCGGGAATGTGGCGCTGGCGGGGCTAGAAGTTTCCCACGAGCAAGAAAAGAAGAGCAAGCTGCCGCTGATCTTGGGCGCGGCCGCGGTGGTGGTGGTGGGCGGCGTGGTTGCCTTCTTTGTGATGGGCAAGGGCGGCAAGCCGGAACAGCAGACGAGCACGGTGACGGCTCCGGCCGGCCCGACCGTGGTGCTGCCGCCGAGCGGGACGGTGGTTATCCAGGGCAGCCCCGGCGGGGCAAATGTGTTTGTGGACGGCGTGCTGAAGGGCTTTACGCAGAATGATGGAAGCCTGAAGCTGCCGCTGGACCCAGGGACGCACTCGCTGCGGTTCTCAAAGCCGGGCTTCAATGATTTGAATGGGGTGAGCGTCACCGTGGCGGACAAGGACCAGAAGCCGCTGACCTATACGCTCCAGCAGGCTGCGCCGGGAACGGTGCAGGCGCCTCTGGATGCGTACCTGGCGATTCACTCGACGCCTGGGGCGACGGTGAGCGTGGACGGCGCGGCGCAGGGCAAGACAGACGCTCGAGGCGACCTGGTGCTGACGGTGAAACCGAATGCGAAGACGCTGGCGTTTGCGCTGGACGGATACCAGCCGTACAGCCAGCCGCTGAGTGTGAAGGCCGGTGAGCACAGCAGCGCGACAGTGATGCTGACGCCGATTCCGGTGGCGGCCAAGCCGCAGCCTGCGGCAGCTCCGGCGGCGGAAGCGGCGCAGATTCTGTCGTTTAACGCATCGGCCTCGCAGATTGAGCAGGGGCAGTCGGTAACGCTGCACTGGGAGACGGCGAAGGCTACCGAGGTTTCGATTGACAACGGAATTGGCCGCGTGGACCCGAGCGGGAACACGACGGTGAAGCCGGGCGCGAATACGACCTATACGCTGACCGCCAAGGGCGCCGGCGGAAGCCAGCAGCGGCCGCTGAATGTGCTGGTGGAGGCCAAGGCTGCGGCTGCGCCTGCGGTTGTGAACCAGCCTGCGCCGGCAGCGGCGGTGGACCAGACGGCGCTGGTGCTGGGGGCGATCAACAGCTACTCCGCGGCCTTTAACGCGCATGATGTGGGCAAGATGCAGGCGCTTTGGACGGGGATGAGCAGCGGGCAGGCGAAGGGCCTGACTGGCTTCTTCAAGGACAATCCGACCGCCAAGGTGGTTGAGAATTGCCCGGCAAACCAGTTGAGCGTGGGCGGAGATTCGGCGGACGCGAACTGCACCGAGACGACCAGCTTTATGGCTTCGGGCAAGATGGTCTCGACACCCCACGCGGCGCACTTCCACCTGGCGCGCAAGGGCGGATCCTGGACCATTACGGACAAGCGCTAAGGCGGATGAACCGGGGCCGGAGAGGCAAGCGGAAGTACTGCGGGATGGTGACTTTGGTCATGTGCGCGGGGAGCTTTTGACGCCGGGTTGCGATGCGGTTTGGCGGGAATTCAGCCGGGCGTAAAGCTATGGAGTTATAGAGATTTAGGGAATTATCCAGCTTTTTCGGGCTCGTAAATTCTTACCGAAAAAATACTTGACAATTTCGAGGGCTGGTCCTAGTGTGGAGTCTCGAATTAGGTCAGATGTCTTTCGGCAGTAAAGAGAGACGCGGCTGAATCAAGGCTTTTGCGTCCCGAAGGAGCTGTTGGGGCGCGGATATCGGGTCTCTTTTCCCCGACCCGTATTGAGTGTAATTTTTCTAACATCTGTAAGAACAAGTCATCCAGTGTCAGCAGTATTGATGTGGCGAACCTAAGTGCGAGCATCGCAGGTTTGCCGCGCGTAAACGACCGGGAATAGCCGGTATTGGTGCGTGCGGCGAGCTTTCGGGTTTCTCGTCTTCCCTGTGGGCCTTCAACTGATTCTGTCTCGGAGATCTGATATGGTGCGGCGATTCAGCAACCTTTCGTCGAAGCGGCTGCTTCTGGGTGTTTTGTGTGTGTTGATGGGCGCGATTTCCGCGTCGGCGCAGGTGAGCGATGCGGCTCGGATTCCGACCCAGGGCGGATCGCCGTTTGTGGTTGCGCCGCGGCTGACGTTGCCGGCAAACGCAACGAGTGTTTCCAGCGGGGACCTGCGCGGCAGCGGTCGTGCGGACCTGGTGCTGACGCAAAAGAACAGCGCCACGGTGACGGTTCTGCTGAGCGACGGCAATGGTGGCTTCTCGTCGCGCAAGGAGTATGCAGCTGGTGCCGTGCTGAGCCATGTGCTGCTGGCAGACGTGATGGGCGCAGGGCACCAGGACGCCGTGGGCGTGGATGCGGCGACGGGCAGGATTGTGGTGCTGCCGGGCAACGGCGATGGCAGCTTTGGCAAGGCCGTGAGCTT
>Ga0316224_1004541_pt1 | contig 10412 bp, 17 predicted proteins | sample TBH18013metaG_FD_206254 | JGI IMG/M metagenome (GOLD analysis project Ga0316224, IMG submission 206254) | Freshwater microbial communities from Trout Bog Lake, Wisconsin, USA - TBH18013 | ecosystem: Environmental > Aquatic > Freshwater > Lake > Hypolimnion/Profundal zone | place: USA: Wisconsin...
GGTAGGTGGCATCTCGGCTCAACCGACAGCCATGCCGCAGATGCAGCAGCGTCCGCAGCAGAACATGATGAATATGCAAGCTCAATTGCCTTCGGCAGGCCAAGGCCGCCAGTTCGCCATGCAGCAAATGCAGCATCCGCAAATGGGCGGCATCAACCCGCATCCGCAGATGGGTGGCCCTCAGCCTACCGGGCGCGGCGGCGGCATCAACCCACGTCCTCCGCAGGTAACTAATCCCTATCCCACCGGCCCGGGGGATATGCAACTTTTGGCTGTAGATACCAGCATAAACCCTGCTACAGGCAAACCTTATGAAGGAAATATGTTGGCGGGGGCGGCTGGCGGCGTTGTCAAGAAATTGCCCACCGCAAAGCAGATGGGCGCAATGGGCATGAAGAAGGGCGGCCGCGTCAAAGAGACGATGGGGCCGCGCAGCATGAAGGAAGATGTTGAACGCGGATCGAATCGTCACCTTAAGCACGGCGAGTCGGCGGTTCAGAAGAAGGGTCACACCAAGGGCAAGAACCTTGGCGACTCCGGCAAGACGGTTGGCATTGAGCGCGGCCCCAAGCACTTCGCCAAGGGCGGCCATGTCAAGTCGATCGACGGCATCGCTCGCCGCGGTCACACCAAAGTCAAGTATCGTTAAGAGGTCATCATGAAGACACACCACGAGCACGTTCAGCACCACCTCGCCCAATACGATGGCTTTCACATGAAGAAGGGCGGGCCGGCCATGCACCATCATGCCCCGACCGCGCATCATCACGCGGAGCACGGTGCCAAGGTGCATCACCATCACGAGGCAATGGAAGCCATGCTGAAGCATCACGACGGCGGCATGCATGGCCACAAGCATCATCATGAGGAAGTCAAAAAGCTCTGCGGCGGCGGGATGTAAATGAGGCCGTCTCGAGGAATGGGGGCGGTCAACCCTTCCAAGATGCCTGGCCGAAAGACCATCGTGCGGAAGGACAACCCAAACGATGTGGCCCTGTACGCGGCTGGCGGGCACGTTGACGGCAACTGGATCCAAGGCGCCATCAAGCACCCCGGCGCTCTGCACAAGAGCCTCGGCGTGCCTGAGGGCCAGCCTATTCCGGCCAAGAAGTTGGCGAAGGCCGCAAAGGCGTCTGGCAAACTTGGCAAGCAGGCCCGGCTGGCGGAGACGCTGAAGGGCATGCGCAAGTCAAAGAAGGCAAAGCGATAGATGACTACGACGGGTACGGACGTCTTCAACCTTCAGTTCAGCGACATCGCTGAAGAAGCGTATGAGCGTTGTGGGGTTGAGATGCGGACTGGCTACCAGTTGCGCACGGCCCGTCGCAGTTTGAACATCATGACCATCGAGTGGGCCAACCGTGGCATCAACCTCTGGACGATCGACCAGGGCGAGATCGTGCTGAACACCAACCAGATCACCTACACGATTCCGGTTGACACCATCGACCTGCTGGATCATGTGGTTAGGACTGGCTCGGGCGTGAACCAGACGGACATCAACATCACCCGAATTTCGGAAACGACCTACTCCCAGATCCCGAACAAGTACGCCAACGGCCGGCCGATTCAGGTCTGGGTCAACCGGCAGTCCGGCAACACCAACTCAACGGCCAGCACCACGGTAGCGCAGACGGTAGTGGCCGGTGACACCACGATTACGGTCACCAGTGTGGCAAACCTGCCATCGTCCGGGTACGTCAACATCGACTCCGAAACGATCAACTACACGAACGTGTCCGGCAACCAACTGCTGAACTGCGTCCGCGGGCAAAACAACACAACGGCGGCCGGGCACAGCGTTGGGGCCAGCGTCTACATAACGTACCTGCCCAACATCACCGTCTGGCCCGCGCCCAACGCCGGCGGCGGGTATACGTTCGTCTACTGGCGGATGCGCAGGATCCAAGACGCCGGCAACGGCATCCAGACGCAAGACACCCCGTTCCGATTCATCCCCTGCCTGACATCCGGCCTCGCGTATTACCTGTCGATGAAGGTGCCGGAGGCCATGGGCCGGTCAGCCGAACTCAAGGCGGCGTATGAGGAGCAATGGGACTGGGCGTCAACGGAAGACCGGGAGAAGGCGTCGCTGCGCCTTGCGCCCCGTCAGATGTTCTGGTGATGTATGGCTACCCAATTTGCATCCGGCAAGTATGCGATCGCGGAGTGCGACAGATGCGCTCAACGGTACATGCTGAAGGAACTGAAGAAGGAAATCATCAAGACCAAGCTGTACCAGATCAAGGTCTGCCCGTCCTGCTGGGATCCTGACCAGCCGCAATTGAGCCTGGGCCTGTACCCCGTCTATGACCCGCAGGCGGTCAGAGAGCCGCGGCCCGATGTGAGTTACTATGTCTCGGGAACCAGCGGCTTACAGATAACGGGAGTCAACTCAAATGCTCAGAGTGGTACTGGCTTTAATGAAGAAGGAAGCCGAACGATCCAATGGGGTTGGTATCCAGTTGGAGGAGCGAGCGGATCAGACGCGGGCCTCACTCCGAACGATCTGGCAACAGTTTGCCAAGTGGGCAACGTCACCGTTTCAACGACCTAAGGAGTAGGACGTGAACAAGAAAGAAGTCAAGCAGATTGCGGACGAGGAAGTCCACAAGCACGAGCGAAACATGCACGGCCGCACCACCAAGCTCGCCAAGGGCGGCGTGACCACGCAGAGCGCCAAGGCCCACGGCCGCAACATCGCTCGAGTCATGAACCAACGCAGCCGGGGTCGGTAATGATCAAAGGCAAAGTTCCGCCCATGAGGGTTGACAAGCGGCATCTGATCAAAGAAAACGAACCTGCCGAGGCGTATGCAATGCCTCACACCATGGACGGCAAGCAGGTGACGATCGAGAGCACGATGGGCGCCGGCTATCCGGACGAAGCCAAGACAAGCGGCATCGTGGTGCGCGGCACCCGTAACCAGACCAAAGGCCGGATGGCCAGAGGCCCGATGGCATGACGTACGACGAACTTGTCACGGCGGTCAATGACTACGCGGAGAACAACTTTCCGACCGTAGACATCAACCGTTTCATCGAGCAGGCCGAGCAGACGATCTACAACACCGTCCAGCTCCCGTCACTGCGCCGAAACGTGACAGGTTCGTTGACGGCCGGCTTTCCGTACCTGTCACTCCCTACGGATTTTCTCTCGACGTTCTCCTTCGCGGTAATTGACTCGGCGGGCTCATACTTCTTCCTGCTGAACAAGGACGTCAACTTCATCCGGGAGTGCTACCCTAGCCCCACATTCCAGGCGCTGCCGCAGCATTACGCTCTCTGGGGGCCGCAGACAAGTCAGCCGAACTACCTGAGCTTCATCCTCGGCCCCACGCCCGATCAAGCGTACACGGTGGAACTGCACTACTTCTTCTACCCGGTGTCCATCATCCAAGCCGCCGTGAACACGCTGGGAACGCTTACAGGGGGCTCTGGCTACACCAACGGTCAGTACTTCAACGTAACCCTCACCGGCGGCACGGGGACGACCTGCACGGCCGATATCGTGGTGTCTGGCGGGGCGGTGACCAGCGTGAACCTGGTGAATGGCGGCTGCTACTACACGGTGGGCGACACGCTCTCGACCGCCGCCACCAACCTTGGAAGCGGCACCGGCACAGGATTCAACATCAAGGTTCTGGCAGTCAACAACCCGACGGGCACAACCTGGCTGGGGCAGAACTTTGATACCGCATTGCTGAACCAGACCTTGGTCGAGGCCATCACCTACCTGAAGGGCGAGGCCGACATGATCAAGCTCTACCAAGATCGGGCGGCCATGGCCATGGCGCTGCTGAAGCAACTGGGCGACGCGAAGGAGCGTGGCGACGCCTACAGAGACGGTCAAGTGAAGAGCAAAGTTCTATGATCACGCAGACCCAGACCACATCGTTCAAGCTTGAACTGTACGAGGCAATTCACAACTTCCTCGCCGACACGATGATGATCGCGCTCTACAACGCGAACGCCGATCTTGGCGCGTCGACGACCGCCTACACCGCCAGCAACGAAATCACCGGCACCGGCTACACCGCAGGCGGGCAGATGCTGACAGGCGCCACCGTGACATCATCCGGCACGGTGGCATACGTCAACTTCGCCAATGTGCTCTGGTCGCCGGCCGCTTTTACCTGCCGAGGCGCGCTGATTTACAATGCGTCGAAAGCCAATCGATCGGTCGCCGTGCTGAACTTTGGGGCCGACAAGACAGCTTCAAACACCTTCTTGATCACCATGCCGGCCAATAGCGCCGACACTGCAATCATCAGGAGTACATAGTGCTGATTACAACAACCAAAGGTCTGATGCAGGACTCCGATCTGGAGAAAAGCGAAGGCTCGGTTGACAACGACCACGAACTCACCACTTGGGTGGAATACCGCCTGAACGGTGAACTTGTCCATCGTTCCGTACACGTCAATCTCAAGAAGAACGTGTTTGCGGATGGCGTCGCGGCAATGCTCGCGTAAGGAAAAATCATGGCAAACGCTCAGGCAATGTGCACTTCGTTCAAGGGCGAACTGCTCTCGGCAACGCACAACTTCTCATCGGCCAACCCGGCCCACACGGCCAGCACGGCTGACAGCTTCAAGGCCGCTCTGTATCTTGCGTCCGGCTCGCTCGGCGCAACTACGACCGCATACAGCACCACCAGCGAAGTGTCGGGCACAAACTACACGGCAGGCGGTATCGCGGTGACCAACGCCACGAACCCGACCACCTCGGGCACAACCGGGTACTGGACGCCGTCGGCATCGCTGACTTACACGAACGTGACGCTCTCGACCGCCTTCGACACTGTGCTGATTTACAACAACAGCCAATCGAACAAGGCCGTGTCCGTGCATACGTTCGGCTCGCAGACAATTACTGCCGGCACCTTCACGCTCACGATGCCGAGCAATGCGGCCGGCACTGCGCTGATCAACATTGCGTGATCATGCGTTGTGACCTTCAAAGGATCAGCCTCTGATCAAGCGGCGCTGAATGTCGCAACCCCAGGCGTGTGCAACGCATGCCTGGGGCTTTTGGTTTTGCGGGCGGCTGACTGATGGCCACCAAAATCATATTCCTGACGTCCGGCACAAGCTGGACGGTGCCGTCTGATTGGAGTTCAGCCAGCAACACTATTGAAGTTATTGGTGGTGGTGCTGGTGGCAACCGATATAACCAATACGCAGGTGGCGGTGGCGGCGGTTATTCTGCAATTTCCAATTTGGCTCTTACTGCTGGAAATTCAGTTACTTATGGAATTGGTGCTGGCGGCGCAGTTGCTGGTAATGGAGGAAATACTTATTTTAATGGAACGTCACTTTCATCAGCTTCTGTTAGTGCCCAAGGAGGTCAAGCATCTACTACTAGCTCCGGCGGCGCTGGAGGAGCGGCATCTTCTGGAATTGGCACAACAAAATATTCTGGTGGTAACGGCGGTGGGGGATTAGGGGCACTTGCGGGTGGTGGTGGTGGTGGTGCGGCAGGCCCATCGGGAGCGGGGCAAAATGGCGGTGCTGCTACTAACATTAATGGCGGTGGTGGTGGCGGTGGCGGCTCTAATGGTGGTTCCAGCGCCGCCGGAAGCAACGGATCATCAACAACCGGTGGCAACGGTGGCAACGGCGGTAACGGAACGGGTGGCACGGGAGGTGGTTCTGGCGGAACAAGCAGCGCACCGGGCAGTGCAGGAACAAATGGCGGTGGTGGTGGTGGCGGTGCGGCGACATCAAACGCGAACAGTGTTGGCGGCGCTGGTGGATCGTCAGTAATTTGGACGGCAACCGCAGGAGGAACAGCGGGATCAGGCGGTGGTGGTGGTGGCGAAGGGGGCATTTATGCTCAAGGCGGCGGTGCTGGCGGTCTTTATGGCGGCGGTGGTGGCGGTACTTCCAATACCACATCGATAGGTGCTCAGGGCATCATCGTCATTACCTACACTACCGCCACAAATGTCACGGTTGCGCTGACTGGCACCTCGGCAACCGGCTCGGTCGGAACCGTCACACCGTCAGCCAGTGTGGCAACGACCGGCACCTCGGCAACTGGGTCTGTCAGATCCGTCACAGCTGGCATTACCCAGGCGCTGTCTGGAGTAACGGCCACGGGTTCCGTTGGGACGCTGTCTCTTGGCGCGCGATCAATTGCGTTAAGCGGCGTTTCTGCAACAGGGTCCGTCGGAACGCTGGCGTACTCCATTCCGGTTGCGCTTTCAGGAGTTTCCGCAACAGGGTCGGTTGGCTCAGTAGCGCCAACCGTGGCGTGCTCAATTTCAGGCGTAAGCGCAACAGGTTCGGTAGGAAGTGTTGCCGCAGCAAACACGTTGTCGGCAACCGGCGTTTTTGGCATCAGCGCGGCCGGGTCTGTCAGCCCAACTCTGACGACGTCTATCTCCGGCACAACGGCCACGGGGTCAGTTGGGTCGGTGGCATACACCATCCCTGTAAGCCTGTCCGGCGTGACCGCTACGGGCTCTGTGGGCACGGTTGTATACACGCCGGGCTACAGTGCCCTGCTGACAGGCAACACAGCAACGGGGTCGATTGGAACGATCGGGCCAACGCTGACGTTGACCTTGATGGGGATTTCCGCATCAGCAACGGTCGGGTCGGTGGCTTACGCTAACCTGACGGCTCTGAACGGGGTCACGGCTACAGGATCGGCGGGGAACGTCACATACGCAACGTCACAGGCAATTACGGGCGTCACGGCGACAGGATCGGTCGGCTCTGTAGCGGCAAGCAAGGCATTTGCCTTGACTGGCGTGACTGCCACAGGATCGGTTGGGTCGGTGGCGTACACCATCAACCAGGCAATCACCGGCGTCATTGCGCTGGGGAAAGCAGGGTCTGTCGGAAACTGGGCCAACATCCCGGACGACCAGTCGCCCAATTGGGCGCAGATTCAAAACACCCAAACCGCGGCTTGGGCGGACGTAAGTAACAGCCAGTCACCCGGCTGGCAAACGATTGGCAACGGGCAATCGCCCGGCTGGGGCGACGTAGGCGACGCGCAGAATCCAAACTGGACTCCGGTGTCAACATGACGAAATATCTCTTCACTGGCAAAATGCCAACATTGCGTTGGGCATAGGCAAGGACTGACATGGCATCCACTTACAGCACCAACCTTGGCATCGAACTGATTGCGACCGGAGATCAGTCCGGCACCTGGGGGCAATCGACCAACAACAACTTCACGAACGTCTTTGAGGACGCGATCGTTGGCAGGGCCGGCGTGGTCTTCGCGGACGCAGACGTGACGTTGACGGCGCTTGCATCCAACACCAACCAGACCTATCGCTACCTCTACCTCAACTGCACGGGCACGAACAGCGCAGCCAGAAACCTGATCGTCCCCACGATCAACAAGACCTATGTGGTGGAGAACAACACCACGGGCAGCTATTCGATCACGGTCAAGACCGCAGCCGGCACGGGCGTCACGGTGCCCAACGGCTACAAGGTGTCGCTCTACGTTGACGGCACCAATGTCACGCAAGCAGCAACATACATCCCGGCCGTAGGGGTTGGCTCAATCACGCTTGGGTCGCCGTTGCCGGTCGCAAGCGGCGGCACGGGAGTCACCACCTCGACCGGATCGGGAAATGTGGTTCTGTCCACGTCGCCAACGCTGGTCACGCCAGTCTTGGGTACGCCCACCTCTGGCACGTTGACCAACTGCACAGGCTACCCAACAAGTGCTCTTTCGGGTACGGTCAGCTTGACCACACAAGTGACTGGAACCTTGCCGGTAGCCAATGGCGGCACCGGTATCACCAACAACCCGAATGTGCTTGGCCTCGAATTGGTGATTGATGGCGGCGGCCTGGCCATCACAACCGGCATCAAGGGCTACCTCGAGGTGCCGTTCGCTTGCGCGGTCAACACATGGACGCTCTTGGCAGATCAGTCGGGATCGATCACGGTTGACGTGTACTCAGACACCTATGCCAACTACGGCACCAACACCTCAATGGTGGGCGCCGGCACCAAGCCGGCAATTGCCAGCGCGACGAAGGCGCAGTCGGCTCCGGCAAGCTGGACAACGACAAGCATCGCAGCCGGCAACATCATTGGCTTCAATGTGACCGCAGCAACCACCGTGACTCGAGTAACCATCAGCCTGAAGGTGACCCGCACATGATTACCAACTGCGCCGTTGTGGACAACGCAACGACCTACGTCATCAACATCATTGTCGCCGATCCCGACGTAGACCCGGCCTATCCAGGCACGACGTTGGTTGCGATACCAGATGGAATGGCGGTTGGAACCTCCTGCACCTGGACGCAGGCAACGGGCTTTGTATGCCCAGCGGCGGTCGCGTAATGGCTACCAAAGTCATATTCATCACAGCCGGTACAAGTTGGACGGTTCCTTCTGACTGGTCAAGTACCAACACCATTGAGGTTATTGGTGGTGGTGGGGGTTCGGCTACTAATAATCGTTCAGGGGCTGGCGGCGGCGCTTATTCATCAATCAGCAACCTTACCTTAACTCCCGGAAATTCTGTTTCATACGGCGTTGGAGCCGGGGGTTCTGCTGGATCAAGCGGTGGCAATACTTACTTTAACGGCACTTCGCTTTCATCGGCATCTGTCAGCGCGCAAGGGGCGCAATACTCAGGCACAACGAGCGGGGGCGCCGGAGGAGCAGCATCTTCTGGAATTGGCACAACAAAATACTCTGGAGGAAATGGAGGAGCAAACCCAGGGGCTACTAATTCTGGTGGTGGGGGTGGTGGTGCAGCAGGACCATCTGGAGCAGGCAAGAATGGCGGAGATGCTTTTACAACCTCCGGCGGAGGCGGTGGTGGCGGCGGTTCAAATGGCGGCTCAAGCACCGCTGGAAGTAACGGAACATCTACAACCGGCGGCAATGGCGGCAATGGAACTGGTGGAACGGGAGGCGGTACAGGTTCTTCAACCTCATCAGCAGCAGGAGACGGCACTAATGGCGGCGGCGGCGGCGGCGCATCAGCCACAAGCGGCAGCAATGGTGGCGCTGGTGGAACTTCAGTTATTTGGACTGCAACGGATACTTGGAACGGCACCTCATACACAGGAACAACGCCAACAGGTGGATCTGGTGGAGGTGGAGGTGGACGCGGCCCGGCTAGTAGCATCCCCGGTCAAGGCGCACTTTACGGTGCCGGCCCCGGAGGAAGCAATAGTGGCACCGCAGGTGCTCAAGGCATCATCGTCATCAGCTATACGCCAGTCATAACGACGGCTTTAACGGGCGTGTCGGCAACAGCCTCTGCTGGATCGATGACAGCATCTCAGGCTTCAAACCGAGCAAGAAGTTTTGCAACCATCGTAGGATGAAATCATGGTCTGGCTCATGGCTTACCTCGCACAACACGCAGTTCAGATTGCTCTGATTGGATCGGTGGCGGCAACGGTCTATTCGGTCGAGAACGCAGCAGTAGAAACGGCAACGGTTATTGAAAAAATGGAAGGCAAGAAATGAGTGACGATCAAAGCATTGACACCAGACTATCGGTTCACGAGGCCGTGTGCGCCGAACGATGGACTGAAACCATCATCAGAATCAAGCGCCTCGAACAATTTGTGATTGCGGTCGGCGCCGCCATCATTGGTCTTCTGCTGAAGATCTCATTTCACCTGTGACAAACGACCGCATCCTGCTGCTGACCTTGGTTTATGTTGTGGTGGTAAGCGCCACAATTGAGTCGGTCTGCAACTTGGATGCGGTGCCATGCGGCACAACCGGCGACAGCACTCGCTGGCTACTTCAACTGATCTCAATCATCGTCTCGCTGCTTGTGGGGACACGAGGAAAGAATGGCTGACCTGACTGGACTTGGCTCTGTTGCTGATCTTGCATCGAACGTCATCAACAAGATCTGGCCTGACAAGACGGAAGAAGAGAAGCAGCAACTTGCTACCGCCATGGCGGTAGTGCAAGGCCAACTCGATGCCAACAAGACCGAGGCGGCCAGCGCAAGCCTCTTCGTATCGGGCTGGAGGCCGGCAGTCGGCTGGGTGTGTGTGCTGGCCTTTGGCTGGAACATGATCGGCCTGTCAATCGCCAAGGTGGTGCTCGGCCTCATCAACCACCCGTTGCAGATCGCCCCGGCTGACCTCTCGGAGATGATGCCCATCCTGATCGGCATGCTGGGCTTGGGTGGCCTGCGCACGGTAGAGAAGATCAATGGAGTGGCTGCGAAGTGAAAAGGAACTTTGAGGCGTGTCTGGAAAAGTTGCTGGCCCACGAGGGCGGCTACGTCAATCATCCGTCTGACCCTGGCGGCATGACCAATCTTGGCGTGACCGCGCGCGTCTGGGAAGAGTGGTCTCACCACCCGGCCACTGAGGAAATCATGCGCAACCTGACTGCGCAGGATGTGGCGCCGCTGTACAAGCGCAAATACTGGGATGCCGTTCAGGCC
>Ga0316224_1004544_pt1 | contig 10405 bp, 5 predicted proteins | sample TBH18013metaG_FD_206254 | JGI IMG/M metagenome (GOLD analysis project Ga0316224, IMG submission 206254) | Freshwater microbial communities from Trout Bog Lake, Wisconsin, USA - TBH18013 | ecosystem: Environmental > Aquatic > Freshwater > Lake > Hypolimnion/Profundal zone | place: USA: Wisconsin...
GCCAATACAGATGGAAGCGATATGTATGTGCCTGTTTATTCAGCGTCTGCATTGTCAGTTAGATTGGATGCGCCTATTCGCCAGCCTTTATACACACCAATATTGGTTCCGTTAAATAAAGGTATTGGTGATAATGTTTCTATAACTGCGAATGCCAATCAAACATCCAATATCAGTTTATATTTTAACGGAACACCAATTGGTACAGCAAACAATACACAAACAGCTTCAGCAACAGCAAGTATTACTGCCAGTGGTACACAAACAATTGTTGCAGTAGCAAATAATGGTACAACAAGTTCAAGCGATACATCCACATTTTTTGTAACTGCTGCTAATTCATTTCTTCCGTTACCATCGGGTGTTATTGATGGAATTAATTATGAATCCGGTGATACCTCTGTAACATTAGTATTATATGCACCGCACAAAAAAAATGTATTGGTATTAGGTGATTTTAATAGCTGGACGACTTCTGCCAGGTACTTAATGAATGAAACTCCGGATAGCTTAAGATATTGGATTAGAATTACCGGATTAACACCCGGAACGGAATATGCTTATCAATATTTAATTGATGGAAGTATTCAGGTAGCAGATAATTATGCAGAAAAGGTATTAGACAAAAATGTAGATTATCAAATACCTGCAACAACTTATCCAAACCTTAAAACATTTCCGGCACAAGCATCAGGTACACTGGTAAGTGTTTTACAAACAGCACAGCCTGTATACAATTGGCAGGTGCCCAATTTTACAAGGCCTGATAAAAGAAATTTAATTATTTATGAATTGTTGGTGAGAGATTTTATCGCTGCGCAAAATTGGCAAACATTAATTGATACACTAACTTACTTTAAACGATTGGGCGTAAATGCTATTGAGGTATTGCCGTTTAATAATTTTGAAGGATTCAGTAGTTGGGGTTATAACAGTAATTTCTTTTTGGCGCCGGATAAAGTATACGGAACTTCAACAGCATTAAAACAATTTATTGATGCTTGTCATCAACAAGGCATTGCTGTAATAATGGATTTGGCCATGCAGGATGTTTTTAATAGTTCACCCTTGGCAGCCATGTATTGGAATAGTGCAACAGGAACGCCAACGCAAAATAATCCATGGCTCGATTCTTTACCAACACATCCATATAATGTAGGTAATCAATTCAATCATTCAAGTGCCGCCACAATTGCTTTGCGAAATCGTGTATATACTCAATGGCTAAAGAATTATCATATAGATGGATTCCGTTTTGATTTGGCAGGTGGTTATACGCAAACCAATTATGGAACCGGTGCTAACAGCACATGGGAATCAACATACGATCAGGGCAGAATTAATACATGGGATTCGATTTACGCACAGCTCCAAAATATTTCTCCCGGTTCATATTGTATTTTGGAAAGTTTTGTTAGTAATGCAGAATTACAAACCTGTATTAATGCAGGTATGATGGCTTGGGGCGGTGGCGGAGATATGAACTACACAGCCACACAGGCTTCTATGGGTTATAATTCCGGTTGGGATTTAAGTAGCGGATTGTATTCTGCGAACGGATTTTCACAACCGGGTATTGTAAATTATCAGGAAAGCCATGATGAAACGGTAGGTGGCGATGAAAGGGTGATGTTTAAAAATGAAAATTACGGAAGCAGCTCAGGTTCTTATAATATTACAGATACTGCAACAGGTTTAAAAAGGGCAGCCATGACAACTGCTTTATGGTCTTTATTACCCGGCCCTAAAATGATGTGGCAATTTGGTGAGTTAGGCTATGATTATTCTCCTAATGCATGCAGTACCGGCGCATTAACCTGTGCAAGCATTGATCCTAAGCCATTGCCTTGGTCAAATTATTATCCTAATGCAAACAGGCAGGCATTGTATAATGTATATAGTAAAATGTTTACACTTCGTACCACACCGGCTTATTTAAAAACATTTACTAATAATGGCAATGCAGCCAATACGCAGTATAATTTGTCAGGTAATATTAAATGGATCAGCGATATCGGAGATTCATTACAGGTGATTGCCTATGGAAATTTTGGCGTAACGCAACAAACAGGAACAGTTACTTTCCCCACATCCGGAACTTGGTACAACTATTTAAGCACGGGCACACACACTGCAACAGGATCTGCTGAAACAATCACTTTACAGCCAGGTGAATATTATGTATACACCAATAAGAATTTAAATAATTCAGTAGTTACAGCTGTAAGTAATAATCCCGTAAATACCAATGATGGTATAAGTATTAGTGTTTATCCAAATCCTGTTAAAGCTTCATCGATTGTTCAATATAATTTATCTGAAAGTGGCAATGTAAATATTAGTTTGTTGGATATAAGCGGAAGAAAATTGGCCAACTTAATTAGCGGGTTTAAACCCAACGGCACACAAACCTTTATGATGAGTGAAAGCGGGTTTAACATAAATGCATTAAGCAGTGGTATGTATTTATTATCGATTGAATCGAATGGAAAACAAATAATTACCAAATTAATGGTTAACCAATAAACAAGCGCATTAAAACTTAAGATATACGATAAACATTTTTTACTTTTTTAACCAGTAAACTATCAATTATGAATTTTAAACGACTGCTTGTGTTATTGACGCTGCCGCTGATGATTTGCTTGCCTGCGTTAGCACAAGACAAAATAGTTACCGGAAAGGTAACTGATTCAAAAGACGGAAGTGCTTTGGCCAATGCAACTGTTTCTGTAAAAGGGACAAGCATTGCAACACAAACCGGAACTGATGGAACATTTAAAATAAAAGTTCCATCATCTGCAACAACTTTGGTTATTTCATCTATTGGATTCGGCAATGTTGAAGCAGCAATCGGTAATGGAAATATTCAGGTAAAACTTACTTCAACAAGTGCTGTATTGGGAGAAGTTGTTGTAATTGGTTATGGTACTGCCCGTAAAAAAAGAATTAACGGGTTCAATTTCAACAGTAAGTTCAAAAGACTTTCAGGAGGGTTCAATTACTTCTGCAGAGCAACTGATTCAGGGTAAAGTAGCGGGTGTGTCAATCACCCCGGGTGGCGGTCAACCCGGCTCAGGAAGTACCATTCGTATCAGAGGTGGTGCATCTTTAAATGCAAGTAATGATCCTTTAGTAGTTATTGACGGAGTGCCTTTAAGTTCTGTTAACCTGCAAGGTATCAATCCCAGCGATATTGAAACTTTTACTGTTTTAAAAGATGCTGCAGCAACTGCGATCTATGGTTCAAGAGCATCGAATGGTGTAATTATTGTAACAACAAAAAGAGGCAAAAGTGGTAAGCCTGTTTATAATTTCACCACACAATTATCCGGTTCAGGTATATCAAAAGAATATCCGGTTTTATCTGCCGCACAGTTTCGCAATTTTGTAAATACCAATGGTTCTGCTTCTCAGGCTGCCATGATGGGAACAGCAAGTACCGATTGGCAGAAACAAATTTATCAAACCGCTATCACTACAGATAATAATTTAAGTGTAACCGGAGCTTTTAAAAATATTCCTTATCGTATCTCCGGTGAATATTTAAATCAAACCGGCGTTTTAAAGACAGATAATTTACAACGTGAAGCCTTATCTATCAGCTTAACACCCCGTTTGTTAGACAATCATTTAAAGGTTGATATTAATGTGCATGGTTCTAATACCGATCAAAGAAATGCAAACACCGGAGCTATCGGAAATGCAGTTTCATTTGATCCAACACAACCTGTAACAAGTGGTAAAGCAACTTTTGGCGGATACTATGAATGGACAACCAATGATACAACGCCTAACTCTTTATCTAATAGAAACCCGGTTGCCTTATTACAACAATACAATGCACAAAATCATGCATTAAGAAGTTTTGGTAATATTCAATTAGATTATAAAGCACATTTTTTACCGGATTTACATGCTAATTTGAATTTAGGTTATGATGTAGCAAAATATACAGGTACCACACAAATTCCTGCTTATGCTGCGCAATCGTATAATTCAGTTCCAAACTTAAGAGGTGCAAACAATCAATATTATAACGGGTACTTTAATAAAGTGATGGAATTTTATTTGAATTACAACAAGGATATTAAATCTATTAAAAGCAATATCAATGCTGTAGCAGGTACCGGGTATTATGATAATTATTATCACAATAACAATTATGCTAATTACAGCGCATCCAATGTTTTGGAACCCGGATCTACACCGGTATATCCGAATTCATTTAGTGAAGTAACATTGGAATCATATTATGGTCGTTTAATTTATACTTATAACAGTAAGTATATTTTAATGGGATCTGTTCGTACGGATGGTTCATCACGTTTTGGCCCTTCATATCGTTGGGGTGTTTTTCCGTCAGGGGCATTTACATGGAGAATCAATCAGGAAAATTTTCTTAAGAACTCGAAAGTTATCTCTGATTTAAAATTGCGTATCAGTGATGGTATCACAGGTAACCAGGATGGAATCGGATTTTATAATTACTTGAACTATTATTCACAAAGTGGTAATACTTCACAAGTAAACTTTGGCAATAACTTTTATAATTTCTGGAGCCCATCAGCTTATGCAGCAGATTTAAAATGGGAAGAAACAGAAACAAAAGATGCCGGTATAGATTTCGGATTCTTTAATAACAGAATTACCGGTAGCATCGATTATTATTATAAGAAAACAAGTAACTTATTAGCCACTGTATATGTTCCAACATTAACCAACTTCGGAAATCAATTAACCAGAAATGTGGGAAATATGACAGATGAGGGTGTTGATTTGAATATTAATGTGGCTGTGGTTAAGAATAAAAATTTTACATGGGATGTAGGATTTAATGTTGCTTACAACAAATTCACTATTACTAATCTGAGTGTATCGCAAGATTCATTGGCTAAGTTGGTGAATTATGCAGTAGGCGGAATTAGTGGTGGAACCGGTAATACTATTCAAGTTCATTCAGTTGGTTATCAACCATATTCTTTCTATGTATTACAACAGGTTTATACAACTAATGGCAAACCGATTGAAGGCGCTTATGTAGATCAGAACAGAGATGGTATCATTAATCAAAGTGATTTGATTCATTACAAATCTCCGTTTGCTCCGTTTACATTCGGATTCTCTACCGGTATTACTTATAAAAAATGGAGTTTCAGTACAGTGCTTCGTGCAAGTATCGGAAACTATATGTATAATAATGCTGCCTCTAATTTAGCAGTAACAAGAAATGTATTGAACCCGGTTGGTTTCTTACAAAATTCTCCATCAGCTATTTTAAATACCAATTTTTATAACAATCAATTCTTCTCATCTTATTATGTAGAGAATGCGTCGTTCTTAAAAATGGATAATTTAAGTGTTAGTTATAATGTAGGAGCATTATCAAATAATAAATACAGATTAAGATTGTCTTTGAACTATCAGAATGTATTTACTGTTACTAAATATACGGGGTCAGATCCTGAAATATACGGTGGCATAGATAATGTTTTATATCCACGTCCAAGAATTATCACATTGGGTGCAAACTTGGGATTCTAATCACATGAAATTTAAATTAAGAAATATGAAAAATATTCTTTTCAAAATACCACTTTCGATTATTCTTTTTACAGCAATGTTTATTTCCTGTAGTAAAGATTTAAACCGATTGCCTGCCAACTCTGTGTTTACTGACAGTGTGTACAGTAATGCTGCAGGTTATAAATTACAACTCGCAAATGTTTATGCCGGTTATGTATTAACAGGATCAAACGGCCCGGGCAGTTCAGATATTGCCGGTGTTGATGCGGGTACTTCTGATTTCATCAGATGTTTATGGAATGTTCAGGAATTATCTACCGATGAAGCTGTTTGCGCATGGGGCGATCCGGGTGTTCCTGATTTTCATAACATGAGCTGGACATCTTCTGATCCAATCTTAATTGGATTGTATTCAAGAAGTATTTATCAGATCACTTTGTGTAATGATTATATAACACATTGCACAAGCACTGTACTTCAAAGCAAAGGAATTACAGGAACAGATGCAACCAACATCGGTATATATAATGCTGAAGCCCGTTTCTTACGAGCATTTCAATACAGTGTATTAATGGATGCATTTGCGAATCCTCCTTTTGCAACAGAAACAACACCTGTTGGTCCTTTGTCGTTCCCTAAACAAATAAGCAGGGCAAATTTATTTACTTATGTAACTTCTGAATTGCTATCATGCAGCAGTGCAATGGCAGCCCCTCGTCAAAATGAATATGGTCGTGCAGATCAGGCAGCTGCCTGGGCTTTATTGGCAAGATTATATTTAAATGCAGGAGTGTACACAGGAACAACAAAATATGACAGTGCAATTATTTATGCGAATAAAGTAATTAGCGCAGGATATAGTTTACATCCGCATTATGCTAATTTATTTAAAGCAGATAATAATTTAAATAATCCGGAAGTGATAATGGCCATACCTTATGATGGCTTAAATACACAAACTTATGGTGGTACAACTTTCTTGGTAAATAGTGCTTGCGTTAATTCAACTTATACAGCGGGTAGTCCAGGTTATGCAATGAGTTCTGCTAATTATGGTGTACCGAGTGGTGGTTGGGGTGGTAACAGAGCTACAGCTAATTTGCCTGCACTTTTCCCGACAGCAGATACAACTGTAGATAAAAGAGGAATCTTTTTAAATACTACAGGTGTAACAAGTACGATTAATAGTATTGCTACTTTCAGCCAAGGTATTCCTGTAGTTAAATTTACAAACATGACTTCAGCAGGTGTTCAAGCAGAACCAACCGCAGGAGGAACATTTGTATCTACAGATTTTCCATTATTCCGTTTGGCAGAACAATATTTAATTTATGCTGAAGCTACATTACGTGGTGGTGCTGGTGGCAATGCTGCAACTGCATTAAATTATATGAATTTGCTTCGTCAAAGGGCTTATGGTAACACCAGTGGAAATTTTGCTTCTATTGCATTAAGTGATATTCTTAATGAAAGAGGAAGAGAATTGTATTGGGAGTGTTTTAGAAGAACTGACTTAATAAGATATGGCCAGTTTACCAGCGGAAGTTATTTATGGCCTTGGAAAGGGGGCGTAGCAAGTGGTACCGGAGTAGATGGTCATTATAACATTTATCCAATACCTGTTACTGATTTACAAGCCAATTCTAATTTAACTCAAAATACAGGATACTAATTTTTAAGTTTAAAAATAAACAGTATGAAAAATTATTTAAATAAATTAATGCTAACACTTGCAAGTGGTATCATTCTTTTAGTTGCATGCAACAAAGAAGGAACCAATGTTACATTACAAAGTGGAATACCTCCGGTATTAACTGCATCGGTAAGTGGAACGATTGCTTTAAATTCGGCTAATGCAAATAATCAAGCAGTTGTTTTTAGTTGGACAAATCCTGACTATCAATTGAGTGATGGAATTAGCTCGCTGAATGTAACCTATAATTTACAGTTTGATACGGTTGGTGCGAATTTTACAAGTCCGCATATGCAAACTGTACAAATCAGTCCGGCACTGTCTACTTCTTTTACTGTAACTCAGTTAAACAGTTTAATTGCTAATGGTCTTTTATTAAATTATGGTCAGGCTCACAATATACAAGTGAGAGTAGTGGCTTATATAGCTCCTTATACTTCCGGCTCTGCTAATATTTTACCGTTAACATCCAATACACTAACATTTTCAGTTACCCCATATGCTCCTCCGCCGGTAATTACCCCACCTGCTGCAGGTAGTGTTTTAGCATTGGTTGGGGGTGATCCAAAATTAGGCGGATGGGCAAATCCCGTTCCTGCTTCACAGGTATTTACTCAAGTAAGTCCGACTGATTATCAATTAACCATTGCTTTATCTGGCGGAAATCCGTTAGATGCAAGTGCCAGCGATCAATATTTAATTGTTCCATCAAATGGAAGTTGGAGTCATAAATATGCTTGTAATAATACCGCAACACAACCTTTTTCGGGAGGCACTTTTGGATTAGATCTAAGCTCAAATTTTCCGGGGCCAACTGCTGCAGGTACTTATAAGTTTGATTTGAATTTTCAAACTGGTATACTAACAGTTACCAAACAATAAGACTTAAATGATTACATCTTTCATATCAAAATCAATTATTATGAAACATATTTTAAAGCTTTTGTTTGTTGCGGCAAGTACAATGTTAATATTGGCAAGCTGTGATAAAACGGGCAATTTACCTACTACTACTTATGCAACCGGTTCTGATCCGGTATTAAGCAGCAGTGTAACATCAACTACGCCGGCACCCGGCGATTCGTTGAAAAACATTATTACTTTTTCATGGACCAGTCCAAATTATGCAACTGCTGCTTCTACAGTGAAGTATGTGTTGGAGTTCGATTCTTCAGGAAGAAATTTTTCTAAAGAGCAAACCATCACTTTATCGGGCACATTAAGCGATACATTAACAGCAAAAGCTTTGAACAATATTTTATTGGGATTTGGTTTTGCTTATAACACTACATATAATGTTGATGTACGTATTACTTCTTCTTATGCCAATAACAATGTGAAATTAATTTCGAATGTATTGACTTTGAAGATGACACCCTATGTTGTTCCTCCAAAAGTATTGCCGCCTTCAACTAAACAATTATTTTTAGTAGGAAGCGCAACTGCAGATGCATGGAATAATCCGGTACCAACCCCATCTCAGCAATTTACAAGAATTGATTCTGTGACTTACTCAGGTACATTTTATTTAATAGGCGGTCAGAATTATTTGTTATTGCCGGCTAATGGCGATTGGTCTAATAAATATGCAGTAACCGATCCAACTGTTCCGGCAACCGGCGGTCCATTTGGCTATAATGGCAATAACAGCGCATTCAATACAAACTTTAACGGCCCTGCTGTAACGGGTATGTATAAAATTCTGGTTGATTTTCAACATGGTTTAACAACAGTGACTAAAGTTGGAACGTATGGTTTATTATATGTTCCCGGTGATTATCAAGGATGGACTCCGGCAAGTGCACCAACTTTAGGATCACCATCTAATAATGGAAGTTATGATGGATATATAAACGTACCATCCGGCGGATCGTATCAATTTAAAATTACCCCTGCTCCAAACTGGAATGATTCTTATGGTGATCCAACCGGTACCAGCGGTACTTTACAATTAGATGCGGGAAATAACTTACAATTTCCGGGAGCAGGATTTTATGAAGTTACCGCAAATACAAAAACCAATGTTTGGACTGCAACAAAAACTGTATGGACTTTGATCGGAAGTTTTGCTGCCAGTGGATGGAATAATGATATTCCAATGACATTTAACGCTTCTAATAACTCCTGGACCGGAACGATTACAACAGCAACAGGTGATCAATTTAAATTTAGAGCCAATGGCAATTGGAATATTAATTTAGGAGATGCAGGTGCATCATCAGCAACCGGTGTTGGCAGCTTATCTTATGGAGGAAATAATATTGGAGATCCAACTACTAATTTCTCTATACCGGCAGGCACTCATACGGTTACTTTATTTTTAGGTAATGGCGGATATTATTCTTATCAAATACAGTAGAATAATTGATATTCAGATAAATAAAAAACGTCTTCAGCGCTGAAGACGTTTTTTATTTTAAATCAGTGATTGAACTTTTTAAGATAATTTGCATAAAAGAATCCATTCAATATTTAATGAAACTCATCTATAAATATTCTTATTGTTTTTTATTGCTTTTTCTATTGGCGTGTAATAAGCAAAGTGCAACGTCGCAAAGCAATTCTTCAGGTAATAACGGTAATACTCCGGTAACACCAACATTTGTTTTTGCAAAAGGAGCAGATATCAGTTGGGTAACTCAAATGGAATCTTCCGGGTCTAAATTTTATGATGCCAATGGTACACAGCAAGATTGTTTTGCCTTGATGAAAAGTTTAGGCATGAATGCTATTCGTTTAAGAGTTTGGGTAAATCCATCTAATGGATGGTGCAATACTGCAGATGTAGTAGCAAAAGCCATTCGTGCAAAAAATGCAGGGATGAAGATTATGATCGATTTTCATTACAGCGATGTTTGGGCAGATCCGGGACATCAAACCATTCCCGCCGCATGGGCTGGGCAAGGAATCAGTGCATTAGATTCTTCTGTTTATATTCATACACAATCAGTTTTAAATGCTTTAAAAACAAGTGGTGTTACTCCATCTTGGGTACAAGTTGGTAATGAAACGGATGACGGCATGTTATGGCAAACCGGAGAAGCAACTGCTAATATGCCCAATTTTGCTGCATTGGTTACTTCGGGATACAATGCCGTAAAAGCAATTGATACTACGATTAAAGTGATCGTTCATATTTCCAACGGTTATGATAATGCTCATTTTCGTTGGATATTTGACGGCTTA
>Ga0316224_1004545_pt1 | contig 10402 bp, 9 predicted proteins | sample TBH18013metaG_FD_206254 | JGI IMG/M metagenome (GOLD analysis project Ga0316224, IMG submission 206254) | Freshwater microbial communities from Trout Bog Lake, Wisconsin, USA - TBH18013 | ecosystem: Environmental > Aquatic > Freshwater > Lake > Hypolimnion/Profundal zone | place: USA: Wisconsin...
CGGGTAGTCGGCGGGGGTGGCGGCGGGGGCGAGATCGGTGAGGGCGGTGACGGTGACTTCGGCTGGGCGGATGGCGAGTCGGGTGTCGGAGTGAAGGGCGAGGAGGGTGTGGCCGTCACTGAGCTGGATGGGGGTGAATTCGAGGCCGTCGCCGGAGGTGATGGGGGTGGGTTTGGTGAGGGCGAGGCCGTTTTCGTCGAGGGCGACTTGGTAGAGATGGCGGCGGTCGAGGTCGGTGGCGGAGGAGTCGCTCTGGTTGGAGGAGAAGAAGAGGGTGCGGCGGTCGGGTGAGAGGGAGAGATCTTCGGCCTCGTAGTTGCCGGGGGTGAGGAGTTTGGCTGCGCCGCCGGTGGCGGGGGCGGACCAGATGTGGAGCCAGCCGTCCATCTCCCAGGGGAAGAGGATGCGGTTGCCGGCGGTCCAGAGGAGCTGGGCGGTGGCTTCGAACTCGTGGAAGACACTGCCGGGGCCAGTCTCTGCCCACCAGATCTGCTTGCATTTGCCGGTGGCGACTTCGCCGACCCAGAGGGAGAAGGGGAGATCGGTGGTGCGATGCTGGGCGAACTCCTGCTCGTCAGGGTCGCTGGCGAGGCGGACCCAGGCGATGCGGGTGCTGTCGGGGGACCAGGCGGGGTAGTTGTCCTGGTCCGCGCTGGGCTGGAGGTAGGTGAGGGATTTTGCGGCGAGGTTGTAGACGCCGATGAGGCTGTGGTCGCCGCGATGGCTGACGAAGCTGAGCCATTTGCCGTCGGGAGAGAGGGCGAGGTCGCTGAGGTTGCCGCGGGTGTGGAGAAGCTGGTCGGGTTTGGCGGCGGGCTTGAGGGAGATGGACCAGATTTGGTCGTGGAGGAGGTAGAAGAGGGCGTCGCCGGAGTGGGTGAAGATGGGGGACTGGCCGGGGGTGAGGGGGCGTGGGTCTGCGGTGGAGGTGAGGTCGGCGACCCAGATTTGCTCTTCGACGCCGCCGGGGAGGAGTGCGGGGTTGGCGGGGGGCTTGGATGGGTATTCAAAGTCGCCGCCGCGGGCGAAGGCGAGCTGGTTGCCGTCGGCGGACCAGGTGATGTCGCCGATGTCGATGCCGTCATCGGCGGTGAAGTGGGTGAGCTGGCGGGCGGTGGTTTTGCCGGCTTTGGGCTCGGAGAGCCAGAGGTTGCGGCGGCCCTCAGCATTGGTGAGCCAGGCGGCGCGGTTGGCGGCCGGGGCGGCGGAGAGGCTGGAGCTGAAGGGGGCACTGAGGGCCTGGGCGAGGGTGAAGGAGCCTGCGGGCTGGGCCATGGCGGGTGGGGCTGGGAAGAGCAGGGTGAGGGCGAGAAGGGGAAGGGCGGGGAGGAACGAGAGACGAGGCACGGGCAGACTCCTGGCCTCAAGGATGGCATCTGGGGGGCGGGTTGGGAAAGGGGAAAGGCAGGAAAGCGGAGTTAGCGGGGTTACTGTTTAGCGAGTTAGCTGCGGCTTCGCCGCATTAGCAAGTCAGCAAGTTAGCTGGTTCTGTGGTGCCATGGCCGGGGGGGGTGCCAATCCTTGGCGTGGTTCGAGATGCCCGCTAGCGGCGGAGGAGCATTTCGAGGGCTTCGCGGGCGTGCTGGAGGCAGGTGCGGGCTTCGTCTTCGGAGAGCAGGCCCTGGTGGACGGCTTTTTTGCCGATGTCGTTGACGAGGTTGGCGAGGCGGGGGAACTCGGGGTCGATGCCGGTGGAGCGCAGGTTGTTGTTGAGCTCGTGGAGGAGGTTGCCGAGGGTGGCGGCGTTGCGGTAGCGGGAGCGGACCTGGCGGGAGAGGGAGTCGGGGAGCTTCTGCTTGATGGCTTCTTCGAGGACGGAGCGGCACATGACGGCGCAGGCGGTGAAGAGGGCGTAGAAGTAGCAGCGGGTGGCTTCGTCGAGGTAGCGGTCGGCTTCCTCGGAGCTGGCGGAGGCGACGACGCACTCGCGGAGGTGGGTGGCGCGGGCGACGGCGGGTTCGACGAGGTCGAGGAGCTCGCCGGCGACGGCGGCGCGGAGAAGGTCGTTCTGGCGGGAGTCGAGGGCGCGCTGGATGGATTGCCAGGTGGGGGCAGCGCCGAGGCCGGCCTGCTGGATGCGGGTGAGGGAGGTGAGGCGCTGGCGGGCGTGCTGGATGAAGCCCTGCTGCATTTCGTGGGCGAGCTGGTCCCACTCGCGGACGAAGCCATCCGGCTCAGCCCGGTAGCGTTGCCAGAGCTCGTCGTAGACGACGCCGGGGAGGACGGAGCGTAGCTGGCTGAAGCGGCCGGTGCGGGCGAGCTCGGCGATGGCGGCGGAGAACTCGCGGCCGGGGGCGTTCTCGTCGGCCATTCGAAGGAGTTCGTCCTGGAGCCTGTCGATTTCGATTGCCATGGGCGGCGGGTGTCCTTTTGCGGGGAAGTGTTGGGCCCCTTTTCCAGCATAGGTTTGGCGGGGCGTTTGGGCGGGGCGGGCGCAAAGAAGAATCCCACCCCGATGCCGGAGTGGGACTTGGTGGAGGGATGGGAAATGGGGGGCTAGAGGACTTCGGCGACGAGGTCGATTTCGACCAGGACGTCTTTGGGGAGGCGGCTGACCTCGACGGTGGTGCGGGCTGGGGGCTGGACGCCTTCCGGAGCGAGGTAGCGGCCGTAGACGGCATTCATGGCGGCGAAGTCGTTGAAGTCCTTGAGGAAGACGGTGGCCTTGACGGCGTGGGCGAGGCTGGAGCCGGCGGATTCGAGGATGGCGGCGAGGTTTTTGAGGACCTGCTCGGTTTGCTCGGCGATGGCACCGGAGACGACCTGCTGAGTGGCGGGGTCGAGGGGGATTTGGCCGGAGGTGTAGATGAGGTTGCCGACGCGGACTGCCTGGGAGTAGGGGCCGATGGCAGCGGGGGCGGCCGGGGTGGCGAGGATGGTGCGTGAAGAGCTCATGGGACCATCGTAAAACAGGCGGGCGGGGAGCGGGGAGTTGCGGGGGGATGGGGAAAGAAAAGCCCCCGCCGGCTTTGGTCTCCCGAGTGGTGCAGGCGGGGGAGTTTGGCCGACGGGGGCGGTGATGGGTCTGGGGTTAGGAAGGCTTCTTCTTCTCGTCCTTCTTGGGGTCCTTGTTTGCGGGGGCCGGCTTGTTTTCCGGGGCAGGCGGGGTAGGCCGCGCTGCCGGCGGAGGGGGAGCCGGGTGATTTTCCGCAGCCGGAGGCGTGGGCCTTACCGGCTGCTGAGGTTGGGGTGGCGGCGGCATGGGACGCACAGGCTGTTGCGGCGCCGGATGCTCATTGACCGGGGAAGGCGGAGTGGGCCTGACCGGCTGCTGAGGGGTGGGCTGTGCGGCCGGCTGCTGCATTTGATTGCGAGCGGGAGGCTGCGGCGGCGCGGGATGCATGGGAGCCACGCCGTTGGGCGAGACCATGACGGGCGCCGGATTCCCCATGGGCCGGGGCGCAACCGCTACCGGCTTGACCGGGACGGGTACGGGCTTGGCGTTGGGGACGGCCGCTACTGCCTGGCCGTTGTGGTTGATGAGCACGGGGCGCGCCACCGGGATGTTGACGGGGCGGGTGATGGGGTGCTCGATGACGGGCTTGACCGGGGCAACTGCGACGGGAGCCGCAGGCTGGATGTGCTGAAGCTGAGCCGGATCAATGTGAATGGTGGACTGATGTGCGGGATGGCCGGCAGCGAAGTCTTCCTGGCGCATGACGGTGACGTTGGTGCGGTTGACGTAGGTGATGTTGGTGACATTGACGATGTTCACGTAAGTCTTCTGGACGTGGACTTCGCGGGATTCGCGGATGTTGGAGATGTTGACGCGGTCAATGTACTGCTGGCTGCAGGGATACCAGGGCTTGTAGGCTTCGCCGGGACCCAGCGGGAACCATGCGGAGACGCCAACGCCACCGGCCTGGACGCCGCCGGCAAAGACGACCTGTGCGGGGGACCAGACGGGATGGGCTTCCCGCGGGCCAGGGATCCATCCCCAGCGGCCCTGCCAGCGAACCCAGCGGCCATAGTGGAAGGGCGCAGCGCCCCAGGGCTCGTCGGCGACCCAGGTCCAGCCGAAGAAGAAGCGGTGTACCCAGTGGCCGTAGTGGTAGGGCTGCCAGTCGGGTGCGACATGGGGATACCAGATGGGACCGTAGGGAGAATCGGGCTGCCAGTCGCCATTTCCGTCGAGATCCTCATAGCCATTCATTTCCTGGCTGACGTACTGAGCGGTGGGAGAGTTGAAGCGGTGAGTTTCGAGAGCGAGGCCCCAGTGGAGGAACTCGTCGGGAGCGGCGGGTTCGAGGGGCTGGGAGTTGACCGGGTTAGTGCCCCAGAGCTGGATGGACTGGTTGGGATAGAGGGTAGCCTGGAAGTTGCCGGCACCGGTGATGGTTAGCGCGGAGCTGTCCTCGAGGTTGGTGATGACGGTGGAGTTCTGGTCGCGATAGATGTCGACACGGAAAGTGGCGCGGGTCCAGACGTTAATGGCACCGTTGGGGGTGCTGAGGAAAAGCGACTGACCCTGGCTGAAGCCGTCGGAAACGTAGAGGACAGTTCCTTGTGCCTGGCCCAGCTCAATGCCGTTGTTGTCATAGCTGACGAGGGAGAGGTCGGCGTTGGGCCCGAAGTACTCGCGGGTGGGGCCGGCGTGGAGTGCGCCGCGGCTGTCCTGGTCGGCGAAGACGCGGTCTCCAGCACCGATAAGGGAGCTGTTGGTGGCCTGACCCCAGTCGTCGGAGCCGTTGGCCTGGATGGAGATATTGCCCTGAATGTGGCTCAAGCGGCTCTCAGAGGGAGGGGGGTCCTGGGCCAGCAAGGGGGTGGCGGCTAAGGCGGTACCAGCCACCAGGCTGGCGGCGAGCAGAATTCGAACTAGCGAGTGATGCGGCAAAGTCTTCATGCGTTTCCTCACACAGGGCATCGAGGGGACTGCCCGGCATCCTCTCAGGATACTAACCCGGTCTAACCCGAAAATCACTGGAAAGATTCGGTGCTGGATGAAATTTGCGGAACATTGGCGGGGGGAATGTCGTAACTTGATGGCAACGAGGTGGAGAGAATGAGAGTGCTTGCTGAGAATCGGAGAGTTTTGGCAGTTACGGCGTGTGTGGTTGCTGGTTTGGCGATGGCGGGTTGCCGCATTCATGTGGACAAGGATTCCAAGGGCGAAGAGAAGAATGTTCAGGTGGATACGCCGTTTGGGGGAGTGCATGTGAATACGGACCAGACGAGTGCGCAGGATATGGGATTGCCGGTGTATCCGGGCGCGGAGCAGGTGAAGGACGACGACAACCACAAGTCGGCGGACGTGCATCTGGGGTTTGGCGAGTGGCAACTTCGAGTGAAGGCGGTGAGCTACCAGACGGCCGACAGCCGGGAGAAGGTGGAAGCCTTTTACAAGAAGGCGATGGGCCGGTTTGGCGATGTGATTACGTGCGACGGAAATACGCCGGTGGGCAAGCCTGCCGTGACGCAGGAAGGGCTGACCTGCAACGACGACGGCAAGGGCGACAAGGTGAACATCAACAACAACGACTGGAAGGGTGGCAGGAGCCTGAAGGCGGGGTCGAAGCGTCACCAGCACATTGTTGGATTTGAGGAGCCGAAGCACGACCAGACGCGGTTTGCGCTGGTGCTGCTGGACCTGCCGGCCAACATGGGCAAGGACGACGACGGGAAGGACTAATGGTCTAGCGGGCCCGCGCGAGGCGGGCCCGACTGTTTGAAGGAGAGCGGAGATGGCGGAGGCGCGAGGCCGGATTGCAAAGACGCCCAGACCGCCGTATTACGCGGTAATCTTTACGTCTACCCGGACCGGGGTGGACGAGGGGTATGGGGCGATGGCCGAGCGGATGGTGGAGCTGGCGGCCGGGCAGGCGGGGTTTCTGGGGGTTGAGTCGGCCCGGGATGGGCTGGGGATTACGGTTTCGTACTGGGAGAGCCTGGAAGCGATTGCGGCGTGGAAGCGCGATGCGGAGCATCAACTGGCACAGCAGCTTGGACGGAGCCAGTGGTATGAGGCGTTTGCCACGCGGATTTGCCGGGTGGAGCGGGAGTATGGCTTTGAGCGCGGGCAGGGCTGAGTGGTCGGGATTCGGGGCGGGATTTGGGGAATGCGCGGGATTCGATTGCTCCGGCCCAGCTTGAGCATTTAGCTTCAAGGCAGGGACGGGACCTATTTTTGGAAATCAACTGCCAGCGCTGCCATGCCACTCTTCGTGACGACGACCGGTATTGCCCCGGTTGCGGCATGCCCCAGTTGACGTATGTTCCTGCCGAGGCTCCGCTGATTGAGCTGGGTACGCTGGCTGATGGCGTGGCTGTGGTGGCCGAGCCGATTGAGGTGGCTGGGGGTGTGGCGTGGCGGCCAGCGCTGAATGCGGCGTTGACGCTGGCGGTGCCGACGGCGGCGGTTTGCTTCCTGATGGCGACGATGGGCGAGGCGCTGGCGTTTTTCTGGATGATTGGCGCGGCGGCTCTGGCGGTGATGCTGTACCGCAAGCGGACGCGGATTCGAACGCTGCCTGCTGGGGTGGGTGCACGGATTGGGCTGATTACGGGCATGCTGGCGAGTTGGGTGATGCTGGCGATTACCGGAATCAGCGTGTGGGGACAGCGATTTCTCTTCCACCAGGGCGGGCAGATGGATGCCGACTGGAGTGATTTGGTGGAGAAGAATCTGCAACTGTGGCAGCAGACCTATGTGCAGATGGGGATGGCGTCGGCTACGGCTGCGCAGTCCGGGGCGATTACGAAGAACTGGATGCTTTCGCCGGAGGGACATGCGGGAGCCATCTTCTTCAATTTTGTGTTCAGCGCGGGGGTGCTGACGCTGTTTGCGATGCTGGGCGGGGCGTTGAGTGCGCGGCTTGCAAACTCCCGCAGTGGGCCTGTTGCCTGAGCGCTGGTTGGGCCTACAATAGAGCGAACATCATCTTGCCCAGGCCGGCGATGGCCGGGACGATCGTCGAGAGAATCCTCATGAGCACTGATACGGAAGCAAAGAAGCCACAACTGCGCATCAAGGGCCGCCTCATGTCGGCCTCAGAGATTGAACGCACCCTGGTGCGGCTGGCCCACCAGATTGTGGAAAAGACCAATGGCAGCGAAGGGCTGGTGCTGGTAGGCATCAAGCGTCGCGGCATTCCGCTGGCGGAGCGGCTGGCAGCGCTGATTTCCGGGATTGAAAAGCGGCCGATTGCGACTGGCGTGCTGGACATCCGGTTTTATCGCGACGATTTGACGACGGAAGATGTTCGCCCGATTGTGGACAAGCGGGACCTGGGAGCGGAGATTACCGACCGGGACGTGATTTTGTGCGACGACGTGCTGTACACGGGCCGGACGATTCGGGCGGCGCTGGATGCGCTGTTTGATTACGGGCGTCCGCGGCGGGTGCAACTGGCGGTGCTGATTGACCGCGGGCATCGCGAGTTGCCGATTGAAGCGACGTATGTGGGCAAGAGTGTGCCGACGAGCGGGCGCGAGATTATCGAAGTAAAATTCCGCGAAGTGGATAACGACGAGCAGGTTCTGCTGGTTGAGCGCGTAGACTAACTTGTCCGGGATTTCGGGGGTGGAAGATGTCCACTCCCGGGCCCCGGCTGCGGGCAGGTTGGCGCGAACTGGCGAAGGACTGTGGCCCGAAGATCCTTGACTTCTATTCTGTTCCCGAGCCGCCCGGCTCACCCGTGTGCCGCCATGCCATTGAAAGCCTCTTCTGCCCGAATCCACGCCACGCCTGCGACTCCGCCTTCGCCTTTCCCTTACAACGCTGGTTCCTGCATGTCGGTGACGACGCTGACGCTGGAGGATGTGAGCCACATCCTGACGCGAGCGTCGTTCCTGGAGTCGGAAGATCCGCTGGAGCGGGCGAAGCGGCTGGCCAAGCGGAAGATTGCGCTGTTGTTTTATGAGTCCTCGACGCGGACGCGAACCAGCTTTGAGCTGGCGGCGAAGGGGTTGGGGTCGGATACGACGCTGGTTTCGAGCCTGTCTTCGAGCATCGAGAAGGGCGAGACGCTGAAGGATACGGGGCTGACGCTGCGGGCACTGGGGGCGGAGGCGATAATTCTGCGGCATCCGAATTCGGGTTCGCCGTGGCTGCTGGAGCAGGAGACGCGGCTGCCGGTGCTGAACGCAGGGGATGGGATGCATGAGCATCCTTCGCAGGCGCTGCTGGATTTGCGGACGATGCTGAACCATCTGCGGCCGGGGGTGACGGAAGTTGGGCCGGAGACCCTTGCGGGGGTGACGGTGACGATTGTAGGCGACATTCTGCACAGCCGGGTGGCGCGGAGCAATATGCTGCTGCTGCCGAGGCTGGGGGCGCGGGTGATTTTGTGCGGGCCGCCGCCGCTGCTGCCGGATGTTGCGGTGGAGACGGGGCCTGGCATTGAGGTGGAACGCGATTTTGAGCGGGCGCTGGAGCAATCGACTGTGGTGATGATGCTGCGGATACAGGCGGAGCGGCTGGCGGGGCTGCAACTGGACCTGGAAGAGTACAAGACGGCGTACCAACTGAATGGGGAACGGCTGGCGAAGTATGCGCCAAAGGCACTGGTGCTGCATCCGGGGCCGATTATCCGGGGGCTGGAGATAACGCCGGAGGTAGCGGATGGGCCGCAATCCCTGATTCTTGAGCAGGTACACCATGGGGTAGCGATTCGCATGGCACTGGTGGAGCGGGCGTTGACCCAGAAGGGAGGCCAGGCATGAGCACACTGCTGATTCGTGGCGGGCACCTGATTGATCCGGCGGCGGGAGTTGACGGGCTAAAGGATGTGGTTTTGAAGGATGGCCGGGTGGTGGAGATTGCCGGACCTGGCAAGGCGAAGCTGGCCGAGGGCGCTGAGGTGATTGACGCGACCGGGCTGACGGTTGCGCCGGGGCTGGTGGATATCCACGTGCATCTGCGCGAGCCAGGGCAGGGACACAAGGAGACGATTGCGACCGGGACTGCGGCTGCGGCGGCGGGCGGGTTTACGGCGGTGGCGGCGATGCCGAATACGACGCCGACGAATGATTCGCCGGAGATTACGCGGTGGATGCAGGCTCCGGAGCGCGGGTCGAGCGTGCGGGTGTTCCCGATTGGCGCGGCGACGCGGGCGCTGAAGGGCGAGGTGCTGAACGACTATGCGGCGCTGAAGGCGGCCGGGGTGGTTGCGGTGACCGATGACGGGCACCCGATTTTGAAAGACAACATCATGCGCGAGGTGCTGGCGCAGGCGACGCGGAACGGGCTGAGCGTGATTCAGCACGCGGAAGACACGCGGATGACGCAGGGCGCGAGCATGAATGCGGGGCCGACGGCCTTCCGGCTGGGGCTGCGCGGGATGCCGCCCGAGGCTGAGTACGGGCTGGTGGAGCGGGATATCCGGCTGGTGACGGAGCTGGTACATGCCGGAGCGACGAAGGCCGGGCATCAGCCGCATTTGCATGTGGCGCATACCTCGACGGCGCAGGCGGTGGCGGCGGTGCGGCAGGCGAGAAGGAATGGCTTGCGGGTGACGTGCGAGGTGGCTCCGCATCACTTTTTGCTGACGGAAGAGCATGTGGGGTGCTATTCGACGCATGCGAAGATGAATCCGCCGCTGCGGTCGGCTGCGGACCGGGATGCGATGATTCAGGGGATTCTGGACGGGGTGGTGGATGCGATTGCCACCGACCATGCGCCCCATGCCGCGCAGGAGAAGGAAGTGGAGTTTGAGCGCGCGCCGAACGGGATTACCGGGCTGGAGACGGCGCTGGGGTTGAGCCTGCGGTGGCTGCACCACGAGTGGAAGATGCCGCTGGGGCGGGTGCTGAGCCTGCTGAGCGCGCAGCCTGCGGCGCTGCTGAACCTGAAGGGGCGAGGCACGCTGGCGGTGGGGAGCTTTGGGGATGTGGTGATTTTTGACCCGAAGCAGGAGTGGACGTTCCAGGCAAAGGATTCGAAGTCGAAGTCGAAGAACACGCCGTTTGATGGCTGGACGATGCAGGGGAAGGTGAAGTGCACGATCAGCGAGGGGCGGGTGGTTTACAGGGGGTAGGGCTGGAGAATCGGGGTTTCCGCCTGCTTTGGGATGGATTGCAATAGAATGTTGTTTCAAAGCGCAGTCGAAAAGGGGAGACAAGAATGCCGTTTCTGAACTCGCTGAAGCTCGACGGAATTTTGTCATTCCCCCCCGGTTCGGAAGCGATTCCGCTGAAGGCGCTGAATGTGCTGATTGGACCAAATGGATCGGGCAAATCGAATTTGATTGAGGGGATTGAGTTGCTTCACTCCCTGCCGACGGGGTTTGCGAGTGTAATTCGCCAGGGTGGCGGTGTGCGTGAGTGGCTTTGGAAGGGGGATGGCGCGGGCGGAATTGGCACGATTGAGGCGCATGTGGAAGACCACGGTTTTGACCCGAGGCCTCCATTGATAGAGGGGAAGGCGTCTTCCGGTCTGAATCTTCGTTATAAGCTCTCTTTT
>Ga0316224_1004554_pt1 | contig 10387 bp, 12 predicted proteins | sample TBH18013metaG_FD_206254 | JGI IMG/M metagenome (GOLD analysis project Ga0316224, IMG submission 206254) | Freshwater microbial communities from Trout Bog Lake, Wisconsin, USA - TBH18013 | ecosystem: Environmental > Aquatic > Freshwater > Lake > Hypolimnion/Profundal zone | place: USA: Wisconsin...
AACTGGACAGGCGTCCGCGCGCCAAAAATGATCAGGGACAAAGCGCCGGTTTGGGGTAAGCCTTATAAATTATTCAACGGGAAAAACATTAAAGGCTGGCATACTGATGGCAAAAACCAATGGATAGTTGAAAATGGTATTTTGAGAAGCCCGCATTCGGGTTCAAACCTTATCAGCGATAAAACTTTTAACGATTTTAAATTACATGTAGAATTCAGGTACCAGCAGGGCAGCAACAGCGGTGTTTACCTGCGGGGCCGGTACGAATGCCAGATCATCGACACCAAAAGCGGCAATCCTGAACCTATCAATAACCAGTTCAGCTCCATCTACGGCGTATTGCCCCCCAATAAAATGATGGCAAAAGATCCGGGCCAGTGGCAAACTTATGATATAACCCTCGTTGGCAGATTGGTAACCGTAGTGGCAAACGGCAAAACAGTAATATGCAACGCCGAAATCCCCGGCATTACCGGCGGCGCCATCAACAGCAACGAAGGTGAACCAGGCCCCATACTTTTTCAGGGCGACCATGGGCCAATTGATTTCAGGAATATTGTGATTACGGAGGGGAAGTAGGGATTTATTTACCTGAATAAGTTTTGTATATTTGTGAATAAGATGATAAACAGAGATGGAAACAGTTTTGCTTCAGATTAATAACGACAAAGCCTATAAGCTGATTGAGGACCTTGAAGCGCTGCAAATTGTTAAAGTACTCAAAAAAAACATACAGCCTAAAGAAAAATTATCTAAAAGGTTTGCTGGTTCGCTTAACCTTTCCGATGAAGAATATAATAGCTTCCAGGATTCTATTACGCAAAGCAGAAACGAGTGGGAAAGGGATATTTAATAGACACCAACGTCATTATTGGATATTTAGACAATAAACTACCCACACATGGAATGGTGTTGATGAACGGAATTATCGACGACACCCCGAATATTTCTGTAATTACCAAGATTGAGGTTCTGAGATTTAATACGTCATCAGATACTTACAAAGTTCTGGAAGATTTTATTCGTGAAAGTTCTGTTTTTGATTTGAATGATCTGGTTGTCGAAAATACAATTTCTATTTGCAAATCCCATCGGATTAAATTGCCCGATGCAATTATAGCAGCTACGGCTCTTGTTTATAATCTTATATTGATTACACGCAATATTTCTGATTTTAAAAATATTAATGGATTGGAATTAGTGAATCCCTGGGATTGGCCTGAAAGTAAAAAAGCATCGCGATAAACCTGCTTAATTGTGAAAAAGTGTAAACCCTGCTTGTTGATAAAATCTCATATTTAACTGATTAACAAATAGATACAACAATTACATTTTGATTTGCGTAAACCCTATGTAAACCCTGGATTCCAGTTTTTTTCAAGCTACGCTTATCCCCGTCACTGACGAACCGCGTTGTAATTTCAAAGTTTAAAATGTTTCCCGCCCTCAATCGTCTTGTTAAGTACCAGCCGTAACAAACAATCAACGGCTTAATGTATTTTTGTAAAAATGAGAAAAAGACTTCCTTTTGTATTACTGGCATGGGTACTTGCCGATATCTATTTTTTCCACGCTGTTGAGACATTAACAAACAACGAATTTATTTTATGGGGATACTGGCTTTTGGATCTGCTGATCCTTAGCGGTTTTATATTGGTTATGGGGCAACGCAGGGCTAACCGGCCACCGGGGAATACCATCGCCTGGCTAATGGGTTTAACCTTACTGGTTTTCGTGCCTAAAATTTTTGCTTTACCTGTGTTATTGCTGGAGGATATTACAAGGGTATTCCGGCACTTTCCGCCGCATAGCATTTGGGTGAGCGAACTGGCAATGTTTATTGCTGTTTTTGTTTTTGGTAGTTTGCTTTATGGCATGACAGGCGGACGGCACCGTTATAAAGTTCACAAGCTAACCTTAAAATTCGATGATCTGCCGGAGGCATTTGATGGCTTTACGATCACGCAGTTATCCGACATTCATGCAGGCAGCTTTACCAGCAAAAAAGGTGTCGAAAAGGGGATTTCGTTAGTCAACAAACAAAACAGCGACCTGATTTTATTTACCGGAGACCTGGTAAACAACATGGCCAGCGAAATGGACCCATGGATAGCAAGTTTTGCCAAGCTTAAAGCACCCTTTGGCAAATATTCCGTTTTAGGCAATCACGACTACGGCGATTATACCAGTTGGGAAAGCGAGGCAGCGCAGGGCGCAAACCTCAAAAGCTTAAAAAATGTACACAAAGAGATCGGTTTTAAATTATTGCTGAACGAAGCTGTGCAGATAAAAAAAGATGGTGATGCTATTGCGCTGATAGGGGTGGAGAACTGGGGAAAAGGCGGCTTCCATAAATATGGCAGCCTAACCAAAGCAGCCGCAAATGTGGCCGATGATGAATTTAAGATCCTGATGTCGCATGATCCTTCACATTGGGAGGCAAAAACCCTGGAGCATAGCAAACATATCAACCTTGCACTGGCCGGGCACACCCACGGCATGCAGTTCGGTATAGAGCTGTTTGGCTTCCAATGGAGCCCTGTGAAATACGTTTACCCCCAATGGGCTGGTCTTTACGAAAAGAACGGCAAATACCTTTACGTGAACCGTGGGTTCGGTTTTTTAGGGTTTAAAGGAAGGCTTGGCATTTGGCCGGAGATAACAGTGATCACTTTGAAAAAACGGTAACAATTATTACCTTAAAAAAAAATGCCGATATGAAAATAGTTAGGGTTGTATATACCACGAGGCCGGAATACGCAGAAACCAATAAAAGGAACATCGCTAATATTACCGCTGAATTGAAGGCACTTAATCATCCCGGCATCAAATATGCCGCTTACCTGCTGCCGGACGGAAAGACGTTTATGCACTTTGACCAGTTTGAAAACGAAGAAGACCATGAGCTTTTGACATCGCTCGATTCATTTAAAAAATTCGCGGCTGAATTAGCTGCAAGTTCATTGGAAGTTGAACCAAAGCTGGAAATTTTGTCTTTGGTTGCTTCGTCGGAAGATTTTTTTGGATAGATTTATTTATTCTTCCGAGACCGGGAGGCTTGGAAACGGGTTAACAGTATTTAAAAAACAAAACTATGGAGCATAAAGCAATATCAATCAGACCATTCATTGGAGCCGAAAACTATGAAGTTTCACGGAGTTTTTACCGGGACCTTGGGTTTGAAGAAAGTGTTTTATCTCATAACATGTCCTATTTTAAAACGGAAGGTTTGGGTTTTTATTTACAGGACGCTTATGTGAAAGATTGGATTGATAATTCAATGATCTTTTTGGAAGTTGACGATGTGAGCCGGTATTGGAACGAACTTTCGGCTTTAAACCTGACCGCTAAATACGAACGGGTAAAACTAACGCCAATCCGAAATCTCCCCTGGGGCCGGGAATGTTTTTTGCATGATCCATCGGGCATACTTTGGCACTTTGGTGAATTTAATAAGTAGGTAATATTTTCCGGAGATTTAAGTTCTGCAAGGTTACCATAAATTGACGTTTAGTATTAAGTTCTAAGTCAGAAAAGGGCGAAATTTGACTCATGACTTTCGGCTAAAGACTTTCGACTTAAAACTAACCATTCATCAAATGGCGAAGATACACCGCCGGGTTATCCAGAAACGATTTGGTGAGATAGAAATGCTCGGTATCTTCATAGCGGGTTTCGCGCACACCCTCGTCATCGAACTGGTAAATAGTGGCTCCCGGGTAGCAAATAAGCATGGGCGAGTGGGTGGCTATCAGGAATTGTGCCCGACCGCTTTGCTCAAGCTGATGGATCACCGCCATAAAGGCCAAAATCCTGGCAGGTGACAGGGCCGCCTCTGGCTCATCAAGGATATAGATCCCCGCCTCGAACTGGTTACTAAATAAGGAAAGGAACGATTCTCCGTGCGACTGCTCATGCAGCGACCGCCCGCCATAAGCATTATAAATACGCGGACTATCCACTGCCAGTTCATCAATGTACGACGCGAAATTGAAAAAGCTTTCCGCCCGCATGAAAAACCCCTCGGTTATCCTTTTGGGTGTCCATCCCAATCCCAGGTGTGGCGCCAGCGCCGATTCGTATCCTTCAAACCGGTGGCCGGTATTAAAATTATGGTTCCGGTTGCCTCCCCGCAGGCTAAACCCGCACTGCTCGGCAATCCCTTCCAGCAATGTAGATTTTCCCGATCCATTTTCACCAACAAAAAATGTCACATTATTTGTCAGATTGAGTTTTAACCCATCTTTAAGACTTGGAATATGTTGCAGGTAACTGCCATCCTGCGGCGGCGGGAGCGATATACGGGATAAAAATGGCATCTGCTGTTCTTTGTTGGTTTACAACAAACTTACGGTTCTTTTCTTATTTGCGGAATTGGCAGCGTCTTGATTTTCCCGATCGCAGCATAATGTTTCAAATCCGTTAATTTAAATTATTGGCTATAAATTTATTTCCTAACTTCTTTACCTTTAAAGTCGATAATGGTATTTCCATCATAACGATACACCCCATCTGAAGCGCCAAACCAAATACTCCCATCATTAGCTTCTAAAATTCCACAAATCATTCCGTGTCCTGGCTTTATTTCGGTTACCGTTGGCTTTTTATCCAATAAGGATTTTTCGTCATATCGGGACAGCAAGCATTGGCCCTTAGCACTTACTAAACCCGACAAAGACCTTTCGTCAAAACGGGAAAGAGCCAAGTCCCGGCCGTTAGTACTTTGTGAACTGGTCCAAATATTGCCTTTTTTATCTTCGTAGATATAGCCAACAAAATTCTGGTTGAAATTGGTAAATGTGCTGCCGTCATACCGCCAAAGGCCATCAGGTCCACCAAGCCAGATATTGCCTCTTTTATCTTCGATGATGGTACGAATATTCGTAAAAGGTTTACCGTCATTTTTTCTAAAAACAGTAAATACTTTCCGGTCATACACAAAGGTATTGCCCCTTGTAGCAAACCAGAACTTGCCAGTTTTGTCTTCAATAATAGAATTGACATCATCATTGTCGGGCTGTGCCTGAAATCCTGCATTCATTTTATAATTTCTAAAGGATCTCCCATCGTAACGGCTTGCTCCGCCTTCAGTGCCGAACCAAATATTACCGGTTTTATCTTCATTGATACAAGTAACCGCATTGCCGGCAAGCCCATCTTTTGTTGTGAAATTTCGGAATGATTTCCCATCGTAATAATAAACACCTGAGCCAACAGAGCCGAACCACAAGTTGCCTTTTCTATCTTTTAAAACAGAAAAAAAGCGGGCCGAGCTTACTTTACTTGTGATATTGGCAAACGATTTTCCATCGTATCTAAAAATACCATCAAATGCAGCAATCCAAATGTTGCCCTTTCTATCTTGTATGATATTTCGGGTGATTTGGTGCGGTCCGGGAGAAGCCACAATATTTTTGGACTTGATATTATCTTTTGGGAGGTCTGTTTTGTTTTGCCCTTTACAGGAAGTGCAAAAAACAAACATCAGGAACAAAGCATATACGTGCGTGTATTTCATAATTTCTTTTAATTACTTAAGAATTTCAAAAACCTAAGAGCAGAATCAATTGACCATGATGCAGAAATTCTGTATCTGTCATGCGCCCCTGAGACCTCCCGGCCTCTTTAAACAAACCTCTTTTTTATTTTAGCTCAAATATATTCGGTATACTAAAGGGAAGAAGCGAGCCGGAACCCGATCCAGCGGTAGCCTATCTTGTCGCGGATGCGATAGGCTACGCGGCTGATAGCGGGTTCGCGGCTCCAGTTACCGCCGCGGATAACACGATGCGGCCCTGTTGCGGGGCCCTTCGGATCATTTCCTGGACTTTTACCATAATAGTTTTCGTCATACCAATCGTTGCACCATTCCCATGCATTGCCCGACATATCATACAATCCCAATTCATTGGGCTCTTTTTGTCCAACAGGATGAGTATTTGATCCGCTGTTGCCAGAAGTCCAGGCTACCGCATTGATATCATTACTACCTGCATATTCAAATTTCTTGCTCTTTGTACCGCCTTTTGCAGCATACTCCCATTCTGCTTCTGTAGGCAGGCGATAGTTTTTACCGGATAGGGTATTCAGCTTTTTTATAAATGTCTGTACTTCATCCCAACCTACACCAGTTACCGGGCAATCCACACAGCCTTTACGATAAGAAGGATTGCTGCCCAAAACTTTTTGCCATTGTACTACCGTAGTTTCATACTTAGCTATTTTAAAACTGCTTAGCGTAACATTATGTATTGGCTTTTCATCATTATTCTCATTGCCGCCCATAGCAAATCTGCCGCCCTGCACCGTTACCATATCCGGCTCATTGATATTTCCAGTTGCACCCGACATCATGACAGAATCAGAATTAACTGCGGTTACGTTTTCTGATTTCTTCAGGTTGCTTTGCCACCACCAGATACCTGTAGCCGCTACGAGCAGAACTGCTATTAAAATATATTTCAGTGCTGGGTTTTTTGCCGGCGTTTCCGGAACCTCTGGTTTATAGACATTTCTTTTATTTTTCATCTCATATCAATTTGATTCAGCGAAATTACTTTGATATCTTTCGGCTTGAGCGATTTGGATTGTAAATAAAAATGTAAACTTTGTAAATAAAACCTGAATATGATGCAGAATAGCCGAAATCTCCTCTCTGGGAGAAGCAAGTACCTATGGGGATCATTAATACTTCTGTTTATCTCTGTGATCTGCGCGGCTTTCAGTATGACCGGGAGTGACGACTTTGATATCGCCAGAAGGGAAGTTTTGCTCCGCAGGATCGGACATGAACTGCTTTTACAGTCAGGCGACAGTACATCAAGAGTACTGCCGGTAGAAAAGATCTCAGAAAACGAATACCAGATCAGGTTTGAAAATGACCTTACTTTTCAACCGGACTCCCTGGTGAACACTACCAGGCGTTTGTTAGCCAAAGACCCGCTCACACGTGATTATGTTGTTAACGTGCTGAACTGTGGCAACGCCAGTGTAGCCTACGGGTTTGCTATATCCGGAAATAAAAAAGATGATATTGTAGCTTGTAAAGGAAGAAAGCAACCGACGGCATGTTAAATGATTGATATCAAATTCAAACCGACGGGCATAAGTACAGCAAAGAATGGATATCTGCTGGGCAGCCTGACATTTCTGGCATTTGGTGGTTTTATTTTCTTGAGATCTTTTAAGCCGCGGAGAGCGCTACCTGACGGTCAGAATACTGGCATGGTCGCTTTGGGCTCAGTGCTGTTCGATGCGAAGAACCGTAAGCTCATAATAAATGGAAAGCCAATAGACCTGACCGGAACTGAAACGCGTTTACTGCTCATTTTCGCGTTGTCTCCAAACGAAACAATAGAGAGAAGCCGGCTACAAAAAGAGATCTGGGAAGACGAAGGTGTTATTGTGGGGCGTAGCCTGGATATGTTTATATCAAAACTTAGAAAAAAATTGGAATTGGACCCCAATATCAACATCGTTGTTATACGCGGCAAAGGATATAAGCTTGAAATTAACACTAAGAAGAATCTTTTTACCCAGAAACGGGCCTTCTATTCTTCAATTTGGCATTTGTAAGAATTATCGTGAACTACTAAAATGGCATCATAAAAAGAATTATCCTTACCGTAGATCGAACCAAAAATAACTCCTTCCGGGCGACAAAGCCATATTAAATATTCACTTAAAACTAAAACCCTCTATAGGCATACGAAAAGGGTTTGTACCCAACACCGAAGTCGAAGCGGGACGGTTTCTCACAGCTGTTTGTATAGTAATACAAAAATGATATTTGCGTACTCATCAACGCTCCGGCTATACAGCGCCCGGTTTCGGCTCTGGTGTATAATTGCAATTATTAAATTATAAAAAGAAAGGCCTGAATTTTAAAAAACAAAGCCCCCCAATTTCTTGAGGGGCTTTTCCAGTACCCAGAGCCGGGGTCGAACCGGCACGGCCTTGCGACCACAGGTGTTTGAGACCAGCGCGTCTACCGATTCCGCCATCTGGGCCTGTCATCGTTCCGGAAAAAATGTTATTTCGCTCCGAAACGGGTTACAAATGTATTCAAACTCTCTTTAATACGCAATAAATATTTTTCTCTATAGTAACAATCCGCTATTTCATTCAGGCGGTTCTCCTTTGCTTTATCATCCAGGCCTTCATAACCGGCTGTAAAACCGGCAATACTTTCATTTATATCCCCCTCAATGGCAAGCACTTCTGCCGTCAGTTCGCCTAATTGTTCTGCGTCATCAATTTCCATCAGGCGCTCATTAATATCCATCATTTCCATTAAAAAATCTGACGGAAGCTGTGGTTTTGCACCTTCTAAAAGCAGTTCGTGGGTCTTTAATATGTATTCAAGCCGCTTATAGGGGTCAGAAAGCGTCTGCCAGGCCTTGTTGTTCAGTGTGGATAGTTCCAGTATTTCCTGCTGTTTTTCATCCGGCTCATTGGCATGAAAATCCGGGTGGTACTGTTTACTCAGTTCGTAAAATTTCTTTTTCAGCAAAGCCGTATCCGGGTTAAAGGATTCGGGTACGCCATAAAACTCAAAATAATTCATGGGGTAAAGGTAGGAAAGAAGTCGGAAAGTTTGGAAAGCCGGGGAGCTGTTTGAGGCCCTGAAAATCGCTGAAATCATAAAAATGAAATCATTTTAAAAAACAATCGCTGAAATCATAAAAAAAACTATCTTTGCAGCCTCTTAAAAATCAAAAACGCGGAAGTGGCGTAATTGGTAGCCGCACCAGACTTAGGATCTGGCGCCGCGAGGCGTGGGGGTTCGAGTCCCTTCTTCCGCACAATTTGAGCAAACCGTCTTTAATTCATTTAGAGACGGTTTTGTTTTTTAATTGTTATTTCATTTTTTTAAACTGTTTTTGAGCAATAGATAGTGGCTAATTGTTTTCTCTTTTAGTTTACCTTTATAATTATCACACATAATAAAATGAAACTCATTTACGCAATATTAGCAATTTGTCTATTCCTTGTTGGTTGTAAATCCCACACCATAGAGAATATCGATATTAAAATAGATCCGGCTTACCTGAATGCTGATTTTAAACAAATAACTTCAAACATAGAAGGCCGGGTACCCAATCCATATTATTTATGCTCTAAAGTTTCTTATGATTCTGTAAAAAAGAATATCAGTTCGTCGTTAAATAGCTCAATGACAGTTATTGAATTTTACCAAAAAATGGCACCGATATTTTCATTGTTAAAAGATGGACATTTTCAGTTTTTTATAGATGAAAAATTGGTTGACAAATTGGAAAGAGAAAATCCTGATCTTTATTTCCCATTTACCGTTTTTATAGACGGGAATAAAATTTTTGTCAACAAAAACTTAACAGATAATACTGGAATAAAAAGCGGGGATGAAATTCTCTCCATAAATGAAGTCTCTTCACGAATGATATTAAACCGACTTCGTTATGGGGTGTCTTTAAAAACCAATGAGGAAAATTATTTTGAAAGAAGACATGAATCCCATTTTTACAGGAGTATATTATTAGATATGGGTTTTCGAAATAGTTTTAAAGTGAAGTTTAAAGATAAAACAGTGAAAGTAAGGGGTATTTCGGCAAAAAAAATTAAGATGATTAATGAACCGCCAAATGATTTTGTATATAAAATTCTAAACGGAAAAACCAAAATCGGATATCTCCAGGTGAATACATTATTGAGTAGTAAGCGACAAAAGCTTGATTCGTGTTTAACCGTATTTTTTAAGCTCCTAGAGCAAGAAAAAATAAATAAACTGATTATTGATATTAGAAATAACTTAGGTGGAAGTACAAAACTATCAAGAGATATTTTTGATTACATTACCCAAAAAAAGTATCTGATTGACTTAGGGGACGAATATTTAAAAGACTCAAAGCCCACATTTGATAACGATACAACCCTCAGTGTTCCCAGGCAAATGCCGGATAAATTTTATGGGAAAACAATTCTTCTAACAAACGTCATTTCTTATTCAAGTGCCCACATGATGGCAAATACGTTTAAATATTATAAGATGGGGATTGTTATAGGACAAGTAAGTGTTGAACCCTTATTTATTTCAGGAGAAGTAGAGGAATTGATTACAGTAAATACCAAAAGCAATGTTTACTTTCCTACTTCTGATTTTTATCTTCCGGGATATAAAAAGGACAACATATCATATTTTGTTCCTGATTACCAGGTTTACCCGACTATCAATGACCGGATTAAGAGTAAAGATGAAGCACTAAATTTTGCGGTTAAACTGCTTGGTTTGAATTGAAATTTTCTAAAATATTTCGTGTTATGCAACCACTATATTCTCAATAATCTTAAAAATCTTTACAGGTGTTCTATCGAACGCAGAGATTCCACACAATGATTAAACGCGGTT
>Ga0316224_1004562_pt1 | contig 10378 bp, 20 predicted proteins | sample TBH18013metaG_FD_206254 | JGI IMG/M metagenome (GOLD analysis project Ga0316224, IMG submission 206254) | Freshwater microbial communities from Trout Bog Lake, Wisconsin, USA - TBH18013 | ecosystem: Environmental > Aquatic > Freshwater > Lake > Hypolimnion/Profundal zone | place: USA: Wisconsin...
ACGACAAGCCTTACATCCGGCAATCGAGGAAGAATCGCTTTTGGCCCAAGGACAAAGTTCTGCCGCCCAAGCCGCTCAAACACAGCAAGACGCGGGCAGCATGGAAAGAACGCATGGGCCTGACGGAGAAGCAAGCCGCTATGCTGTCTGAGGAGACGATGCGGAAACTGAGCCATTGCCGGAGCGATGAAGCGCGGCGGCTGATATTGGGGGTGAGCAAGTGACAGTGTGGATAGTGGTGCTGTACAGCTTTGGCGAAGACCAAATCGCGGGCGTGTACTCTTCTCTGGAGTCGGCTGAGGCAAAACGAAAATTCCTGGAAGCCAACTTCCGAAAAGGGTGGGAAACAATCAGGGTGTACCAGTACGAGGTAGAGCCATGATTGGCCGTCGCCCCATCCTGCGCCGAGGGGAACCCACCGCTGCCGAGAAACAAGCAGCGCGTGTGGTGTGCTTTACCAAGGCTCACGGCAAGTGCTACTGGTGCGGTCGGTATGTGTCGCTTGAGGAAGGCCAACTCTGCCACGAGAAGGCTAAGCGACGGTTTGGTTGGATGGAGTCGGAGAACCAACGCCATCTTTGGGGTTGCATGGAGTGTCACAGCAAGAGCCACAACTGCGGAGGCAAGCCTTGTCCGTCCAAAGCATAGGGGAGGCCACCCTCGAGCTTCACATGAGAGCCTACGGCATCCATGCTGTGAGGGAACACGTCTTCCATCCCAAACGGAAGTGGCGTTTTGACTTTGCCATTCCCGACAGGATGATTGCCGTGGAAGTGGAAGGCGGAACGCAGTACGGCAAGAGCCGACACGGACACGGTGAGGGGTTTGAAAACGATTGCCGGAAATACAACGAAGCCGCCCTTATGGGCTGGCGTGTACTGAGGTTCACAACTGCAATGGTCGTCTCAGGCGAGGCGATTGACACCATCAAGGCAGCAATCAAAGGAGAGAGATGAATTTTGACGAACAAGCGGAAAAAGTGTTTCTCGATAGGGTGTACTTGAATTTTGCCAAAAGGATGAATTCAGACAGGATTTTAATTGGCAATATTGATATGCAAGTGTCATTGGCTCAATACGTTGCTGACGAGTTGGAATTCAGGTTGACGGCATGGTTCTTGTCAGGGCATGACGTTAGGTATCGAGAGGATGTCAAAGAGTATGATTTCCCCGCTTCATTGTGGCAGCACGTCAAGATGAAAATTGCGCCACGATGGGCGTTGCGGCTGTGGCCCGTCAAGATGGTGCAACGGTCAGTTGTGGTGGCAGAGCATACATACAACGTCTGCCCTCACGTCAAAGCAAACGAAGAATATCCACACATCTATTGGATGAGCAAAGGAGAGAGATGAGTAAATCCATCAACAGCGTAGCACTCTTGGGGAATGTAGGCCGCAACCCTGAAACCAAAACCCTGCCATCCGGCACCGTTGCCTCCACGTTCTCCCTTGCCACCACCGAGCGGTACAAGGACAAAGACGGCGAGTGGCAGGACGTGTCCGAATGGCACAACATCGTTTCCTACGGCAAGGTTGCTGAGGTCATCCGCGACTACGTTTCCAAGGGGAGCAAGCTCTACCTGCAAGGCAGGCTCACCACGCGCTCATGGGAAAAGGACGGCCAGAAGCACTACCGGACTGAGGTGGTGGTGAATGAGATTGTCCTGCTTGACGGCAAGGGAGAGAAGAAGCAGACCCAGGCACCGCAAGAAACGGTGAGCGACGATGATATTCCGTGGTGATGCAAACCATTTTTTGACATTTGCAAACCAAGTGGTATAGTTGGGGTGAAAGGGTCACATGGACAACTTGAAATGGCTTGACGGCAAGTGCATCAAGGCATCAGTGAAAGAGCCTGACGCGCTTCGCGAGGAGCCTGAAAACCAAAAGGTGCTGAGTGCGTGTCATGGGGCGTTCGGAGAAATCCGCATCCGGCTCAACTTGGGGTTCTATGGGCCAGGTACAGTGGAGAAGCCTAAACCGCGTTACTGGTGGGCATTGGGTGAATCCTGTACCCTTGTCTGCAAAGATGTGGACGTAGCCAACTGGTTTCGCGAACAACTCAAAGACTTTGTGCTTGGCTTGGATGGGGTCGTTCTGGAGGTCGAAGATGCGGATACTCAATGAGCGGTATGAAAACGGCGGGGAGTTCCATGAACTGCGGCAGGAGTTCCGCAAGCGGTCATTAGACGCACTCAGGAAGCGCGAAGGCATCGAGCCACCCATATATATTGATGGGCGGTGGATGTACAGAGACGCAGACGGCAACCCTACACCGTGGGCAACGGGCAAGGTCAAGCAGCCAAGTTTGCGAGAAATGGATGCGTTTTGGGATGGCGTGAGTGAGGGCGTGTTCCTTGCCAATAATTTCAAGGTGCTGGAAGTGGCAAATGATGGGGTTCCGCTGTCGAACGAAGTCAGAGACTTGGAGCGAGATGCCAACAAGTTTTTTATTGCCGAGCGTGTTTCGCATGGGGAAGAATCGAGTGCCAACCCGGAGTTCTCTCTAGATTCGCTTGACGACGACACGGTAGACGCGGCGTTGCAAACATTCATTCGGAAGGGGTCAAATGTCTGAGATTACCAAGGTTCCATCCGTTCTCACTGTGGTTGAGGATGGAGGCGAGTATGTGATTCGCGCTCATCGGGAAATTGGGGAGTCGATGGCAAAGACCATCCTTTCTCAGTTGAAAGAGGCGTATCGTGTGACGTACATCACAGACACCGACATGAAAGTGTTTCGAGCGGAAAAGGGGTCAAATGCTGGTCAAACTGTACGACCTGTGGCAGAAGCGCAAACACCGTCTCCGAAGAAAGAGCCGATTTCTGCACCCGTACCACATGAGCCTGTCCCCGCCTCAAGACGTATCATCCAAGACGAATCCGCTCCGCCTTCCCCAGAGTTGGTGGAAGAAAATTACGAAGCAATGATGCGCCAGCAAGAGCGTGAGGCGCAGGAGTTGGCGCGGCAAGACCAGTTCAACCGCCAGCAAGCCGTACCTCCTGAGGCTGTGGAGGAGGAAGCCCCCGTCGCAGAAACACCACGGAAGCGGACGCGGAACATTGCAACGCCAGGGTCGCCGTGTGGTCGCTGTGGCGGGGGTGGGTCAGTCATGTGTGATGATGGAGTCACTGGAGCTTGCCCGGTCTGTCAAGGCAAGGGCCAGATTCAAACGTGGGGCAGGGGACGCAGGTAATGAGTTGGCCTTCTCACAAAGGTACTGCGGCAATCAAAGCGTACCAGCTCATGACCGATGAAGAGAAACGGGCATGGCGGAACGAGAAGGCTAGGCTCAAAGCCGGAAACCTTTGCTCCAAGTGCAAGATTGGTCAACGAGCATCGACCATGACGCACTGCTTGAAATGCCACCGTGAATACCTCAAGGCAAACCAAGCAAAGTGGAAGCACAACAAAAAAGTCAAAGCAGCACTCAAACGGGCGGAGATTTATGGTGGTAAGTGTATCCAGTGCAATATGCCGATTCCGGTACCAATCACCAAGAATTTGTTTGTCAAGTTCATGTGTTTGGACTGCGACAAACTGCTTTGGCGCAAGTGCATTGACGAGCATTTGAGTGTGCGGTTCACCCGCAAAATGATGATTCGGGAGTGGAAGTTGAAGCAAGGCATCTTGCCAAAAACTGCATGGGCAACTTTGCCGGATAGGAACAAAAAGCAAACATGAACGTGCCAAAGTGCAAAAACCCGCAACACCCGCAAGGCGCACCGATGGAGATGCGGTTCCTTGAGGAGCAGGGTGGGGTCAACGTGTATGCGTGTCAGGTTTGCAAGGACGTGAACAAGAAGTTGAGCGTCCAGATGGTGTCGAGCGCGGCACTCAAGAAAATGACGCGGGACAAACTCAGGGCGGAAGGTCGGCTAATGACCGAGAAGCCCAAAACTATCAACCCTCAAATGCAGGGCCAGAAAAAGCAGTTGATTGAGTGGGATGACAGAAACCGCCGCTCCAAAGATGGCAAGTATGAGTTGGTGGTCTATCGAGACATGGGGTTTGGGGAGTTGCAAGTCCAGATGGCGGTCAATGGGGTGTTGGCTCCGATGATGGACGACCACATTGCCAGCCGGGAACAGTACCAGACTGACCAGCAGTATTTCTCACGACTGGCCGAGTCGAGCGAGTTGATGATTCACCTGTACGGGGATGCGCGGTATCCCCTATCCGAACAAGAGGTTCAACAGCGTCAGCAAATGACGTACTAGGAGGAAGCGTGGCTACATTGACACCGAGGAAACAGGGTCGCCAGTATACGGGCCAAGGTGAGGGGGAAATTCAGATGGTGGATGTCCCAGTGGAACACAAGCGATTTTCCGAAGCTGCCCGAACGTCATGGTTGCTGCGCGATGCCAAGGAAGCCGACATTCGCCAATTCTTCCGCGAGATTACGATTGCCGAAGGTCTGAGCCAGCTTGCCAGTGCGCGAAAAAACATTGAGATTGCGGCGGAGATTCTGAATGACCGCATCGGCAAAGAGCAGGAAGACGAGAAGTGTACGTCCTGCGATGGCCCTCCCCGCCAAAGCGGTATGTGGGTGATGCAGGGCGTGGAGAAAGACCCGGACACTGGACTCAACATCCCCTATCGGTATTGCAGCGTGGGGTGTGTACGCGACCGAAACCGCCGCAAGATGATGCCAGCAGGTTCCCCCAAGTTGCGTGAAGATGGACGCGAGTTTGGAGACATTGGATGACCCGACAAGAAGCTGTGATTCTATCAATTGAAAAACTGCGGCTTGCCCAAGGCGACATCATCATTGTCCACGCCGAAAAGGACATGGACACGCTGCTCGAAATGACTCAACAAGGTATTGGCTTCACTCCCTACCAAAACCCCGTCCTGTTCATCAAGGGCGGAATTGAGTCGGCATCCAAAGGCGACTTGCTTGATGCGCTTGCTGTGTTGGAGAAGACTGACAAGGCCAGCCAGATTATCACAAGGGCCAACTGATGCCGCTCAATTTAGAGAACTTCACAACGTTTGCCAAAAAGCTGAACATCCGTGACCGTGATACGGGCATCATGGTACCGTTTCGGCTTCGACAGCAGCAGTATGAAGTGATTGAGATGGCAAAGGAGCATCTGGCACGGAAACGCCGCCTCTACATGATTTTCCTCAAGGCACGGCGTGTTGGATTGTCCACCCTTGCAACGGCGTTGGGTCATGCTCACTGCACCGCGTTCTCATCGGCACAGGCCGGAACGGTGGCTCAAAACCGAGAAGTGGCTGTGGCAAATTTTGCTATGGCTTGCGGGTTCTACGAGGACATGGCCCCAATCTACGGCAACAGTATGCTCCGGCCAACGTCCAAGACTTTGACCTATCCGCACGACGAAGGCCGACCATCCACGTTCAAGCACTACACGGCTGCAACGGTGCATGGTGCGCGTGGTCTGACATTCTCCTCCCTTCACCTGACGGAGGCTGCGTTCTACCCGTATGAAGGCGCGTTCACGTCGCTGATGAATACGCTGTCCCGCGACCCCAACAACCAGTGCCTAATCGAAACAACCGCAAATGGCATGGAGGGGCCGGGAGAGTCGTACTACCAGTATTGGAACGCAGCAGTGGAGGGAGACAACGAGTTCCTTCCCATCTTCCTGCCGTGGTACGACGACCCCTCCTACGTTATGGACCCCGCTAGGGCCAAGGATGCCCCAAGGGACGAGTATGAGCGGTGGTTGATGAACGACATCAAGCACTGGAAGACGGGTAAAAAGGTCAAGATTGGCAAAGACCGCATAGCCTGGTTCCGCGAAACACTTTCGGCAAAGTGCGAAGGTGTCATTGAGGCATGGCGTGAGGAGTACCCATCAACCCCGGAAGAGGCGTTTGTTGCTACTGGCAACCCAGCGTTTACGGTTGAAGAGATGCAGTTTGCCGAGCAGTCAGTGACTCCGGCTCCGTTCCGTGGGCGATGTGTGCTTGAGTTGAGCCGCAAGTCCGGCATCCTTGAGAAAGACATGGACGGGCCGCTCGAAGTGTGGGAAGCACCACAACAGGGACACCACTACTTTGCTGGGGTGGATTCAGCAAGAGGCGAAGAGGCAAGTCTGACGGCGGGTGACTACGCGGCAATCTTTGTGTGGAACGCGGAGACTGGAGCGGCGGCGGCAAGGTTCATGGCGCGTGTATCGCCGGAACAGTTGGCCGAGATTGCGGCTGCGTTGGGATTCTACTTCAATGGAGCCATGCTGAATGTGGAACTCAACAATTTGGGGTATGTGGTGATGAGGGAGTTGCGTGACCGCATCTACTACCCATCACAGTACCTTTGGAAAGGCCGAGACGACAGAGCCGACAAATCCCGCGCTGGCATGGCGTATGGATTTGAAACCTCAGACCGTTATCGCCGCATGATGTTTACCCTGTTCCGCACAGCCCTTCACCGCAAGGAAGTTTTGCCCAAAGACCGCATCCTTGTGACGCAGATGAAAGCGGCAAAGCTGGAGATGAACTTTCGGTGGACGGTGAGGGTGGGCCATGATGATGTGCTGATGGCGGCGTTCCTTGCGTGGATTGCCAAAGAGCAGTACCACCCTGACGTGTGCAAGGTGAGGGCGCAAAAGAACCTGTTGCTGCCCAAGGAAGACTTGGAAACGGCCAATATGCCAAGGGAAGCACCGGGGAAGATGCCGGAGTGGTCAAAGGACGGGTTTGTAACGGCACTTGGAAGCATCCTGACAACAGGCAACGACCATCTGCGGAGGTTGCAAGCGTACAACAGGCGCAAGAATATGCCGGAAAGACTGTCAGGGGTGTAGGAGCATGAATGAAAGCATCAATTCAGGGAACAAGCCTTCTTCTGGAATTCGACTCAAGCGAGTTGGCGCAAGTCCAGCAATGCCTTCTGGCGTTGTCCCAAAATGGGATTCCAGTGATGCAATCCCAATCGACCAACACTCACGTCGTTCTGACGGAGGAGCGGCTGGCGCAAGTGGAGACGCGAAGGGTAAGAGAGAGCTTGCAGAAAGCAAACGAGGGCGAAATTCAGGCAAGGTTGAGCGCGGGATTGCTGCCATTCAAGGCACAGCAAACTCCCCCGAAGGTTCCGATGAGGAACAGCCCTCGACAGACAGCAAAACAGTTCGCGGGGGAGAGTCCAAGTCAAAACCCAACTCCAATGCCCTTGAGGAAGCAAAGCGAGTCTTTGCTGACATTGGGGAGCGGTTCAACCAAAACCGGAAGAAATCTAAGGCGAGTGCCTACGAGCAGTACCAGCGCGACTTGATGGACAACATGGACATTCTGGTGTTGGGCGAAGTGATTTCGCTCAAGGACATAACGGCTACCATCACTGACCTTGAGGGGTTCATGCGCGACAACACATCCGACCAAGGCAAGTCTCAGGCTCAGTTGTTGGCGGAGTGGTTGAGTGTTGACCCGCAGGAAGTATTGGGTAGTAGCGGCGCAACTCAAGAGGATGCGTAAAAGGGGTAATGCTACCATTCGGAAGAGGAGTGTGTCATGGACAGAGCCAAGTATCAAATGACCGCACCGCCCGAAGAAAAGAAGGGCGCAGACGCTCAGGAAAAAGACAAGTATTCGACTGAGCGCAAGAATTTCCGCAAGGCTGGCAAGACTCCCAACGGGCGTTCTGGCCGGGGAAAAATCAAGACAGCCAAGCGCAGCACCCACAAAAAGGGACACGGGCGGTACTAGCCCCTCAAAGACTGACCGGGGAATCCTTTGGCAAACGTATATCAAATCTCTGCGAACAAGAAGTCTGACCCAGACGAGTACCGCGATGCGCGAGCAAAGCACATTGAGGAATGGGTAAGGGCATCGGAAGACTACCGCAACAAGCAGTTGGGCGAGAGTTTTTTCAAGAACGCGCAGGAATTGTATGCGATGAAAGACCCCGGAACTCCCTCACCAAGTTTTCGTCCCCTCATACGTATTCCCATGCTCCAGCGAATCATGCTGGAAGAAGCCAACCAGATTTCCGACACTTCCCCTCAAATCTACATCTTTGGTGACAAGGATAGAGACAAGGACAGGGAAAAGGCTTTGCAAGCGCAGTGGAACGCTGCCAAGGTGAGCCAACACACCCTGTACGCCTCACTGACGGCGCGGTACTGCGGAACGGGCTTCCTTGTGTCGGGTTTTGACCCTGACCTTCGCAACGGAAAGGGCGGGATTTGGGTAAAGAGCGTTGACCCGCGCATGGTCGGTTTTGACCCAGCCACGGACTACACCTGGGACCCCTCCTACGTCTACTACGGGACGTGGATGAACCTTGAGGACGTTCGGCTCAAGTGGCCTCACACTGGCAAACTGGTACGGCCACGCAAGGGTACAGCATCTCCCGCACCGTTGTCTGGAGATACCGGGTACGGCTTCCAGATGCCCACAGGCCCAATGCAGTCAATTCCGGGTATGCCTGTGTCGGCTTCACAGCGCAAGTTCTCATCGGACACTCAGGTTTTGGTGCGCCACGTTTACTGCAAGGACTACACGCGAGAAGTGGTGAATGGAGACAACCGCCCGATTGAGGGAGAGTTGATTGACCCGGAATTGGCACTCAAGTATCCCAACGGGCGGTGGTTGGTAGAGTGCGAGGGAATCATTTTATCGGATGGGGACAACCCGTATCCGAGACGGTCAGACATTCAAGCTCCTCACTTCCCGATATTCCCGTTGTGGGCATTGCCGCCACTTGATGGCGCGTGGGCAACTCCAGTTACGTCCATGACGGTTGATATGCAGAACCTCGCTCAGAGGTTTTACACGCAAGCCTTTGAAAACACTATCCGTTTGAGCAATGGGGTGTGGTTTATTGACAACAACACTGGCATTGACCCGGAAGCGTTTGGCGGGTTGCCGGGTGAGGTTCAGGTCAAAAACGCAGGGTCAAAGACTCCTGAGTGTGTGACACCCAACGCTATCAGTTCGACAGCCATGCAGATGCCGGAAACCTTGCTCAAGTTGCAGAATCAGGTACTTGGCTTTGGTGAGGCGCGGCAGGGCAATCCGGGGGCTGGCAACATCTCGACAGACCTATTTGATTCATCCGTGTTGCAGTCGTCCGGCCTGTTGCAGTTGTCCGGCAGGTTGATGGCTGGCACGTTGCAGATGCTTGGCGAGTTCATGTTCTACACTATGGGTCGCTACATGAGGCGACAGCATATGCCGTTGCGTGGAAACGATGGCATTGAGATGGCTGAGTGGCAAGGTTTAATTCGCCCTGACCAGTACGATGTGATGCTGGACGAGGGTTCGATTCGCCCGATGAGTGATGCGGTAATTCGGCGGTTGACTCCTGAGTTGATGAAGACTGGTATTGTGGCAACGGAGCGCGGATTGCGAACGTTGGGATATCCGGGTGCGGAGGAGATTGCTGAGGAGCAGCGTCACAACCTTGAGTTGCAAGCACTAGCGCGAACGAAAGGAAAGAAATGAACTGGTATGGTCATTGGGTGACAACAGAGGAATTTGCCCGAATCATGGGACGGCCTCACAGGACGGTTCAGGAATGGGCAGCAAACGGAACGATGGTTGAGTTTGGGATTCCCGTTTACCGTGTCACTACTGGCCGATGCAACACCAGACATTTCATTTACGCAGCCCCTAGTCTCAGGGGAAAGTAGCGGCGCAACCGTGGGGTTCACAAGCGGTTAGGAATGGTCTAGCTTTATCACAGACCAAACAGCCGAAAGGCTGAGAAGGAACAATCACATGGCAAAGCACGGCAAAAAGCACTCCAAGAAGACCAGCAAGCGCAAGTAATTGCGGTTGCAAGTGATTGGGAAGCAGGAGAACACAATGCCCAAAGCGACAAAAATCGTCAAGGACTACGGGAAACCGGGAAAGTTCCTGCGAACCATGAGAGCTAAGGAAGCCAAGCGCGGTGGGAAACCCCGTTCGTAGCTTCCCATAACCGGAGACGAAGAAGCTGGCCTTCGCGCCCGTCTCCACAGTTTGCGAAGGAGGTACACATGGCTCATCGTGGTGGTCGTCGCGCCCGTCGTCGTGTTGCTCGCCGGAAGTAATTGGCGGAGACAGATTTTTAACAGGGGGCCGGAGTTCCGGCCTCCTACCCCAAGGAGGGGAAATGGCAAAGCACACTGGTTCTCTCGGCGGATTTGGCAATACCTTCGATGCCGACATTCTCAAGTCGCCTCTCACTGTGGGTCGCCCCTCGAATGAGCCGGGGCCGGACGTTCGGAACAACCCGATTGCTCGTCCCGCTGACCCGTTGAACCTGATTCCGATGGATTCCAAGAAGGCTGGAGGCCGGTAATGAAGGGAAGCAAGATGAAGTCCCGCCCGTTCGTCCACCGTCATTCTTCGGTGGTTCGTCACACGCTCAAGTCGCACCCTCGCCGCACGAAGCGGTGGTAGGAGACAGATGGCTACTTCCG
>Ga0316224_1004567_pt1 | contig 10368 bp, 12 predicted proteins | sample TBH18013metaG_FD_206254 | JGI IMG/M metagenome (GOLD analysis project Ga0316224, IMG submission 206254) | Freshwater microbial communities from Trout Bog Lake, Wisconsin, USA - TBH18013 | ecosystem: Environmental > Aquatic > Freshwater > Lake > Hypolimnion/Profundal zone | place: USA: Wisconsin...
CAAAGTAGAACTAGTATATTCTAATAAAATTGATACTAGTTGTGACCAATCACAACCATCAAAATTTTCACAAGAATTTTTTACCTCATCTAACATTAGAGATAAATCATAATTTATCTTATAACACATTAAAGCAACCGCATCATTATCTTCATCCTCTAAGGTTTGAAATTCTTCTTCTGTTAAAGAAAACTTGGTTGTTCTACAATAGAGAACAGACATTATTTCATGGTAATCAGTTTGTGATAATTTGTCTTTAATTAAAGTAAGATTGTTAATTATAAAATCAACTAATTCTTGGTTTAGTTTGCTATCATCAAATCCGTATTCTATTATATCTTTATCATCTATTCTTAGAATAGGACCAAAACAATGTTCTCCTATTTCAATTTTATATTTCATATAATGTTTTTGAAAGTTCAAAATTGCCTTCAGATACACCGTCAATAAAATAATTTATATCTGTTAATTCAGTTAATTTTGTTTTTAATGTGGGTAAATCAGAAGTATATAATTCTTTATTTATTGTATAATTTATTTTTTCAGGATTTTTAATTTGATCTAAACAACTAATTACAATAGTTTTATCGCAATATTTGGAAAAATTACTATCACTTTCAATTGAATATTGAATTAAATCTAAATCTAAAATAGATTTCCTAAATATACCTTGTTCGCCACCATCTATATTAATTTCACTTTCAGTATTAATTAATTGAGGTGATTCTAAATCACGATTAGACATAAATCCCATACCATGTCTTGTTTGATATGGCCTAGTTATATAATATACATCTGTATCTAATTGATCAATCCATGGATCTGGATCAGTATTTATTTCTAATTCATTAATTAATGTAAATACATTTTTAGATGTAGTATTAGAACGAGTAACATTTGGAAAAAAACCAAAATCTTGATCTAATAAAATACCTTGAGCACCTTCAAAAATTGCATGGTCATAAGTATCAAAATCAATTTTTTCTTTTGTAAAAATTCCTTCTTTGATTAAGAAATCAATACAATCATACCATGATTTAAGTCTTAAATCTATATCAACATAATTACGATGTATATCAGCATAATATTGTTTTATATTAGACATTTTAGCCTCTAAAACAGTTTTATTAAATAAATCTTGGTAATAAAGTTTATAAAACGCTTCTTGTCGTTTTATTGTAGTACCAAATCCAACACCAACAGTACCATGATTTGTTTTTCTTGCATCTATTACATTTGCCAGTACATCATATGGTGTAGTTATAGGGCACAATGGATCAAAATAAATTTTAGGGTTTACGCCTAATTCTTTTAGAACATTGTATTCATTATACACGGCGGTTGGGAATATAGTGCAAAATCTTGACCAGTATGTTGGGACATTTTGTAATGTCCCTGAGCCAAATGAAGAAAATGTGTGTCTATTACTATTATGTAAAACAGTGTGCCCTGCTTGGTGCCCACCATTAAAACGAATAACTATTGGATTTTTTGATTGAGAACAAAGAAAGTTCGTAAATGAACCTTTTCCTTCATCACCAAATTGTAGTCCCAATACGATTGAATATTTCATATAAATTATTTTTACAAAAGTACGAAAAAAGAATGAGTAAAACAAATTAATGTTTTACTCATTTATAATTGTATAAGGTGGACCTGGTTTATAAACACAAGGTTTAGCAGTAAATGATGTTATATCATCAGTTTCACAACTATCTAAAAAATCTAGTTCTAAAGTATCATTTTCAAACCATCTACCAGAACCTTCGTGAATATCTAATCCTTGAATAACAAACTGTTCTTTGGTTTCTTTTTCTTCAAAAATAATATCAAATGTATATTCAGTACTCATATCACCATATCTTACTTTTGCCTCATGCATGTGTAATAAGTTATACGGTGTTTTTCTATCGTCACATACTATGGCAATAGCTTCTTCTGGTGTTAATTTAATTTCTTTCATTATTTAATAATTTATCAAAATTATTAATTGATTTATTTAATTCTTTGTAATGTACATAAATATTATCTCTAACTGGTGTATCACTTAAGCCCCAACGGTATGCATCTTCTTTGATATCTTCAGGTAAAAGTCTAAATGCTTTTTCTAATTGTTCCTGAGATAATTGTTTATTGCTTACTTCAAGTATAACATCATGAAAATGAGCCCAATCATATTTATCAAATTTTTCCATTTGCATATCTTCAAGAGTTTTTTCTTTTTTGCCTTCAATTATCATTTCTCTAACTCTTTTCCAATCAACATAAGGTCTATCTACTCCATCTTCATATATTAATGGGCAGCCTAAAGCAGCATCATCTATATAAAGATTTGCATAACATTTATTTGATTTAGTCCAATGTTGTTGTGTAGGATTATATTGAACACCATAAAGTTTAATATCATTCTGTTTAAACCACTCGACAGCATCACGCAATTCTTGTCCATCTCTCATGGTAAAAAGAATTAATTTGTGTCCTAAGTTTACAAGTTCTTTTAATACTGGAACTGCGCCAATATCTTTGCCTACTTTTGGGTATTCGTGTGAAACACACGTACCATCAAAATCTATAGCGATATTTAATACGTCTTTTTTCTTTGCCATAATTAATTTATAATTTCATTAATTTTTTCTTCTCTTTGTAATCCTAACCATTCTGATTCTAACATAAAATGATTAAAGATATAAGGAAATCTTTCACGTTCTCTTTTTATATCCAAAAGTTCAAATGATAATACTGATCCATTTTCACCAAATATATGAATGCAATCATTTTGTGTTGCTTTTACTTCATATATTTTTCCTTCTTCAAAATAATATTCTTCTTTTTTCCTATTTTCTAAGTATTCTCTAAAATTATTATAAGTTTTAGGTGACATTAAATGACATTTTTTTATACAAACCAATTTTGTACCTTTTGTCAATTTATCAATTCTTTCTAATACTTTTTCATCTTGAATAGCCTCATCTATAAGATCTTCTATTTTTTTGCTATATCTTGCGTTACCCATTATTTAATTATTAGTTCTAATTATTAGTTCTACTAATACCTATTATAGTATTAGTAGATTATTTTAAAGTGCTACAACACCTGTGTTTTGGCTATAAGTTGTTACGCTCATATCCACTCTTGCTAATGCTGTTTTAACAGAAGTAGCAACTGATGAATCAAAAGAAGATGTTACGGTATCAATACTTACACCATTCATAACTGCAATTGTAGATGCAATTATTTCGGCTACTGTATTGTAGTCATCCATAATAATTAATCTTTCGCCTAATAAGTCTTTCCAATAGTTTAAAACTGCTGGACTATCTCTATAAGATGTTTCATTACAGTGAATATGGAATACATGGTACATTCTCTGTGCCATTTCTAGCATTTCTTTATCAGTCATACTTTGACCAGCTTCATAACCAAATATTTTAATTTGTTCTTCTGCTGTAAAAAGTTTGTGGTTCATTTCATCACCAATTGTGAATAAGAAGCCTTTTTTACCTCTTTTTTCATAACAATCTATTGATGTATGTTTACCGGCAAAATAGTGAGCGAGACAATAAGACTCACAGCTATTTCCGCCACCACCACCTTCAATATAAACTGAAGAGAGGCATTTAACTAATTCATCAGTGCCGCTTTCAAATTGTCCAACTTGAAGTGGATATTTATCTGAGTAATAACCTGTATTATGATCACCAATTGCTCCGAAGAAAACAGCAGCATCATTTACACCATGATTAATTAATGTAGACATTATTTTGTCTAATTTTTCTTTCACGATTATTTCAGGTATTTTACCCATTGACCCAGTAACATCTAACCATATCATGATGGCTAATGATTCTGGGTGAACTGATGAATCTCTTGCTTCACGGAATGTTATACCTTTTGGATCCATTGTTGAAGCGATTGTTTTTGTCTTGTTTTGCGTGAAAACGTCATCAACTGATTTTGTCTTAGCTGATGAGGAAAAGTACGAATAAGCATCGTGGCTGTAGGATGAACTTCCCATAATTGTTAATTGTTAATTTTTATTCTAAAATTGTATTAATTTGTTTTTCTCTAAACTCTGCCAAAGTTATAAACTTATTTATAGGAAACCATCCTAAATCTTTTATATTATAACCTTCTTTTTTTATGTAGTATGTATTGATTTCATCTTCATATCTAGATTTGCCTTTAGATATGAATTTAGTTTTATCTAAGACATCTAATTTTTGACCTTCATAAACTTCTAAAAGTTTTAAGCCATTTTCTTGTACTAAGCTAACTATTTTAATTGTCATACTATGAATGGTATAAATTTCTTTTCAAAATTCTTTTCAAGCATTGCTCTATAATCAAGAAATGCTTGTACTGGATCAGTATGTTTTTTCTGACAAAAATCTATAAATGGTATTGAATGTGTTTTTCTTAACACATTGCCAATACCCGATTTATCACCAAGTAAATAAATTGCAGTCCTTTTACATAATTCAATATCAATATCTGCTTTAGCAATTTTATCTTTTTTAACATGATCAGGATACATATAGAGCCATTTGCCTGATGCAGTTCCCATTTTTTTATCTAATGTTGTCATATGATAAAATGACATTACATTTATGCCATGATTTATAGGTTCAACATAAACAGAATCTGGATTAATACCAGCATGTACATATCCCTTTTTGTGTATATATGCAATAAATTCTAGCATTCTCGAAAGAATCCAATTTACGTGTTCTTGTGGTAATGTGCCTAATGAAGATAGAGGTATTGCCCTTAGGGCAAAATTAAATGTAAGAGTAGAGGGGTCGCCTGATTCTAAAATTGCTGATTTAGGAATATAGCGTTGAAAATCTAAATCCATTTTATCTTTAAAAGAAAGTAATTTATTAAAGTTACTTAAAGAAAAGTCTAAAATAGGTTTAGCACCTACAATACTTGTTTTAAGTATAGTGTATGTAACTGTGCCAGCATCATCTATGTGAGATTTGCCTTTTTCTAGTTCTTCTTTGTATGAATTGAGTTTAGCCAGAGCATCTTTTGCTCCGGCTTCGCTACATATATCAGGATGAATTTGTTTAGCAAATTGTTTATATTCTGATAGCCAATTATTTAAATCATTAAATACTTCAACGAAGGATTTAGATCTATTAATTTTATTTATTATATCACTTATTGATAATGTCATTTTTATAATTTAATGCGAAGATACTAATAATTTTTGATTTTTGAAGTGATTTACCCATTTTTTTTCACATATTTGTTTTGTTAATTCAATATCTAAAAAATCAAAGGTGAGAATACAGGATATATTACAATAATCTATAAAATCATCTAAAGAATCAAAATCACTTGGATTCATTATACTAGAATTTACATATTTAATATATTTTTCTCTATACTGCATCTTGTTCTAAGGTGTTAGCATTTCGTTCGGATATTTGCCCTGTGGTTGTACGAAGTTCGTATTTAATATTTTGATTATTATTAGGGTTATGAAATAAAGTTTTATTCTTAAATGATAATCCGTAGAAAGTATCTAAATAAGGATATTTTCTAAAGTCTAAATTATCAAGTGTTACTTTAGCTTCTGTTCTTGTACCATGTATTTTTTCATAACCTAATTTTTTACAAAGATTTAGTAAAACATGTTCAAACCAATCTTTTATATAATATACTCTATCATGATAGGTTACACCATTATCGCACTTCCATAATAAACATCTGCCACAGATTTTATCCGTTTCAACTCTATCATAGAAAACTAATAATGATATTTTATCAGGATTATCTGTGTATATTTTAAGAAAATCATGTTTATCGCCCATACATGAGTTTTGTAAAGTACCCCAACCACTTGCGTAATTTGATTTAGTATAGCCTTTTAGTATATCTTCTCCGCTTAATATATCATACTTCATGCCTTCAGTGCTGACACTCATCCATTGATTATGGATTTTCTCAATTGTTTCATCTTTTATTTTGAATGATGAATTTTTCGGATTTTGACAAATTGCTTCGTTAAAAGCAGTGGCTAATTTGTTAACTAGTCTGCCTAATTTTATAGACATTTTTTTATTTCTAGTAGAAGAATGCAATTCAACAAATCCTTGTTGTTCAGATGGTGTTATAGAATCATATTTATCTAGAATACCTAGTTTTATATCAAATAAAGTATAAACAGTATAACTTATACTACATAAGAAATTTTTAACACTTCTTTTTATTACTCTATCTATATCATCATAAAGTTTTTCTAATTTAACTCTATGTAATATTATCATATCGCTTGCATCACCTATAGTAAATAAATACGAATATTTATAATTAAATAAATCATTTGCTGCATCGCCATTATATCTTCTTTCATTATGGCATATAAAGTATTTATTACCTTCTTCTGGTATATTAATTTTACCGTCAAATATAAGATGGTCATAGTCGCCTATAACTGTAATTTCATCACCATTAGTAAAAATATTTCCGTTTATTTCTATTTTTCTCATGTCTAACTTTTAATTTTAACAAAAGTATAACATTTTTTTGAAATCGCAAAATTTTGTTAAAAAAAAGTTAAAGAAAAGTAAAACAAAATTATTAATATATAATAAATGCGTAAATACTCTGAGGAATTTATAAATGATAGTGATATTTTGAAAAACAGCACTCTGGGTTTCGAATTCGAGTTTTATATAAAAGAATTATCTTTTTATAAGACCTTAGAATTATTGAACAAAATTTTAAATCCTGTAAAAGTACATGGATTTAGGCATTATCATCCAGATATGAAACCAGATGCTTCTAATTTTTTATTAACACCTGATTTATCTGGTGGTTCTAACATGGTTGAGGTGATTACTGGGCCTATGTCATATTTTGAGGCTAAATTTTATTTAATTAAAATATTAAAATTTATTCAAGAATATGGTTATACTAACGAAAAAGCATCTATACATTTTAATATTTCATTTGTAGATAAAGATTTAACTGAATTAAATATATTAAAGATGATATTAAATACAGATGAAGATGAAATTTACCGCTCATTTCCAACAAGAAAAAATAATGTTTATGCTAAATCTATAAAAAGAATTATACCTTTTAAAGAGTATGATTATAATAATATTCCAATTGATGTTGTAAAAAATAATATAAGAATTCCAGAAGATAAATATTATGGAATAAATCTTTTACATATAAACAAAGATAAAGGTCAACAAAGATTAGAGTTTAGATATATTGGTGGTAAAGACTATGAGAAAAATATAGGTGAATTAATTTATTTTATGGATAAATTTATTTTAAATGTAAGTAACTCTATAAGTGCTAAATTTACTGAAACAGAAATAGTTGAATTAGAAAAACACTTAGATAAGAATATATCAAATTTTAAATCATTTTCTAGTTATGATAGTTTTTTAATTGCTTTCCCAACAATATCATTACAGGTAGATCAACAATCTGATTATAATGTGGTTAATGCTTATTATAATAGAATTTATAATAAATTATTTTTATTATTAGAAAGCACTGAAAATATTAAAAATTGTATATTTAATTGGTTAACTGCTGAACAAAGATTAGAAATAGTTGATGGTAATATTAAATGTATAATGAATGTTAGTAATTTTGATTTTATAAATTGTATATTAGAAGGTATTTTTGATAATTGTAAAATTGTTAATAGTCAAATAAATGATTCTCAATTACTTAAATGTGATGTAATTGGTAGTAATATAAAAGCATCTAAAGTTTTAAATTCTGTTGTTGATAATTCTGAGGTTAAAGACTCTTTCTTTATGAATGGTTATTTTAATGGTAATATGGATGGTGGTGTATTTAGAAGTGGTAAATTGGGTCAATATGCTAATATAAGTTCTACAACTAAGATAGTAACTGATGGAGAAAACTTCTTTAATACTAAATTTGGTGAAGATGATAAGAAAGACAAAACTAAAAATATAAAAAGTTTTGGCAAATGAAATATTTAAAAATATTTGAAGATTATTCTAGTGATGTAGAATTAGTTGATATCAATATAATTAACCAAATACCAAAAGGTGAGTTACATCAAAGTTTAGAATATTTTAATAAATTAAAGGAAGATATAAAACAGAATGGTATAAAAGAGCCAATATGTGTTTTATATTTTGTCAAAGATAATACATTAACATTAGGCGAGGGACACCATAGATTACAAATTGCTAATGACCTTAATATTCAAAAAATTCCTATTAGAGTAATAGTTAATTGGAGAGGAGATACAAGATGGAATAATTATAATGTAGCACATGAAATATATCATCCACCGAAAAAATTAGATATTGAAGGGTATAATAGAAGAAATTATTATCCAACAAATGTCAAGCCTAGCGAGTTGGGACTAATCTAATAATTTATTTGTAATAATTTTGTAAATTCAATAATTATAAGTATCTTTGTTCAAACAACAAAATTTTAAATGTCAGGAATTAGAAACATTAAGCAAATTACTAATAAGTACAAAGAAGCCGAAATATATTTCCATCAAGATTTAGACGGAGTTTGTTCTCATTTAGCTATGAAGTCTTATTTAGAATCAAACGGAATTAAAGTAGTTGATTCTCATATTATACAATATGGTTCATTAGAATTTAATGTAAAAAATACAAAAGAAGGTAGATTACCTGTTATTGTTGATTTTGCGCATGTAAAAGATATGTTCGTTATTGCAACAGATCATCATGATAAGCAAGCAGGTGCAAATTCTGGTATGTCAACTAATTTTAAGAAATCTTCATCAAATGTAGAAACAATTTCTGGCGAAATATCTAGCTCAAATATTTTTCTAAATTTAGATATTGAATTAATTAAAACAGTTGATTCTGCGGACTATGCGAGGTATAAAATAAGTCCTGAACAAATACAAAAATCTATATTTAAATTAAATAAAAATAGAACATCTGGTAGTAATAGATTTTTAATGGGATTAACTGTTAACAGACTATTATTAGCATTAAAAAATAAAAGAATTAAAGTTACTAGTTTAGATGGCAAAACGCATCATCATAATAGAAATTTATTAGAGTGTTTAGTGATTGATTCTAAACCAAGTTTATATTCTTTATATTTAAATTTAAAGCATTATATTAATAATGCTATTTCTTATGAATGGAATAATGATTTAAAAACATATCATAATCCTGTTAAGTTGCCGACACAAGAGCAATTAAATTATAATTTAAATAATTATATTTTATCAAGGCAAGAATTTATAAAAAATACTGATGGTTATAAAAAGAATCATGAATTAGATTATGATTCACAATATAAAATCATTAAGCAATTTGATATAGGTGAAACTTTTAAAACAGGTTCATATGATAGGTATGTTGTATTTAGAAATTTTCCTCAATCTGATTGGGTGTGTACTATTTATAAAATGGGATTAATACAAGTATCTGGCAACCCATTTAAATCAAGTGATAAAAATATACATTTAGGTAATATAACTAAAGAGTTGCTTACTAAATATAAAGAACAATTATCTAATTTTAGGATACCAATAACGGCATTAAAGAGGATAAATGAATCTGAGGCATATAAATTAAAGCAAAAATATGCTAATTTTAGCCCTATTGGGTTCAAGTTTAACGATTTGAATACTTTCTATGGGCAAGATATTTATTACCTTTCAAATCGCAAATTAGGCGACTTTAAAACAGTTTCTAAATTAGACTTATCTGATAGTGAAAATTTAGATGTTCAATTTGTTAAAACTACAATGGATAAATTATGGTCTGATTGGACATTTGAAGATAAGCAAGAAATGTCTAATTTTAAGATACCTGGTTTAAATATACTTGAAGTAATGTCAGGTGGTCATCCTACTATTACTAATATACAAGGTTTAAATTTATTAGACGAAAGAAGAGATGCCATTAGAAAATATTTTGGACATATTACAATACCTATGACACGTAATGATGGATATATTTATAATAAGAATATATCTACATTTGAGGATTTAATGGTATTTTTTGCATCAGAATATTTAGAAATTCTAAAATGTAAAATTAATGGCGAAATGCCGCATATAGATGATAACATTCATCTATATGGCAACATTTCACATGTTGTTGGATAATTTATATTCCAGGTATACCAGTGGACTGACTAAGTGGTGTAGTTGGAGTTGATGGTAATACTAGTGGCGTTACTACAGCTGAGCCATTATTTGTATTTTTTGTTGGGTTCTGATCTGTTTTTGATGTACCAGGCGATGTATATAAATCAATAGGTCTCTGATAAGTTCTAACACCTGTTGCCTGAAAGCGTTCAAATATTTCATCCGCACCTAAATTTCTTGCATTTTTCAAAGTAAAATCAATTTTTATA
>Ga0316224_1004572_pt1 | contig 10365 bp, 5 predicted proteins | sample TBH18013metaG_FD_206254 | JGI IMG/M metagenome (GOLD analysis project Ga0316224, IMG submission 206254) | Freshwater microbial communities from Trout Bog Lake, Wisconsin, USA - TBH18013 | ecosystem: Environmental > Aquatic > Freshwater > Lake > Hypolimnion/Profundal zone | place: USA: Wisconsin...
GTGCTGACGGATAATGCCGAGGTGGCGGAGCTGTGCAACTCCTACATCTGGGCGGGTCGGAAGGTGGGCAGGCCCTGGTATGAGCACTACCGGCTGGGTTGGAATTACCGGATTACGGAGTTTCAGTCGGCGATTCTGCTGGAGCAACTGAAGCGGCTGCCGGAGCAGACGGCGCGGCGGATGCGCAGCGGCTACTGGCTGAACGAGCGGCTGGCGGAGGTGCCGGGGATTGAGCCGATGGCGGTGCCGGAGTGGGTGACGGAACACGCGTTCCACCTGTACATCTTCCGCTTCGATGCGGAGGCATTCGGGATGAGCCGGGAGCGGTTCCTGGAGGCGCTGCAGGCTGAGGGGATTCCCTGCTCTGGCGGGTATTCGCAACCACTGTACCGGAATCCGCTGTTTGTGGAGAACAACTTCTGGGGGAATGGAGCGCCGCTGACGCCGCCCGGAGAGAAGATTGACTACCTGCAGTACGCAGAGCGCTGCCCGGTGGCGGAGCGCGCTTGCCGGGAAGCGGTTTGGATTGAGCACCGGGTGCTGCTGGCGGAGCCGGAAGAGATTGCGGATATTGCGAGGGCAATCGAGAAAATTTACTTCTGCCGGGGTGATCTGAGGGGTTAACGGGTAGCAGGGCGAAAGTGCGAAGAGTGTTCGCAGCGAGGGTGTAGGGATAGGGAATTGCGGGAGTTCTGAACTTTTTTGTTAAAAACATCTTGACTCTTCAGGATTTTGTCCACGATACTCAGACAACTTCGCCGGGCCGGTCCAGATTTCAATGGAGTCGCGGTTGGGGATGGCGGAAGGCTGCTTTTCCCCTGAGAGGCCGCTGGAGGAGGGAATCGGGTGTTCCCTCTGGCAGCGAGGAAAGTTCGACCGGAAGATAAACAAGGCCAAAAGACAGACAAGGAGCCATCATGCATCCCAAGAGACTTGGAAAGAGCTTGCGATTTGGCTGTACGGCGCTGTGCGCGCTTGTAGCGGCTGGAGTGCTGTTGACGGCTGGAGCGCGCCCGGCGGTTGCGCAGGTGGACAGGGGCGGCGTGGTTGGCACGGTGTCAGACGCGAGCGGGGCACGTGTGGCAGGCGCGAAGGTTACGACGACGAACCTGGCGACGAATATCTCCGAGTCTGCGGTGAGTGACACGCAGGGGAACTTCTCAATCAATTCGCTGCTGATTGGCAACTACAAGGTGAAGGCCGAGAAGGCCGGATTTGCCGCTACCGTTGAGTCGAATATTCCGGTGACGGTGGGCGGAATTGCGAAGATCAACTTTGTGCTGCAGCCGGGTTCAGAGACCGAGACGGTGGAAGTGAGCGCGGCGGCTGTGGAACTGGAGACGCAGAGCTCGTCGCTGGGCACGGTTGAGTCAGAAAAACGAATTGCGGAGCTGCCGCTGAACGGGCGGAATTTTATCGCGCTGGCATACCTGGGACCGGGCACGAACAGTGGTGAATCCGGATCGAATGCATCGGGCGGCGTGTTTGAAAACGAGCGCGGCAATGAAGCGATTTCAGTGAACGGGTTGCGCGTATCGAACAACAACTTTCTGCTGAATGGCGTGGACAACAACGAGTTTGGCCTGGGTGGTGTGATTGTTCTGCCGCCGCCGGATGCGATTGAGGAGTTTCGCATTGAAACGAACTCGATGAGTGCGGAGTTTGGTCGTGGTGGCGCTGCGGTGAACGTGGTGGTGAAGTCGGGCGCGAATGACCTGCACGGTGGGCTGTATGAGTTTGTGCGCAATGACAAACTGGATGCGCTGGATTATTTTGCGAGCGGGCAGACGCAGTTTCAGAGGAACCAGTTTGGCGCATTTTTTGGCGGACCAATCAAGAAAGACCGGACGTTTTTGTTTGGAGACTATGAGGGATCGCGGCAGCGGCAGGGAGTTCCGTTTGTGTCGACGGTGCCGACGGATGCGGAGCGCACCGGCGACCTGAGCGACCGGCTGACGGGGCAGAGCTTTTCGCCATGCGGCACTGGCGGCCCGAGCTTTGATACAGGAGCGGTGTTTGACCCTTACAGCACGCATGACTTCGAGTGCCCGGATGGGCATGTGATTTCGCTGCGCGACCAACTGAGCTACAACGACATGCCGAATGTGATTGATCCGGCGCGGATTGACCAGGTTGGTTTGAATGTGGTGACGCTGTATCCAAAGGCAAATGTTGCCGGGCTGACGAACAACTATGCGGTGACGCAGAAAAATCTGAACGATCAGGATTCGTTCGATGTGCGATTCGATCACCACTTCTCGACGAGCGACCAGGTGTTCGCATCGTATGGGTTTGGAGATATCCGCAGCACGCAGCCGGCGGGTTTGGGCAAGCTGGGCGGCGCGGACTGCTGCGACAGCATCAGCAAGAGCCGGGCGCAGCACCTGGGGTTGGGAGAGACGCACGTCTTCAGCGCGAATACGCTGAATGATGCGCATGGCGGTGCATTCCGCTATTCCGTGAATGCGGTGCCGTTCAACTACGGAACGGATGCGTCGAAGCAGTTGGGGATTCCGAATGCGAACCGGGGTGATGCGAACTCGAGCGGCCTGGCGAATCTGGATATTGCCGGGTTTACGCCGATGGGCGACTCGGAGTGGCTGCCGGAGCATGTCTACGAGAATATCTTCCAGGTTGCGGATACGCTGACGCTTGTTCGCGGGGCGCACACGATCAAGGTCGGTGCGGATTTCCGCAGGCAGCAGAGGAACTTCTTCCAGTTGGCTGTACCGCGCGGAAACATGGTGTTCAACGGCGGATACACGCAGGATTTGTCGACCGGCAATGGCGGCGTGGGACTGGGAGATCTGCTGCTGGGTGTGGCGCAGCATATTGAGCAGGACACGCTGACGGGGTTGTATCCGACGCGCTACTGGGACGTGGCTGGATTTGTGCAGGATGATTACCGGATCAAGGGAAATATTACGCTGAATCTTGGCATTCGCTATGACCTGATTTCGCCGGCGAATGGGCAGGTTGCGAACTTTGATTTGGCCAAGGGCGTGATGGTGGCGTCGTACGGGCCGGGCGCGGTTTCGCATGGCGGTGTGGCGTTTGACAAGGCGAACTTTGGGCCGCGAGTTGGACTGGCGTGGACGCTGCCGCATGACACGGTGATTCACTCGGCGTTTGGCGTTTTCTACTCGCCGGAAGCGAACACGTTTGATGATCTGGGTCTGAATCCGCCTGCGTTGACCGATCTGGCGCACAGCTATGACACGAGCAGCATTCCGGTGGCGCAGCAGTTGATTTCAACGGGATTTTCCGCGACATTCCCGGCGCAGTCTCTGGACCATCCGCAGGGATCGGTGAAGACGACGGGGCCGAAGCGAATCATTCCGCGGATCCTGGAGTGGAACTTGAGCGTGCAGCATGAGTTTGGCAAGAACTGGATGGCGCAGGTGGGCTATGTCGGAACCCATGCGTATCACTTGTGGAACCACGAAGCGGATGACCTGAACCAGCCGGAGCAGCCGCTGGATACGAACTTCTCGGATGCGACGGGCAACATGGGGCGGCCGTACTTTGCGCAGCAGCCGGATCTGGCTTCGATCTATCCGCTGGACTATGCGCAGTTGAGCATTCTGTATCACTCGCTGCAGGCTTCGCTGAATCGCAAGTTCAGCAACGGATTCAACGTGCTGTTTGCGTACACGTATGCGAAGGACCTGGGCAATGCGGATGGCAACGTGGGCGGACTGATTCAGGACGCACATCATCCGGAGCGGGAGCATGGGGCGGTGACGCCGGATTTGCGGCACAGGTTTACGGCGAGCTACTTGTATGAGTTGCCGGTTGGTCGGGGGCGTCATTTGCTGAACGGGCTGAATCGCGTGGCAGATGCGTTTGTGGGCGGCTGGGATGTTGCCGGCGTGACGGCGGCACAGAGCGGCATGGCGTTCACGGCGATTTCTTCGAATGATTTGAGCAACACGGGATCTGCGAGCTACCGGTATGACCAGGTGGCAAGCCCGAAGAACTTTGGTTATGACCAGACGACGCAGCAGGCGATGGGATGCAGCGGGAAGCAGGACCTGAACTGCTGGTACAACCAGGCGGCGTTTGTTGCGCCGGCACTGGCATCAGGGCAGCAGAGTGCGCATGTCTTTGGCGACTCGAAGATTGGAAATCTGCGCGGGCCAGATCTGGTGAATTTTGACTTTGTGTTGCAGAAGCATTTTGAGCTCTCGAAGCATGGGCAGTTTGAGCTGCGCGCAGAGTTGTTCAACCTGTTCAACCATCCGATTTTCGGGTTGCCGGCAAATCAGGTGGATGTACCGGGAGGGGCAAGCATTACCAGCACGGGATCGAGCAACCGCGAGATGGAGCTGGCGCTGAAGTACAGCTTCTAGAAACCTGGCGGTTGCGTGAGGTGGGTATGGTGAAGAAGCTGATTGCAGTAGCGATGTTTGCGGTGTGTGCGTGCACGGCGATGGCACAGGCTGTGCGGTTGGAGCAGATGCACGACAAGGTGGTGCTGGTGTTTACGCCGCATCCGGATGATGAGGTGTTTGGCGCGGGCGGGACGATTGCGCTGCTGAACAAGCACCACAACAAGGTGTACATCGCGATTTACACGAATGATGACAAAGGCTCCTATGACCCGGAGATGACGCGGGAGCGGCTGGCGGTGATTCGGCGAGCGGAAGAAGAGAAGTCCGAGGCGATTCTGGGGACGCCGAAGGAGAACCTCATCTGGATGGGCTACGACGACGGGATGCTGGAGTACGCGCCGCAGCCGCACCTAGTGGAACAGACGACGGAGATTATCCGGCGGATACGGCCGGATGTGCTGCTGAGCGTGGATCCCGGCGAGTGGTACACGCGATGGCACAAGACGGATCACCGGATGGCGGCGATGAACACGGTGGATGCGGTGCGGGCGGCGGAGTTTGCGCTGTATTTTCCGAATCAGAGATTGCAACTGGGATTGCAGCCGTACAAGGTCCCCGAGATGTACTTCTTTTATCCTGCGGAGAAGGAAGCAAACTACTTTGTGCCGATTGATGAGGTGATGGAGCAGAAGAAGAACTCTGCGACGGCGCAGGTGAGCCAGTTTGACCCGGCGGAGCAGAAATATCGGGCGGACTGGGATGCGAAAGACCTGAAGGCAACCGAAGCGGATTTGGAGAAGATGCAGCCGAAGAAAGACGGCCATCCGGTGGAAGCGTTCCGGTATGCAACGGAGTTCAACGAAGAGTAAGCTGGCAGGCGAAGCTGCGGAATGCAGGAAGCGGGCGATGATGCGAGGCTTTGAGCGAGTCTGGTGTGTGGGTGTTTGCCTGTTGTTGGGGACGGGTGCAGGACTGGCGGAGAGCCATGCAGCGCTGATGCCGGCGCCGCGCAGTGTGGAGTACGGCACGGGGCGGCTGACGCTGGCGGGCGTGCAGGTGAAGGCCGAGCCGCTGGAAGATGCGGCGGACCGATTCAATGTGGAGACGCTGACGGGTTGCCTGGCGCAGCATGGCGGAAGCGCAGGCGCGGGTGCAGCGACGATCGTGCTGCGGCGGACAGGAGCGAGCGAGCCGTGGAGTGTGCCGGGGGAGCGCGTGGGCGAGGATTCGCGCGAGGCGTACACGATTGCGATTGATGGCAAAGGCGCCGAGGTGAAGGCGCGGTCGTCGGCGGGTGTTTACTACGGCGTGCAGACGCTGTGCCAGATGATGGAGGGCACGGGCTGGCTGCCGGAGGCGAAGGTGCGCGACTGGCCATCGCTGGCGTATCGCGGGACGATGGTGGACATCAGCGAAGGGCAGATGCTGCGGGTTGGGGAGATCAAGAAAGAGCTGGACGTGATGGCCCGGCTGAAGATGAACCAGTACTACCTGTACAACGAGCTGACGATTGCGCTGGACGGGCTGCCGCCGGCTGCGCCGGGTGCGCGTATGAGCAAGGACGATGTGCGCGAGGTGGTGCGGTATGCAAGGGAGAGGCACATCGAAGTGATTCCGTGCCTGGAGCTGTACGGGCACCTGCACGATTTGTTCCGGCGGGAGGAGTATTCGGATTTGGCGGATTTTCCGCACGGGGTGGAGTTTGATCCGGGGAACCCGAAGGTTCACGCGCTGCTGGAGGATTGGGCGGCGCAGTACATGGATCTATTTCCGAGCCCATTTGTGCACATCGGGTTTGATGAGACGTGGCAGTTGCAGCAGGCAGCGAAGAAGGGGTCGGGTTCGCCGACGGCCTATTTTGTGGAGCAGTTGCAGCGGGTGAACGATCTGTTCCAGCGGCATGGCAAGACGGTGATGGCCTGGGCGGACATCATGGTGAAGTACCCGGATATCATTCGCGAACTGCCGAAGGGTCTGCTGGCCTCGGCCTGGTACTACGACCCGCGGCCTGACCCGGAGTACAAGAAGTGGATTGATCCGCTGGCGGAGCACAAGCAGCCGTTTCTGGTGGCCTCTGGCGTGAACGGGTGGAGCGAGATTGCGCCGGATTACAAGCTGACGTTTGACAATATTGACACCCTGCTGGCGGCGGGGCGGAAGCGGGGGACGCTGGGGCTGATCAACACGATTTGGTCAGACGATGTGCAGATGCTGAAGCGACCGGTGCTGCCGGGAATCGCCTATGGGGCAGTGGCGGCATGGCAGGAAAAGCCGGTGGACCGGGAGCACTTTTTTGCAGAGTACGCAGGGCAGGAGTGGCCGGGAGCGGGTGGGGCGCATGTGGCGGCGGCGCTGACGAAGATGGCCGAGGGGGAGACTGCGCTGGAGCAGGTGCTGGGCCAGGAGACAATGCTGGCGCTGTGGCAGGACCCGTTTACAGCGAAGGCGCTGGAGGCGGCGCGGAGCCATGGGAAGGATTTGCGCGAGGCGCGGCTGGATGCGGAGGTGGCGGAGCGGGAGCTGCTGGCGGCCGAGGCTGCCGGAGTGGCAGACGGCGAGCTGCAGGCGTACCTGGTGGAGTGCCGGCTGATGGATTATGCGGGGATGAAGTTCCAATATGCGGTGGAGATTCGTGCGGCGTGGGACGGGCTGGGGCCGAAGCCGGATGAGAGCAAGCTGGGGAATGATTTTGACAACCTGGTGGTGTCGCAGCAGCACGGGAAGATTCCGGACCTGATGGAGGGGATAACGGAGCTGAAACCCCAGTATGAAGAGGCCTGGCTGCGGGAGTTTACGAGCTACCGGCTGAGGGCGGCGCTGGGGCGCTGGGATGCCGAGTATGAGTACTGGCGGCGATTGCAGGCGAAGCTGTTTGGCGTGCTGGACGGGTACGATGCGGCGGTGGGATTGCCGGACTTTGAGCGGATTCTGCCGAAGGATTGAGGGTGCTATAATCCGGCAGGCGGGTAGCCCCAGCGGGCCAAAGTGCGCGAAGAGAGCGCGGTTGCGGCGGGGGGCGGTGGTGCTGTGAGTGCCGTTGCAGGCGGGACGGCGCCGGATGTGTCCGCTGGACCGGGTTGCCGAAACGATGACGAAGTTCCCGAACAAGAGTTTGCAGGACAAGCATCTTATCGAGGTACTGATTCGCAATCAGGGCCCGATTTCCCGCGTGGATATTTACAAGCTGACGAAGATCCGGCGGAGCACGATATCGCTGCTGACGCGGCAGTTGCTGCTGGAAAAGCGGGTGGTCGAGGTCGGGCTGTCGAACAACTCGCTGGGCCGGAAGCAGATTCTGCTGAGCCATAATCCGAAGTTTGGATATGTGGTGGGCGTGGAGTTTGACGATGAGACGCTGACGGCCGGCGTGATGGATATTGAGCCGAAGATACTGCACACGTTCACGGAAAAGACGGATTTGAGCGGAGGCCAGGCAGGGCTGCTGGACCAACTGGAGCGCGCGGTGCGGCGGGTGGTCGCAGAGGCAGGGGTGCCGTGGAACCAGATACTTGGGGTGGGAATTGCCGACCCTGGGCTGGTGGATACGCGGGCGGGAATTACCGCGTCGTGCTCGACGATTGCTTTCTGGAACCAGGTTCCGGTGAAGCGTCGGCTGGAAGAGGCGCTGGGGATTTACACACTGGTTGAGAGCAAGACGCGAACCAAGACGCTGGCCGAGCAGATGCTGGGCGGTGGCGAGCGGCAGCCGAACATGATTTATCTGGATTACGGGTCGGGCATTGGCGCGGGTGTGCTGGTGGACGGACGGCTGTTGTATGGGCAGAACTGCGGCGTAGGCGAAGTGGGGCATACGCATGTGCAGAAGGCCGGGCCGGCGTGCAAGTGCGGCAGCTATGGATGCCTGGAAGCGATGGCGGGCGCGGATGCCGTGGAGGGCCGGGTGAGGCGGGCGCTGGAAAATGGCGTGGCATCGCCGGCGCTGACCGTGCAGGGTGGCGACGAGATTACAGTGTGGCGGGTGTTTGAGGCTGCGGCGGAAGGTGACAAGCTGTGCTGGAACATCATGGGCGAGGTGGCGGAGGACCTGGGGATTGCGATTGCGAACCTGGTGAACCTGTTTAACCCGGCGCTGGTGGTGCTGGACCAGCGGCTGCACCGGGCGGGCGAGGAGTTTCTGAGCCTGATCAGCCAGGTGATTCGGCGGCAGGCGTTGGCGAGCTCGGCGGCAACGGTCTCGCTTGGTTATGCGCGGCTGGGACCTGAGGCGGGATTGCTGGGGCTGGGGTTGCGGGTTCTGGATGAGTACTTTGCGCAGCGGACGCAGTTGCGGGGGCCGGAGCCGGCGGTGAAGAAGCCGGCGCGAGCGGCTGCGAGGGGAAAGTCGAAGGCAAACCAGGGGTGAGGCAGCCTGCAGCGATGGGGTGAATAGCTTGGGGACAAGGTGGGTTGCAATTCAACAGGTGTTGCCGAAGGGGGTCGGCAATGCAGGGCTGGCGGGCCTGACAGGGTATCAATCGGTTGGCTCGAAGATTCTCGTTGCCAGGCGCCAGGGGTGCAGCGACTGAAGGTGAATCTGATTCAGCGCAAGGGCCGTGCAAAACGGGACAGCGTGAAGCGCTGTCCCCTGGCAAGCGGCGGTGGATTGGCAAATTGGGAAACGTGAGGGCTAGCTTTGGGTTGCTATCTGCGAGCCAGAGCGCTGATGCCACAGACCGCGCGTGAAGTCCGGGAATTTCTGCGGGGTGCTTCCGTTGGCAAGCGAGGCTCTGCTGAGCGGGGCTGGAGCGGACCAGGCGGCGGCATCGTAGACATCCATGTCGGGAACCAGGCCTTCCCGCATGCACTGCACCAACCGGTAGAGCATGATGAAGTCCATGCCGCCGTGCCCGCCTAATTTCTTGGCGATTTCGCCTTCGGATTTCCAGAGTGGATGCTGGTGTTCTTTCCAGGGGTCGATGCTGGCCCAGGCCTCGTCCCCGGCTTGCCCGTCAAAGTAGATGCGTGGGGGATAGTCCGCGAAGACACCTTTGGTTCCGGCTATCACGTTGATTCGGTCGTAGGGATGCGGATTGACGGTATCGTGCTTGACGGTGATGGTCAGACCGTTGGCGGTTTTGATAATCGACGTATTCATGTCGCCGGTAATATAGCGTTCTGCCCAGCGCGGGTCGGATGGAGCGAGATGTGCCTTGCGGTATTCATCGAGCCCGCGTTGTGGCGTCCCGACGGAGACAATGTAGTCAAAGCGGTCGCCACGCTGAATTCCCATGTAGTTGGCGACTGGGCCCAGGCCATGTGTGGGGTAAAGATTGCCATCGCGCTGCGTGTGGACGGTGCGCCGCCAGAGGCCCTCACCCTTGTTGGAGAACAACTCCTCACGCAGGTCGTGAATGTAAGCGGCTTCTCCATAGAGCAAATCGCCGAAGAGCCCTTCATGAATCATGCGAAGTATGAGGGTTTCGTTGTAACCGTAGCAGCAGTTTTCGAGCATGATGCAATGACGCCGGGTTTCTTCGGAGGTGTTTACCAGCTTCCAGCAATCTTCAATGGTGGTGGCTGCGGGGACCTCGACGGCGGTGTGCTTGCCATGCTTCATCGACGACACAGCCATCTCAACGTGCCAGTTCCATGGAGTAGCGATAATGACAAGGTTCAAATCGTCGCGCGCAACGAGGGATTCGAAGGCGTGATCGCCGCTGGTGTAGAGCATTGGAGAGGGCTGGCCCGCCTTCTCCACCATGGACTGGGCGTGCTCTGCTTTTTCGCGCACAACGTCACAAAGCGCAAGGACCCTGATATCAGCCGCGAGGAGATTTTGCAGGAGACTGGTGCCTCTGCCTCCTGTGCCAATGATTCCGATGCGGGGGTTGACGGGGGAAAATGGCACGCCCATCATGGTGGGCGCAAGAGACTTGGAAGGCTCCGCATGCAAATCCGTGAGGCTGACTGCGGCGGCCGTCATGCTGCTGAGACGGAGAAAATCCCGGCGGGAGACATCGTTGAGGAGATCGGGCATTTTTGACGGTCCTTGCCATTCAGTTTGGATTGCGTTGCTTCGAGTGACGGACGC
>Ga0316224_1004583_pt1 | contig 10341 bp, 6 predicted proteins | sample TBH18013metaG_FD_206254 | JGI IMG/M metagenome (GOLD analysis project Ga0316224, IMG submission 206254) | Freshwater microbial communities from Trout Bog Lake, Wisconsin, USA - TBH18013 | ecosystem: Environmental > Aquatic > Freshwater > Lake > Hypolimnion/Profundal zone | place: USA: Wisconsin...
ATTCGAATTGAATACTTCAATGCTCTTGCTGCCAAAAATACCTATGAAAGCGCGTTTAAGTGACGATAGGGTTGGCTTTTTTGGGCAGAGTCAAACTGATTATGGAACCGACGCCCAGAAGGCATTGGTAACATCATACATCCACCGCTGGAAACTGGAGCCTAAAGATGAGGCAGCTTATGCCCGTGGCGAGCTGGTTGAGCCGAAAAAACCGATCATTTATTATATAGACCCGGCCACGCCTAAAAAATGGGTGCCCTATCTTATTGCCGGCATAAACGACTGGCAAAAAGCTTTCGAGGTAGCGGGTTTTAAAAATGCGATCATCGGTAAAGAAGCGCCAACTGCAAAAGAGGATCCTCAGTTTAGCACTGAAGATGCCCGCTATAGTGTAGTGAGGTATTTTGCATCGGATGTGGAAAATGCTTACGGACCTCACATATCTGATCCGCGCACCGGCGAAATCCTTGAAAGCCATGTTGGATGGTACCATAATGTGATGGAGTTATTGCGCAACTGGTATTTCGTTCAAACAGCAGCAGCTAACCCCGATGCACGTAAAGCTAAATTTACAGATGAGCAAATGGGTGAACTGATCCGTTTTGTGTCGTCGCATGAGATTGGACATACTTTAGGCTTGCCGCATAATTTTGGATCAAGCTATGCCTACCCGGTTGACTCTTTAAGATCAAAAACGTTTACCGATAAACATGGTACTGCGCCATCAATTATGGATTATGCGCGTTTTAATTATATAGCGCAACCTGGTGACGGCGTAACCCATTTTTACCCTCAGATCGGCGAATATGATAAATGGGCCATCAAATGGGGTTACTCCTGGTTCCCGGGTAAGAAAACGCCAAAACAGGAAAAAGAGACCCTGGACGAGTGGGTAAAAGAAAAAGCAGGTAATCCGCTTTATTATTATGGCCGCCAGGGAACAACCATTGATCCCCGTTTACAAAGTGAAGACCTTGGCGATAACGCTATGAAAGCCGGGACTTATGGTATTGCCAATTTGAAACGTATTTTACCAAATATTGAAAAATGGACATTCCAGAAAGGGGAGGGTTTTAGCGACCTGCAGGAAATATATTATGAGGTTTATAATCAATATTACCGCTACATGGGCCATGTAGCCACAAATATCGGTGGTATGAACGAAAACTTTAAAACCTATGATCAAAATGGCCCCGTATATGATTTTGTAAGTAAAGACAAACAAAAGGATGCCGTTATGTTCCTTAACAAACAATTGTTTACAACGCCATCGTGGTTAATAGATAGCAAAGAGTTAAGCAAGTTTGATAATGGTGTATCGATAGGGCGGATAAAAGGGATGCAGGTTAATGCCTTGAGCAATGTGCTTTATCCACCGCGTCTGGCACGGATGTTTGATAATGAAGCCAAAAATGGCGCAAATGCTTATACTGTAGCCGATCTTTTATCAGACCTGCGCAGCGGAATTTTTAACGCGCCTGCGCCCGATGCGTTTAAGCGTAACCTGCAACGCAGTTATGTTGAGAATTTAAGGCGATTGTTGAATGATGACTTCTCCGGGATACCGGGCATGCCGGTAACGGTGGCCGCCTACTATGGCATGACACCGATTAATGTGCCTTTTTCTGATTTAAGACCTATGGTTCGTGCTGAATTAAAGTTTATTGACGCTCACCTGCCAAAAGGAGGCGATGCCATTACAAGTGCCCATTTTGCCGACTTGCATTTGCGTATAAAAGAAGCCTTAAACCCAACCAGGCCGATAGTTAACTTACCTGCCGCCGGCGGACGTGGCTTTACTCTTGATTTACCAGCTGAGGAAAAAATGGAACCCGATTCAAATTGATCAGGTCCGAACGTTGTTAAAACGTTTTAATATCTTGCATAAACAACGAAGGTCCGGCATCTCAAAATGCCGGACCTTCGTTGTTTATAGTACTTTTAAATCCGGATTGTGGTTACAACTGGCTTATGTTTTCAAAAAAAGCAGATTGCAAATCCAAAAGCGTTTTAATTTTTATGGTCTCGCCATAGGTATCAAAGCCTAAAAATTTCGAATTTCTCGGATCGTCATTTTTTGATTTTTCGAAAAAGTTAAACGTTTCGAAAAAATAATGTTTTGTTGTTACATTGTTTTTGGAATTGGTTTGTGACCCGTTTAAATGGAAACCGATTACATCTATCCAATTATGCACTTTCGTGTGTAGAGACAAGCTAAGATTATTCATCTGAATGCGTTTATAGACTTTTTTAACGGGAAAAACATTGTTATTGTTTTACTGCAATAAATTAAGTTTTAAACAATTGTTCATTAATACCAAATACATATCTATTATTAATTTAATAGAATTGTTAAGCAAATATTTTTCGTAAAACAAGAATTGTAACTAATTAGTAATTGTTACGTAGAAAGACAAGTCGAAAAAAACAATTAAGCTCGAATTATTAATAAATCACTCATTGATATGAAACCAATTAGACTCTTACTACCAATTTTATTTATGTGCCTGTTTAGCATTACAGCATGTAAAAAAGATAAAACGCCCGGACCAGCAGGTGCAACAGGCGCCCAGGGTGCAACAGGTGCCCAGGGAGCAACAGGCGCTACAGGCGCGGCCGGACCTCAAGGGCCTGCCGGACCTGCCGGAGGGCCAGTAGGCGCAACCGGACCAACAGGTGCCACAGGTGCAACCGGAGCAACGGGTGCTACAGGCGCAACAGGTTTAACAGGTGCCACAGGCGCTACAGGGCCAGCCTGACCGCAAGGTGCAACAGGAGCCGCAGGCGCTACCGGAGCAACAGGCTTAACCGGAGCAACAGGCGCTACAGGGCCAGCCGGACCGCAAGGTGCAGCAGGTGCACAAGGTGCTACGGGAGCAACAGGTGCAACAGGCGCCACAGGGCCAGCAGGACCTGCCGGGCCACAAGGTATTGCCGGATCTACTGGTGCTACCGGAGCAACGGGTGCGACAGGCGCTACTGGCGCTACAGGTCCTCAGGGCCCTCAGGGACCAGCGGGGCCAACAGGCGCAACTGGTGCTAAAGGCGCTACAGGGGCAACAGGCGCCACAGGTGCTACCGGTGCAACCGGTGCAACAGGAGCTGCAGGAAATGCCAATGTTCAAAGCTTTTTATTACAATCTCAAAGTGTTACCGCGCTTGGCGTAACATCGTTTAGTGTTCCCGCTATTACATCGAGCATAGTTACGGAAGGAAGCGTTGTAGTTTACGTACGGAATACCGGCTCAAGTTCAGGGTGGTATGCACTTCCGTACACCAGTGGTGGACTTACCATAAACTTTGTGGATTTCAGAGTTGGATTCATCGACGTTCAGGCTAATGTGGCAACATCGAATTTAGATTTCAGGATTGTAGTGATCTCTGGTACAGGACTTACCATATTAGGCTCTTCAAATCCAAATCTTAATTTCGGAAACTACAGCGAGGTTGCAAGGGCATTGCACCTGGCAAACTAAGTACAACAATTTAAATAAAAGGAATTCTTAAAATATCAGGCCTCCCGGTTTACCGGGGGGCTTTTTAGCTTATATGTAACAATAACGTACATATGTAACAATGATACTATTATTGACTATTTAACACAATAAAATTGAACCTTTGCAGCTAATTTTATGTTCTACAGATATTATTAGGATTGACTGACCACAACAACAATATGAAACGCTTATTATTTGCTTTAACAATTATTTTTTTGACCATTGGCGCGGCGCACGCTCAAAGTGGCCGCGAGGTACACGGAACTGTTATTGATTCAACAAAATTATCGGTTCCTGGAACCAACATTGTATTAACATCCGACCAGCACGACAGTACTACTACCATTGCCGACGTTAAGGGCCATTTTGTTTTTCCTTCTGTAAAAGGCAAAAAAATAACTATTGTATTAACGTCAATTGGTTACATGCCGCTTAAAAGGCATTATGTTTTATCGGATGATAATACGCCTGCAGATTTAGGTACTATCGTATTGAAGATACAATCGAATATGCTGAACCAGGTGACGATAGTTGGTGTGGTCCCGATAAGGCTCACAGAAGATACTGTTGAATATAAAGCAAGTGCCTATAAAGTACGTGAAAATGCACCTGTTGAAGATCTGATAAAAAAATTGCCGGGTGTTGATGTTGATGTAAACGGCAACATAACTACCCAGGGTAAACAGGTTACTAAAGTGCGTATAAATGGCAAAGATTTTATGGGTGGCGATGTGCAAAGTGCAACAAAAAACCTGCCAGCCGATGTGGTTGAAAATATACAGATGATTGATGATTACGGCGATCAGGCTAACCTGACTGGTGTAAAAACAGGTGAGCCTGATAAAATAATGAACATTACCATCCGTAAGGATAAAAACTATGGCTATTTTGGCCAGGGCACTGTGGGCGACGGTGAAGATGCGCTTCCGAAAAGCCAGGGTATACCGGATGCAAATCGCTATATAGGATCAATAAATGCCTTCAACTTTAATGGCGATCAGCAAATCGCTGTTTTGGGGAGTATTAATAATACAAACGTTAATACTTTTTCATTTAACAGTGCGGGTGGTGCAGGTGGCGGCGGCGGCGGTTTTGGCGGTGGCGGCGGCGGCGGTGGTCGTGGCAATGCCGGAAGAGGCGGGCAAAATAACGGAAGCCTTATTACCACTCAAAATGGGATCACCGATGCACACTCTTTAGGAGCCAACTTTCGCGACCAATGGGGTAAATACCTGTCAGTTTACGGTAGTTACAGTTTTTCGGACAATACAGTTTCAACAACTACTATCAATGATCAGAAAAACTTAAACCCGACAAACCCGAGTGAACAAATTCAAAACAGTATTGATAAGATTGAAAATATAAACCACAGGTTTACATGGAATATGGAATATAAACCTGATACCATAAACTATTTGAAAGTTACGCCAACTTTCTCTTATGCGGGTACAAACACGAATGACAACGAAAGGGATAATCTGACAAATTCGGGCCCTCCTACCAACTATACCGTACTTACCGATGCAAATTCACATGCGCCTGCGTACGGTTTTATAGCTTTATACAACCACCGGTTTCCAAGAAGACATAATTTAAGCATTAACGTCACTTTAAATTCCGCGCCAAGTAGTTCGTATCAAAATCCGGTTTACAATTATACTTCCGGCACGCCAACAGCCCCACTGGATCAGATGGTCAATACCTATAGCCGTACAACCAGCTATGGTACTTCATTATCCTATCTGCTACCCATTGGAAAGTTATCTTATCTTGAATTCACGTATGCTTTGAATTACGCTGTTACGACAAACAATAAACAAGCGGATACTTTATTTGACCCGCAAAGTATGGCGTTCAGAAAAGATAGCGCCTTAAGCAACCAGTATAACTATACATTTACCACCAATAAATTAGGTATCAATTACCGTTTTATAGAAAAGAAGTATAATTATACCCTGGGTATTGCTGCCCAACCAGCTGAATTAAACGGTTATTCGCCGGCAACCGGGGCCACTACCAATGTTTCAACTTTTAATTTTATACCAACTGCGCGTTTTGTATATAATTTTTCGAGGAGCCGAAATTTCGCCGTGAATTATAATGCATCGAGCAGCACACCATCGTTTTCGCAATTACAGCCGGTAACTGATTTTTCGAACGCGCTTTATCCGGTACAAGGTAACCCTGATCTGAAGCCCCAGTTTACCAATAACTTTTCGATAAGGTACAACAATTTTAGTTTTCAAACCGGTGATATATTTTTTGCAAGTATTCAATATTCTGCCATATCAAATTATGTAGCCACAAATACAATTACTTATCCGCACAAGTATAAACCCACTATCAACCCTGCCGACAGCGTCTTTCAGAATACTATATTAACCCAATATCGAAATACGGATGGCTACAATACAACATCGGGTCAGTTAACTTATGCCAAACCATTTGATAACCGCAAATTCACCCTTTATTTCAGGGGTACTGTTAGCTATGCCAACAATATTGGTTATTTAACAAATGTTGATCCAACTACCTATGATGAAACAACGCTGAGGAACGTCTCAAAAAATTTGCAGTTTACTCCTCAATTTCAATTCAGGGTTGACATAACTAATGTGATCGACGCACAGCTGTTAACTAATTATGCCATCAACAAAACTGACAATTCAGTAAAAGATTTTATAACGAACGGAACTTCAAATATCCGGACATGGAATACTGGTGTAAACGGGAAAAACTATTTCGGCGACTGGACCTTTAGTTACGATTATACACATGCTACCAATTACGGCTACGCATCAGACATTAAAGTAACCAATCCTAACATTTTGAACGTATATGTTGAACGCAGGTTTATGAAAGACCACAGGGGAACTATACGCTTATCGGCATTTGACCTTTTTAATCAGAATACAGGTTTTAGCTCATCAACAACCGCCAGCGCATTTACCCAGTCGCAGGTTAACCGGCTTGCACGTTATTACCTGGCAACATTTACACTACGCCTGCAGAAATTTGCGGGCAAAGCGCCAACACAAGACCCCGGCATGCGCGGCTTCAGAAGAGATGGCGGCGGCGGCGGACGCGATGGTGGTGGCCCGGGTGGACCAGGTGGTCCGGGCGGCAACCCTGAATAGATATAGAATAATTAATGTAAATCAAGAGCCAAGGGTCAAGAAATCTTCTTGGCTCTTGGCTTTAAATAATAACTACCCCTCTTCCTGTTCTTCACCCATATTGGTTAGTTTCCGCCCTCTGATCAGCATTTTTAAACGCTGGCGTTTCAGGGAGATGTGAACATGAGCATGATCGTTTGCTTCCATCTGGTCTTTATAGGTCGAGAGGACATCCCGGTAAGACAAAACGCCAATAACTTTGTTTCCATCAGCAGCTATAACGGGCAATACCTCGGCTGTTTGTTTAGCCATCAGTTCAACTGCTTTTCGTAAAGTATCGGTACTTAGTACATACACCTTGCCGTCTTTTACTATATCGCCTAAATGAGAAACGGGATCAAGCCCGTGTTTGAATATATCCGACCTGCTTACGGTGCCGATATATGACCCTTCGTTATTTACCATAACAAAGAAATTTGCCTGGCCATTGTTAACTTTTAACCAGTCTCTTACTTCCTTGACAGTATTCTCTGAACTAAGTACCAGCCCGTTCTCGCTTATTACCTGTGCTACTGTTAGTTTCCCTAACAAATCGGCTTCATACGAATCCGGCGTAAACACACCGCGGCGGGCAATTTTTTCGGTCATGATGGTGTTTTCCATTAAAAAGAACGAAACAATGTACGAGGCTGTACAGGCGCCCAGCAAAGGCAGCAAAGCATGTGATTGCATGGTGGCCTCCAATGCAAAGGTTACGCTGGTTAAATAAGCCCTGCTGGCGCCTGCAAACATAGCCGACATCCCGACAAGTGCCGCCATAGGGATGCTTATCCCTGACCCCGGAAACAGGTTTAAGATCAATGTTCCTAAAATTGCACCACCTGCACCGCCAATGGTTAGTAATGGCGCCAGGGTGCCACCTGAAGTGCCGCTTCCCAGCGCGATGGCCCATGAAAGAAATTTAAAAAAGCACAATCTTACTATGATCACCAAAGTGAGCGTTCCCGATAAAACATTGATGATATTATCATAACCCACACCAAGTGTGTGAGGCGCAAAATAGCCCATCAACCCTACGGCTAATCCGCCCATTGCGGGCCACCACATCCAGTGTATGGGCAGTTTTTCGAAAAGGTCCTCAATGAAATAAACAATTTTTGTGAGCCCTAAAGAAACGAACCCGGTAATGAGCCCTATAAAGCTATAAATGGCCAACGCCGTATTTGACGGGGTACTCAGGTTTGGCATCGGGAAAACCGGTCCGGCATCAAACAGTATATGATGACCTGCCGCGCCTGTTATACAAGCTAATGCCACGGGCAGGATAGCTTTTGGTGAAAATTCAAAAAGCAACAGCTCAATAGCCAGGAAAACCGCAGCGATAGGCGTACCAAATATAGCGGCCATACCTGCCGTGGCGCCGGCTGCAAGTAAAACTTTGCGCTCGTTTGAGGTGATCTTAAATAATTGCCCTATCGTCGATCCCAATGCGCCGCTGGTGGCGATGATAGGCCCTTCGGCGCCAAACGGGCCACCTGTTCCGATAGCTATTGCAGATGATATGGGCTTTAAAAAAGTGATGGATGGTTTTATTCTGCTTTGGTTGGTCAATATTTGTTCCATGGCTTCGGGTATGCCGTGCCCTCTTATAGCTGCCGAGCCATACAATGCCATCAACCCCACAATTATGCCGCCAATAGCGGGTATAATGATCACCCACAAGCCCAAATGATTGGCCGATGGGCTATGAAAAGCGGTCGAAAACGTTCCGTAAAAAGATATATTTGTTACCAGGTTGATAAGCCAAACCAAAAATCTGGCGATTACGCTTATAGCTACTGCTACCATAACTGATAAACAGGAAATGCGTAAAAGCCTTTTCTTTAATAAAACACTGCTTTTTGACCCATCGGGGATTTTTCCTTCAAAGTTTAAGGATGGGGAGATGGGTATCCCCGTCGTATTTATTAATTGTTTCATGCTTTATTCATAATCGCAGCAGCTTGTTTTTGATGCGGGATACTCTGCTGCAAAAGTAGTTTTTTTTGACTCACAGAAGGTAATAGAATTGCAATTTATATTGCACATGACATATAATATTGCATTAAATGAAATAAATTACCAGTTAGATATTATATAAATCACATAAACTGCTTTTTTGTAAAAAGGGTGTAAAATTTAAAAAACTTTGGAAGTCTTTAGGTAATATTGCAAACCGCAGATTTACCCGATCCTATGAACAAAAATATTTGTGACTTAAAAAGCTGTTTTCTTTGCAAGTTTTGTTTGAGCGATTGGTTGCCGGCCATCGCGGCAAACAGGCAAAATATTGAATTAAAAAAAGGCCGCCAGTTATTTAAAGAGGGCGATCCGGTTAAAGGCATTTACTTTATTTACCAGGGTACCGTAAAAGTGCATAAACAATGGGGTAGCGAGAAGGAGCTGATATTACGATTTGCAAAAGCCGGCGATGTTGTTGGGCAGTTGGGCTTGGGCGATAATTCCATTTACCCGGTATCTGTAACTGCCATCACGCCTTGCATTGCTTGCTTTATTGAAATGAATTTCTTCGAATCAACCTTGGTTGTTAATAGCGATTTTACGCGTCAGTTGATGAGGATTTTGGCTAACGATCTGCAGGAGTCGGAAAAAAGGATGCGTAACCTCGCCCACATGCCGGTTAAAGGCCGGGTAGCACAGGCGCTGATTAACCTTCAAAACCAATTTGGAGTAACCGGGGACGGTTATATTAACATGGACATGTCGCGCCAGGACCTGGCATCTTTTACAGGAGCTGCCTATGAGTCTTTATTCCGGGTGATGAATGAACTGATTGAGGATAAGCTGGTACAGGTATCCGGTAAAAGTATTTTAATAGCCGATGGAAAAGCCTTGCATAAGCTTACAGAAGAGATTGATGGGTAGCCGTCTGTATAAAAAATCCGGGCTAATGTTTTCACACGCCCGGAAGCAATCCTGCACCTGTTTATAATTTACTCCAATATTAATTTACGGCTACACTACCGGCAAAAATAACTACGGTACTGCTTTTGTCGCTACCCCTTGTAGCTGTAACCTTTAAAGCAGTTGAGCCTGACTTCAATGCGCTGAAAGTCCAGGTATCTGTACCAAAGTTCCCCATAGCATTGGTTGTTGGCGGCGTATGAACATGACTAACTAAGCTTAGTACTGACGAATCGTACTGTAGCTGATCAAAGGTATAACCGCCATCGCCGGGGTTTCCAAGAGTTATTTTTAAGGATTGCCTTAAACTAACCGCAACGGATTTTCCGCTATCCTGGGCAGTAATTTGCACTGTTGACTGGTTTGACGCCTCCTGCCCTGCTTTGCAGGATGAAATAAGCCCGGCACAAGTAATAATAAAGATTATAATAAGTTTTGATTTACTTTTCATGTTTCTAATTGGTTTAAACGGTACTGTAAATCTTTAGAAAAAATAACAGCCTAATATACACAATACGGAGCAGAAGGTTAAAAAGCAACAGCCAAAATATAAACAGACAATCAAAAATAAATAATTTTAGCAAAGCCCATATTCGGTTCTTTCAACAAATTTTTTAGCCGACTATTTATCAAAACAGATTTTCCGCTGTATTTGTTTTATTTTATAACCTGAGTTCGATTAATAAATAGCAAATAAAATTTGTCAATCACAAGAAATGTAAGTATATTTAAGTATCTGACATTCAAATATTTAAATACATTTC
>Ga0316224_1004590_pt1 | contig 10334 bp, 15 predicted proteins | sample TBH18013metaG_FD_206254 | JGI IMG/M metagenome (GOLD analysis project Ga0316224, IMG submission 206254) | Freshwater microbial communities from Trout Bog Lake, Wisconsin, USA - TBH18013 | ecosystem: Environmental > Aquatic > Freshwater > Lake > Hypolimnion/Profundal zone | place: USA: Wisconsin...
AATGAAAACGCCAATTCCGAAGTGGGCAAGCTGCATTCCATAATAACTGAGCGACTGTTTTTTCAGGCGAGCTAACAAGTTTCCCTCTTTTCCGCCAACCCGTTTATACAGATCAAGCAAGCCGGTCGTAAATACCCAGAAGGCCAGTAACAGGCCCAAGGCAATCAGAGGCGTCCAGTTACCCAGGACAAAAGGCAACAACAGAGCAATCACTACACTGGCCGCCAAAACCCACTTAACCCGCGTCCACATATCCGGCAGACTGGCTTGCTTCCAGCGGGCAATAGGCCCCAATCCCATCATCAGGATGATCGGTGCCATCAAAGGCACGAATACTGTATTGAAATAAGGAGGACCGACCGAAAGCTTGCCGAAGCCCAAGGCATCCATGAACAAGGGATACAGTGTGCCGAGAAATACGGAAGCCGAGGCGACAGAGAGCATCACATTGTTGGATAGCAACATCGACTCCCGCGAGACCAGACCAAATTTTCCACCCAAACCAATTTTGGGAGCTCGCCATGCAAACAACATGAGTGAACTGCCGATCACGATCACCAGAAAGGAAAGAATGAAAATACCCCTGCGCGGGTCGGTGGCAAAAGCATGCACTGAAGTCAACACTCCGGAACGCACCAGGAAGGTCCCCAGCAAACTTAAAGAAAAAGCACTAATGGCAAGCAACACAGTCCAGCTCTTGAATGCACCACGCTTTTCTGTCACTGCCAAAGAATGAATCAATGCGGTGCCCGCCAGCCAAGGCATGAAAGAAGCATTTTCAACCGGGTCCCAGAACCACCAGCCACCCCAACCCAGTTCGTAATAGGCCCAGCCACTACCGAGCGCAATACCCAGTGTCAGAAAAATCCATGCAACGGTTGTCCACGGACGTGACCAGCGCGCCCAGGTTGCATCCATTTGCCCGCCGATAAGGGCTGCCAGCGCGAAAGCAAAAGCAACCGAGAAGCCCACATAGCCCATGTACAACATCGGAGGGTGAATCACCAAACCCGGATCCTGCAACAGGGGGTTCAAATCGCTGCCTTCAGGAGGTGCTGGAAACAAGCGGTCAAACGGATTGGAGGTCAATAGCATAAACAGCAAAAAACCGACAGAAACCAGCCCCATCACGCCAATCACGCGAGCCACCATTTCCTGGGGCAAGTGTTTGCTGAATTGCGCAACAGCCACTGTCCAGATTGTCAGGATGAAAGTCCACAACAGCAGCGAGCCTTCGTGGCCACCCCAAAGTGCGGCAACGCGATATTGAATAGGCAACTGCGAATTTGAGTGTTCTTCCACATAGGACACAGAAAAATCACTGTTGATAAAGGAATACACCAGACAGCCGATGGCGATTGAAACAAACACAAACTGCCCGACTGCGACAGGACGCGCCATCCCCATCAGCACAGTATTGTTCCGTGCCGCACCGTATATGGGCACAATGCCCTGCACCAACGCCAGCAACAGTGCTACGATGATAGTGAAATTACCGATTTCTGGAATCATAATGGTTCTTCTTCCGATTGATTTGAATTAATAACTGATTGAGGGTGAAGAGGCACCAGCGGAGGCAGCCGCCCCTGCTTTTGCTTTGGCAGCTTTATCCAAGGCGTCTTTGGCTTCCGGCGGCATGTAGTTCTCATCATGCTTGGCCAGCACTTCCTCGGCTATAAATACGTTGTTGGCATCCAGCTTGCCCTGCGCGACCACGCCTTTTCCTTCCTTGAACAGATCTGGCAGAATGCCTTTATAAATTGTCGGCATCGTTTTTACGGTATCCGTCACGTTAAAATGTACGGTCAATCCATCCCCTTCGCGTTTCACGCTGCCCACCTCTACCAGCCCGCCAATGCGGAAACTTCGTCCCTGGGGGGCCTCTTTGTTGAATACTTGAGTTGGTGTGAAATACAAACTGACGTTGTTCTTCAGCGCATACAGAACCAATGCAACTGCCAGACTCAGTCCGACAAGCCCGCCGATAATAATAAGCGTCACTTTTTTGCGGCGTGGTGTCATTCCTGCCCCTCTTCTCCTGCATCACGCATCAAGCGCAATTGCTGTAATGTAATTTTGCGTTTATGCCGCACCATGGCGATTTCTATAATGAAGATCAGCAACGCCAAGCCGTAAGAGCCCCACACATAGAAGGCATAACCATTCATGGCAAAAAATTCACTCATGAGCGTTCTCCCATCAGGTCAGACACCCATTGTGTGTTACGTTCACGTTCGAGAATAATACTGCGCACCCGCGTCAAGGTGATGGCGAATACGTAAGCCCAGCAAGCCAGCATCATCAACCAAAGGCCTTGCTGCATGGCCACATGCATGGATGTTCCGGTAAATTTGATGGTGGCTCCCTGATGCAAGGTATTCCACCACTTGACCGAAAAATAAATGATAGGCACATTGACTGAACCGACAATCGCCAACAGTGCTGCCGCCCGATCGGCACGGCGAGGATCATCTATTGATGAATGGAGCGCAATGAAACCCAGATACAAAAAGAGCAGAATGAGTTCTGAAGTCAGGCGCGCATCCCATACCCACCAGGCTCCCCACATCGGCTTACCCCAAAGTGCTCCGGTCCAAAGGGCGATGAAAGCAAACAAAGCTCCCGTAGGGGCCAGCGCAGTCGCCATCATGGAAGACAGGCGAGTATTGAAAACCAACCCCAGTGCGGCATAAAGCGCCATGACCAGATAAATGAACATGGATAAGATGGATACCGGCACATGGATAAAAATAATCCGGTAAGCCTCGCTTTGAGTGGCATCCGTAGGGGCCACGAAAAAGCTGATATACAAACCTGCGGCAAACAGAATGGCCGAAGACCACGCAAACCACGGCACCAATTTTCCAGCCAAGCCGTAAAAGGTGGACGGCGCAGAATATTTAAACCAATTTATAGCCAAATCCTTACTCCATCGAAATTCTTAACGCCTGGGATGTCACCCACGGCGTAAATACCAAAGACAGCAACAGCATCGCCCCCAACAAGGACAAATGAGAAACCACGCTCATGCCCGACGTAACCGCCTCTACCGCGCCTGCACCAAAAATTAATACCGGAATACACAGCGGTAAAACCAGCAGAGAAACCAGCACTCCCCCACCTCTCAAACCCAAAGTTAAAGCGGCACCCACCGCGCCGATCATGCTTAATATCGGGGTGCCCAACAACAGCGCCGCCACCAATACCCATAAAGCCTGCACCGACATATCGAACTGCAATCCCAGCACCGGAGCCATCAACACCAGCGGCAAACCGGACACCATCCAGTGCGCGATCATTTTCCCCAGCACCAGCATTGACAAAGGTTGCGGTGCCAACAAAAGCTGTTCCAGGGTTCCATCCAGATAGTCAGCCGAAAACAAACGTCCCAACGACAACATGGAAGCCAGCAAAGCCGCCACCCACACTACGCCCGGTGCCATTTTCCGCAGCATGTCGAGCTCGGGTCCAACCCCCAGCGGAAACAAACTCACCACCATGACGAAAAAAATTAGCGTGGTCAGTACATCGGCACGGCGCCGCATCGCCAAAACCAGATCACGGCGGATCACCAATCCCAGCAATCCCAATAAAGACAAATTATTCCCCGCGCCGAACGTGTTCATGACAGCGACAGCCTTCGCGTCGTCACCCCGGCCACTTCGAGTGGTTGATGGGTGGTGTAGATGACCATCCCCTGCTTTGCCAGGTGCTCACCAATCAATTCCTGCATCAACCCTACCGCGCCCACATCCAGTGCGGTCAGCGGCTCATCCAGTATCCACAGGGAAGCTTTCCCAACCAGCAAGCGAGCCAGCGCCACTCGCCTGCGCTGCCCTTGAGACAACACTTTCACCGGTAAAGTTTCACGACCACGCAGTCCCATGCGCCTCAAAGCGGCAATCGCTTGTTTGTCATCCAGCGCACAACCGGATAATCCCGCGTTAATGTGTAAATTTTCCAGCGCATTCAGTTCATCCTTGATCGCATTCAAATGCCCAAGGTAAACCATCTCTGCATGATATTCCTCACGCAGTTCACGGATATTCTCGCCACGCCATCTCACCTCGCCAGCCTCGGGTATCATAAAACCACACAGGGTTCGCAACAGACTGGTCTTGCCGCTACCGTTGATACCCTCTACTTGCAAAAGTTCCCCTTGGGTCAAAGAGAAACTCAAACCGGAAAATAATTGATGATCACCGCGTGCGCAGGCAAGGTTGCTAATTTCCAGCATTACGTTAGGGTTTTTCCGGGTTAAATTCAAACTGTCGGCGATTATACATGACCTCGGTGCGTTGCAAGAGCAGTGGGGTTATAATTCCGCCCGTTTCATTCAAGACAATGTAGAGAATATGGGATTTCTGGCAAACAAACGCATTCTTATTACCGGCATGATCAGCACCCGATCAATCGCTTATGGTGTCGCCAAAGCCATGTATCGCGAAGGAGCTGAACTGGCTTTTACCTACCAGGGAGATCGTGTACGTGATCGTGTTTTAGGCCTCGCTAAGGAATTTGGCAGCGAACTGGTTTTTCAATGTGATGTCGCCAGCGATGAGGATATTAATCAACTGTTCATTGACCTGAAATCATCCTGGGAATATCTGGATGGTTTTGTGCATGCAATAGCTTTTGCGCCCCGTGAAGCGTTGGATGGGGATTTTCTGGACGGATTCAGCCGTGAGGCTTTTCGCATTGCCCATGACGTCAGTGCGTACAGTTTTCCGGCTCTGGCAAAAGCCGCACTGCCGATGATGCAAGGTCGTAACGCTGCCATTTTGACCCTTAGCTATCTGGGCGCAGTCAGAACCATGCCACATTACAACGTGATGGGTATGGCCAAAGCCAGCCTTGAGTCGAGTGTGAGATATCTGGCAATGCAATTGGGCCGCCAGGGAATACGCGCGAATGGCATTTCTGCGGGACCGATCAAAACATTGGCAGCCGCAGGAATAGGCGATTTCAGCAAACTATTAAGTTACAACGAAAAGCATGCACCGCTCAAACGCAATGTCACCATTGAAGAAGTCGGCAACACAGCCGCATTTTTGTGCAGTGACTTGGCCAGCGGAATTACCGGGGAAATCACCTATGTGGATGGAGGATTTAATACCACCGCGCTGGGGAGTGCAGAGGCATAATTTGCTTCTGCAATTTTGTTTCAGACGTGCATGGTAATGTGGCACCCTGAAAAATGAAACTCGCTCCCCGTTCTCCTTACTTTAAACGAATGTAATCAGACGATTTCATTTGTTCGTTGAAAAACGATCATCTGCATCTAACTGAAAAACTGTGCCTGCAGGAGACTTGCACTCCCCAATCGCGCGTCTGGCTTCGTATAAAAACTCACAATTCAACTGCTGACCATCATCAGAAGCCAAATGCGCACGGGCTGAATTGCTGTAATAACTGGTTATCGTATCGGATGGCAAATGTCTTCTGCCTGAAACAGTTTGAGAGATTGCTGAACCACTTTCAACAATAAAGAAACCACTCAATAAATGACCGTCAACCATAACTTCAATGCGTTGGGCATCAGGATACAGTGTACCTAATTGCACCTTGGATAACGGATCGACTAATTGAAACGGTACAGGTTGCGGAGCGACACACCCTCCGAGCAGTATCGCTACAAACAGACTTATTCTTGATTTTTTATGTTGAGTGAACATTGCATTACCTTTCGAGTTTGTAGCTCCAACTTATCACCCAGTTTTTAACCACGCAACTCCTCAGTGATTTTAGTTTAAACGGGGGATGTGAAAACGAATGACGCATATCCTACCACACCGTCTTTTGACCCTGCCGTGTCTCCCGAGTTCCGCAGGTCAAGTAAATGCACTGCGAGATGGTGGTTCCGTGCAGCAAGTATCATACCGTTAATGGGTGTTGCTCCGCACGCCTGATCGTGGGACGTCAGTAGTGACTGGTTAAGAACGCATTGAACAGTGCTCGCATCCCTTTGCCTTGCGATTTCGTAGGGAAGATAGTGGGAAAGATCAGAGCTGATTACGATCAAGGTTTCTTCACCCCCCCAAAGCAATTCAAGAACCCCTGCCACTTCCTCTGCGGTAGCCATTCCCACCGCCAAGGGGAGCAATTTGAAATCGGATAAAACAGTCTGCAGAAAAGGAAGCTGAACCTCCAGAGAGTGTTCCTGTGCATGGGCATGTGAGCTCACTACGACCTGTGGCAAATTTTCTATGATTTTCACGGCCTCTGAATCGATTTGAACTGTACCCAAAGGCGTGTCAAAAGCGTCGACTCCCGGCAACGCCAATCCACGAATCGACACTCGATGGGTGGGGCCGAGTAGCACAACACGGCGAATATTTGATGTAATTGCAGTCAGCGTGGCATAAGCACTGGCCGCGATTGCACCCGAATACATATAGCCGGCATGCGGGACGATCAAAGCCTTGGGGATAAGATTGCTTGAACAAGCTGAGGCGATAAAAACTCGCACATCATGCGAAAGAATGGCTTTATCTCCCGGATAAAACATACCGGAAACGCTGGGCGGTCGAACTGTTTGCATTTCAAATTACTGCAAAATCTATCAGTCATTGAAATGAGGGGTGGAGCCTTCTGCCAGCTCACCTGTGTCGGGATCAATCCAGTCGGCAATCCCTATTTCGGCTTCGGCCTCGATTAAAGACTGACCTTCTTCATAATTACTATCTTCCCGGTATTGCGTATCTTCCATCGCATCTACCAGCGTGGAAAAAGGCCCATAAAGTTTTTCACTCAATTTATTCTGCCAATAAAACCCGTCCGGACGCTCAATTAATCGCGCCTGTTCATCTTCTTCATGCAGTTTAGGCTCTACAAATTTATTAGTCATTTGGATTTTTTCTCCTGATCATCTATTACACTCAGCCCGTTTTAATTATTTTAACTTAGACTCTCAGCAAATAAAAAAGGTGGATAAAAATAATGTTGATCACCTCGTCCATAACAATTTAACTGTAATCCTACCTGAAGGTGGATGCAATCTTTTCTTCATGTAATTATTTGCTCTGCTATAATGCGTGCCTTCGGGGCGTAGCGCAGCCTGGTAGCGTACATGCATGGGGTGCATGTGGTCGGAGGTTCGAATCCTCTCGCCCCGACCAGATAAAACAAGGACTTATGGGTTATTTCCCATAGGTCTTTTTTCATTTTTACGCTCTAGGGTACCAAAACGGGTACCAATGAAACTTTGCTACCCCCCCAATAAAAAACCACCCGAAGGTGGTTTTTGCGCCAATGAAATTAATACATTGCCTATCCCATAGAGCGAGTATCATCTGTTGACTATGGATGAACTTACTACAGAAGATTTAGAGCGTGAAATATTCTTGCTTGCGCATAATATTGAAGTTCATAAAGCTTTGGGCGGGGATGTTAGAGAAGCACAGTTGAGACTAGCCGCGTTTCGTTCTCAGTTATTTGCATTGATACAAAGTATTGATAACACAAAGTTACCGTGACTTGTCACTACTTTTACGTGTGATATGCGCCTGACCGTAAGTGTTTGATTCTTGCGCTTCAGTTTTTTCTGAAATAATAAAATCAATTACTTAGTAACTCATTGATTATACTGTTCATAATTATATTAATACGAATATAATCAAGTAGTTAGTAACTTATTGATTTTATTGACCATAATATTATTGGCAGTATAATCAATGAGTTACCCTTTAATCACGTCAACAAGAGCCGCTTTAACATCCTGCGCTATCTGTTCTCTGATTTGATCTCTTTGGTCTGCCAGTGCTGAACGTAGAAATGATCTCTCTGGCAGACGCACATTCTCTGTATGGGCGCGAACAGTAAACTCTTTGCCATTCTTTGAAGTGCGTAATGTTTCCCGAACTCCTATCGTGCCAGTGAACCCATATTCATGGCCCCGTGCATACTGAACATTTGTTCCAACAAAGCCATTAATACCATCGGTGGTATCTTCAATTCTCTGGTTAATCGAACGGCGCAGGCGGCCTGTTTGAACCTTGAGTACCTGACCACTCAACTTATCTTGCTTAACGTGCCCCGTGAGCTTTAAACACGCCTCCTGAACGCTTTGGCGAAGCCTTGAGCGTAACGCATCTGGTACTTTACCAAAGCGCAGAAGAAGTGACGCACCACCTGTGATTTCTGCCTCTATCATGGCTCTACCTCCTGTTTTGGATATCCGTTCTCTGACTCAATTACATCAATCTGAATTACTCCAAGCGTTCCTTGCTTCGACTGTTCCATCTGGATTGCCTCATTGAGTGCATCAGGCGAATCATAATCATCAGAAATCAAAATCCCAACGCGAGGCGGGAACTGTTTTGACTGTTGGGCTGACTGTTGTTGCTCAAGTTTTGAAATACGTTGCTCAATGTTCGAAAAATTTACTCCTGCTGACTGTTGCCATTTCATATGTCACAAATTTGAGAGTAAAACATGACTTTAACTAAAGCAGATCTCGCAGCAGAATTAATTGATCAAGTTGGCCTAAGCAGAATTGAATCCAAAGACTTTGTTGATGCATTCTTTGAAGAAATTCGTACCACGCTAGAAGGGAACGAGCCTGTCAAATTGTCAGGTTTCGGCAACTACCAACTAATCGACAAGAATCCTCGCCCGGGACGTAACCCCAAGACGGGTGAAAATCGCATTATTAAAGCAAGGCGTGTTGTGACTTTCCTACCTAGTCCAATGCTCAAAGATCCAGTAACGAAGAACTTTCCTGGTTAATCGGAATAACAGAAGTCGTTTATCACTGACCGAGATGCGGAAGGTTCACTGAACGTATGAACGTACTGGAACAATGGTAGAAATCGCATGTTTAAAAACCAACTGTAACACGGTATTCTTTATCATAATCGCATACTGATCAAACGATTCAATTTGCCCCTGTAGTCTTATTCCGCTAACAAGGAATACGGATATTTGAACATGCTCTTTTCGCAAGGTGTTCAAGAAGAGAGTTTGTATTTGCAGGGAGTTGGTGGTCATGGTAGAAAAGACCGGCTTATATCCCCGGTCTCCTTAAATCAATTTTACTTCTTCGCCCCGTTCACGGCAGCTTTCAACGTGGCTCCAGCCTTAAATGCCGGAACCTTGGAAGCCTTGATCTTTAGTTCAGCTCCAGTGGCAGGATTACGGCCAGTACGAGCAGCACGTTTGCGAACTTCAAATGTGCCGAAGCCAACCAGTGCTACCTTGTCACCCTTTTTGAGTGCACCGGAGATGGTTTCAATAAATGCTGCAATGGTACGATCTGCGGCAGCGTTGCTGGAATCTGTTTTCTTTGCCAGCGCATCGGCGAGTTCTTTACGGTTCATAAATTCCCTTTGTTGTTATGGTTGATGTGAAGCGGCATTATTGTTGTAGATATTGGTGATTGTGGCAAGGAGAATTGTATTGCCGGAACTGAATGTAAAACAGGCATGAGCAATGTGGTTTAATAAGACTGTTATGCAGAAGCCATTGAGTTATCTGAACTGGGTGGGCTTGAGCAGTGTTGTGCTGTATCGGATGTTTCGTTTAATTTACGGACTCTCTCTACTGCTTCAGCATGAGTATTACACCTGCTTTCTGTAATCCATTCCGACTTTGAATCATAAAACCCGACCGAATATGGCATATTTCCATATCTCAATTCCAGCTTAAAGCTCCAAGCCTTTGCATAAAACTCAGATGACCCCATTTTATTCTCCCTGTTAAGTGGTATTAACTTGAGGAATTACATAAGTAATTATCCTATGAGCAAAACTAACTTATGTATTAGGTCGACACTAGAAGCAAAACAAGTAATGTTGTATCAGTGTTTGTCCTATAAAACTGGAGGGATATTGACTGCCCACCACTCACATCAGAAATTCCTTAATGCCAAGTAGTCTGCGGAAAATGGTCGTTCAAAATGTGTATTTAAACATCGACCGAATCATGCAACTCGGTATGTTCGGACATGAACGGTTTCTGCAATTCTAGACCTATATCAACTCCAACATTGGTCTTGTCTTTTTATTAGAAGTAGGTTTTTTTACGGGGCCATGTCCAACTAAACGGCAGATCATGACTTCATATTTGTTGCCTTCCAAAAATCTAGTAGCAATGCATGTCATGACTAGACCTTTGGCGGCAAGCTCAGTCAGATTTAGATGAACGTTGATTAATGGTGAGCGAATAGCTTTTGCAATTTCTGTGTCGGTGGACTCACCATGTATTTTTAGCCTATTTTAAATTCCGAGTGGGTAATGCTTCATCTGGGGTGACATTTTTGGCATGATTATATTTTCCATTCTGAGTGAAAAATTTCATGTCAAACCAGATATTCGAAGCGGCTTTGGGCATAGTCA
>Ga0316224_1004598_pt1 | contig 10325 bp, 6 predicted proteins | sample TBH18013metaG_FD_206254 | JGI IMG/M metagenome (GOLD analysis project Ga0316224, IMG submission 206254) | Freshwater microbial communities from Trout Bog Lake, Wisconsin, USA - TBH18013 | ecosystem: Environmental > Aquatic > Freshwater > Lake > Hypolimnion/Profundal zone | place: USA: Wisconsin...
GTCGCGCCAACTTATGTTACTAAACCTGGCCGCTACAACTACGCCCCCCAGTTTGCCGGCAACAGCAACCAGCAGTACCAAGCTGAAAATAGCCCAGAGATAAAAGCTGTTGATTAATGCCAGTTGAGTTTTTAACCCGGTTAGTGCAAAAAATATAGGTAGCAGCAATACGGTTGTAAAGTCTTCGAATTTAACTTTTACCGGTGAGCTGAATTTAATTTCAAACGGCATGATCAGCCCGGCAATAAAGGCGCCGAAAACAGCATGCACACCCAATACATCGGTTGTTATTGCCGAGGCCAGCAAAATAGTTACTACTGCAGTTATGCCGAAAACATCAGACCGCGATGAGTTAAATAACAGGCTATGATACTTTTGTAGTAATGGCCTTAATATATAAAACATCATAATCAGGAACAAAACAACCAGCATTAATGAAAGAATGGAAGTAAGGAAAGAGGTTGATTTGGCTATAGCAATAACCAATGCTAAAATTGACCAGGCGGTTACATCCTCAATAGCAGCGCTGGCAAGGCTTACGGTACCAACCATAGTACTGCCAAGGTTTTTCTCTTTTACAATGCGGGCTAATACCGGAAAAGCCGTTATACTCATGGCTACGCCTGTAAATAATGCAAACGGCAAAAAATTTACTCCCGCAGGGCAAAACTCATGAAACAAAAATATGCTTAATATAATGCCAAGCACAAAAGGTGCAATAATACCGGTATAACCTATCATAACAACTGCCGAAACCTTTGAGCGCAGTTTACCCAGGTCAATTTCTAATCCCACCAGAAACATATATATAACCAACCCTAATTGGCTCAGCGATTGCAACCTTGCCAGCGAATCGGGGGGGAAAAGAAAATGGCTGACGGAAGGTGCCAGCAGCCCCAATAATGAGGGCCCTAATAAAATACCTCCTATGGTTTCGCCCATAACGGCCGGTTGCCCTATAAAACTAAAAGCATATGCTGTAACCCTTGATACCAGTAGGATTGTCAGAATTTGCAGAATAAGCAGACTTGTTGGTTGTTTTAAATTCTGAATAGCCTGCCCAACAAGTAGTTGAGGAAAAGTATGATTGCCGTAATTAACGGCCTCAGGCCCTGCGCTGCGGTGTATTCCAAAATGTTGATTAACTAAAATAACCATACCAATTACTAAAAGGCAGGCAACGGTTAATAAAAAATAGTAAACCAGATTTCGCATACTTAATCCGCACTTAGGGGTTTTAAAGATAAAAATATTCTTTCTGAAAGTAACAAGGTAACCATACAAAGCCAATTTACTTTTGTCAACAACTGTCAGTTTGCATATTACATGCATTTCATTTGAACCGAAAGGGCGCTTTCATTTGCGCTAAATAAAAGCGGCCAAAGCAGTAGTATCTGCTTTGGCCGCCCATTAAATTTTTTTGCTGCTATTGGTTGGTAACCGTTGTAACTCCGTTTTGGGTAACTGATTTCAATCCGCTGCAACCACCGGGGTTTCCGAAATCAAGGTATTTAGGTGCCTGTCCGCTTACCGCCACCTGTTCTGTTCCCTGGATAAAGAAATTACATCCCGGGTTTCTGGCATTTTTGATAAGTGGATTATTGATAGTTATATCCACAGTTCTGCCGGTTGATGTTCCGCCATGTATCGCACCTGTGATACTGAACTGCCAGTTGGTACCCGGCGTAGAAAATTCGCCTGATAGCCATTCAATCTGATAGTTTACTGCCAATGTATCAGTTTCCGTTTGCGTTGAGGATATAAACATTCCGGTTTCGGCTATAACCTGGTTTCCATTCGGATCAGGGCCATTATTTACAAGGTTAAGGCTGCCGTTTACTGTAGTGCCATTTACGCTGTAGTTCTGAAATGTTGCGGTCATGCTGTTATTTACTACCCTGATATCCTTGTCAGAATATGTAACGCTGACGATACCTGCACGGGTCTTTCCGTCATTTCCCAGGCATCCGCTACCATAATTGTAACTAACGGTATATGGTTTATGCACGGTATCAAAGGTTCTGATAACACAGCTTGATGTATCATATCCCGCACCGCTTGGAATCAGGCCTTTCTCACTGTTCGAAGAACCGAACAAAAGATTATTTGCCTCATCAATTATAAGGCTTGAGGAGCCGTCTATATTGCTTGCCCCGGTTGATTTATTTGTGAGGTCTGTAACTTTAGGCTTTATACTTTCTTTTTGACATGAGTTAAGCGTTACAGCAGTAATTACCGCCATAACAAAGATTGAAAGTAACGTTACCTTGGTAAGTGATTTGGTTTTCATTTTTATCTGATTTATATATTGGAGTTTATGAGTGACTTTACGCTGATGGGATAAAAAGGTTGCGTTGTTTTACAAAAGCAGGGATTATTAATACCGATAAGGGTAACGTGGCCTTATGGGATATAAAAATGTCGGCACATTTTATTACAAATCAATCAGATACAATTATGCACAAACCGCACTGCTTGGCACAAAGCAGCCCTTGTTTTTCACAAGTAGCTGGCAGGCACAAATGCAAAAGCGAACGTTTAATGATGGATGCAATTTGCTGACAAAAGTGCGACTGGTCGGGCCTCATACAAAACAAAAAAGTCTGAAGCGTTGACTGCTTCAGACTTTTTACCATATCCTGTTATTATTGTTGGCTTTGAACTGTAGTTATGCCTTTATGAGTTACCGATTCCTGGCCGCTGCATCCACCCGGGTTACCGAAATCCTCGTATGTATAATCTTCTCCCTGAGGTGTTTTGGTAACTGAATATTGCGTGCCACTGATGTAGTAGTTACATCCGGGGTTCTTTGCGTTTTTGATAAGCGGGGTAGTAATTACAAGGCTATCCATTTGGCCGGGCGTATAAGTGCTGGTCCATCCTCCGGTAACCGAAAACTGCCAGTTAGCCGCCGGTGAAGAGTTCACACCTGCAATCCATTCATACTGGTAGTTAATATTAAGTGTATCAGCCGAAATCTCCTGTGGAGCTTTGGTGTAAAATGATCCCGTTTGAAGAAGAACCAGGTTGCCGTTTCCGTTTGCTCCGATGTTGGTAACGCTTACGCTGCCGTTAAAAGGAGAACCATTTACTGTGTAATTCTGGTAGGTGGCAGTGAAAACGTTATTCACGAGCCTGATATCCGGGTCGGCATAGCTTATAGTTACTATACCAGACCGTACTTTTCCGTCATCGCCTATGCAATTGCTGCCATAGTTAAAGCTAACTGTGTGCGGTTTGGAAATCGTATCGGTAGTAATAATCACACAACTGTTCGAATCTGCTCCACCAGGAACCAAACCCTTTTGGGTTTTATGCATGCTGAACATCAGATTATTCACTTCGCTCACAATAAGAGCAGAGGAGGCCTTAATGCTTGTTGCTGTGCTGTTTGAAGGGGTTACTTTAGGCTTGATGCTCTCTTTTTGACACGAGTTAAGTGTTACTGCCGTTACTACTGACATAACAAACAGTGAAAGCAAAGTGACTTTTGTAAGTGATTTGGTTCTCATTTTATTTTGTTTTAAACTTTTTAATTTGTTCCTGACTTTACGCGGTGCTTCAAAAAAAGTTGCATTAAAGCCCTTGTAGCGCGCTAACATGCTGCGCCTTGTCTAACTAAACAGAATTCTTTATATGCCTTTAAGCGACGTATATGCCTGCAAATGAGGTGGGTTATATATATCGTTATGTGATATTAAACAACGAACAAGGCAGACCTTGTATCTCACAAATTGTGGATACAAGGATGTAACATCCGCAACTACAATAAACAACAACAGATTATATCGGGGCTAAAGAGTGGCAGTGCAATAACCGGTAAAGCACTTATATATAGAAAAGCAATGGGTAATTAAGAAATCTTCAGTAAGTCATTAAGCCTTTGCCTTTTTCCGTTCCTGAAACTCCATAATACCCATATCAATTACATCGCTGTTGCGTTTGTTCTTATTCTCTACATAATGTATAACCGAAACATAGTTCTCAACCACATGTATCTTATCTAAAGGCGTAACAACCATTAGCTGCAATTGTAATTGCTTACACAACTCCATCAGGTATTTCGATTTTTCAGGGTCAAGCTTACTGAAAGCCTCATCTACCGCTATAAACCTGAACGAACGTGCGGTGCTGCCGTTTTGGTTAATACCAAACTGATGTGCAATTGCCGAGCCCAATATGGTATAGGTTAATTGCGCTGCTTGTCCACCCGAAAGGCTTCCACTGCTTTCATATACATTGGTAATGGTATTGTCCTCCATAAAGTGCTCGGTGGCTTTAAACTCCATCCAGTTCCTTACATCGGTTACCCGTTTGCGCCAGGGATCGTTTTTCTGCAGCTCTTCAATAAACGGGCTTATTACCTGTGTAAAATGTTCCTCCAGGTAATTAATGTCACTGGCTGCCAGCTTTTTGGTATCGGGTACCCATTCTTTTAAGCGCTTTCTGAAATCCACTATTTCCGGCACACGCGTAAAATTGCCTTGCACCTGTATATAAGTATCGGGGTTAACATTAAACCGTATCTTTTTTAATGACCTGTTAATGTTGTCTATACTATCTGTTATGTTGCTTTGCTGCTCATACAACTTGTTCTGAAAGCTGCTCAGGTCTTTAATAACGCTGTTGTTCAATTCGTTCTTAAAGCGTTTTTCAAACTCAGCTACCTTTTCGTCTTTTATCTTTTTATATAGGTCAACAAAATCTTTCAGGTAGTTTTTATCCGCTTTTAAATTGCTCGTCTCATTCATCCACTCCGGAAACCTCTCGCGCAGTTCAACCGGGGGGCGCAGATAGCTATCCATAGCTTTCGAGATGATCTCAAATGCTTTCGCCTGTTGTTGCTCCGCCTTTTCGCGGTCTTGTTTTAACTGTTCAAGCGTATTCCTCTCCAAAACCCCAATATCATCGGTCGACTTTTCCAATGTCTGAATCAACTCCGGATACCTGGCAAATTCTTTATGCAGATCAACATGTGCCAGGCTTTGTAAAAACAGATCAATGCTTCTCACTTCCTGCAAAAGCTCTTCACGCTCTTTTTCGGTTAAGGCAAGGCGTTTTACAAACTCTTCAGCCCGCTTACTGATCTCATCTTTTGCAGCTTCCTTTTGTGCCAGCTTTTTTTCAATATCGCGCAGTGCGTTATTGCTCTTCAGTAATTCCTTTTTCTCGCCTTCTTTTTCTGATATCTGCTGCGATATTTCTTTCCAGTTTATCAGACTGAAATCATTGAACTCGCCTAACCGGTGCAGATCTTCCAGTGCTTCATCTTCAATTTCGCGCAGCTTAACCAGGTTAGCTGTTTTTTCTTCCAGCTTTTCAAGGTCCTTATTCAATACGTTGCCTTCGCGCTGCAGCGCAATTATTTTATCGCGGTTGTTCCAGCCTAATACATAATTCGCGCTACCGGTCTTAAAGCGCGAATCATCTTTTTCGTGCCGCTTATGGTTTTTTATCAACCCTGTTTTGGTCATGGCCTTATCAAGCCGGGCAAACTCATCCAGCTTTTCGCAGCACACATAATTGAAATTGCGCGATATAAAATCTTCTGCCCAGCCGCTGTAATCGCTTTTGCTGTTGAAGTTCAATTTGGTAATAACCGCGCTATCCTCCACATGCACCATGTTGCGCAGGTAATCCTGGTTAGGGTCAATGCGGTGGTAAACAATTTTACCACCCAGATCATTGGTATTAACGAACTTATTTACCTCACGATAATATTTTTCAGGCACCACCAGGCACCGGCCAAAACTGCTCAAAAGCTTTTCAATGGCCGCCTCCCAATCCTGCTCTTCTTTTGCTACCTCCACCAACTCTCCTACAAAAGGAATCTCTTCTTCCGTAGCCCCCACATATTCCACTATACGCGATCGTATTTGTGCAGTAATGCCCGTTATTTTGTCTTTCCGGTTTTGCAGGTATTCAATATCGTTCTTAATAACGTCAAACTTTTCCTGTTTCTCTTTTTGCTGATGGCGTTGTTCAATAAGGTCAGTTTCTATCTCGCGCTTTATGTTGAATGACTTGTTGCGCGCCTTTTCAATATCCTTATGGTTGCTGTAAAATGTTTTTTCCGAAGGGTCTTTAGGCATCCCTACGTTACTGGCCAGCTTGTTATAGGTAGCTGATTGTTTTCGGCGCTTTTCCAGCTCGGGTTGCAGATTAGCAATGGCCGTTTCAACATTCTTTAGCTGCGTGGCTGTGGGGTCTTGTTCCTTGGCAAGGTTCAGTTGCAATATCTCTTTTTCTACTTCACGTTTCTCGCGCTCAACACTTTCCTTTTGTGTTTGCAGATTTTGCAGGTCAATTTCAAGCGCATCTATCTGCTCTTTACGCACATGCTTTAACTTGGTTTTAAACCATGATCGCATCGTTACAACCTTGTTCTCAGCATTACTTATTTCCAGGTACAGAGTCTCGTACTGGAAATAATTATTGTAAACCGGTTCCAGCAACTCCAGCTGTCTTTTCGATTTTTCGATAGACCGGTGCGCATTCAGCAGGTTCTGATAATTCTCTAACAGCGATTTGAATTCGTTTTCGATATCGCTTTCCTCCAGCATGTTGGCCCTGATAAACTCATCCAGATTGCCCAACACTTTTATACCCACTGTTTGATTGAACAGGTTAAGCGCCTTCTCGCTCTTCATACCAAAGTCATCGATCAACTTCTGACTGTATTGACTAAAGGAATCAAAGAAATGAATCTTGCCACCGGCTTTCAGCTTTTTCTTCCATTCGCCTTTCGAATCAAACTGTATATCGCGCTCAATACGCAACTCGCGGTTGGCTATCACATATTCGCGTTGCAACACGTTATTCTTAAAATAGCGCACCTGGAAAATGGTGAGGTTGGCAGTATCGCTGCTTACAAAATTGCATAAAATGATGGAATACAAACTGCTTCTGTCGGGTCGCAACTTGCTAACCTTCGATGCCGATGAATCTTCTTCCTGCGTTCTTCCAAAGTGCCCCTCAACATAACTCTCTTCAGTTCTTTCCTTCTTACTTTCCGCACCCGAGGACTGATTATAAAACCGCTTGTTATTAGGCACCAGCAACGTAAGAAGGGCATCTACCAACGTAGTTTTACCCGAGCCGTTGGCACCGGTTAAAAGCGATGAATGCGTTTCGGGCGAAATGGTATATACTTTCTCATCAAACGTGCCCCAGTTGTACACCTGCATAAAATTGAGGCGAAAACCGGCACTGTCTTGTTTTGTATCAAACAGATTCCACATGCTGCTTCAGTTTTTCTTTTAGTTCCTCTAATTTCTCGTTATTGATCTTGGCCTTGATTATCTTCTTTACTTCGTATTGATTGTTATCGGGGTTTAGTGGTTCTTCTTTATTCAGATATAAAAACCCAAGGTCGCGCGCGGTTTTTATCAGGCTGTCGAACTTATCAAGCAGGCGTTTACGGTTGGCTTTATCGCGAAAGAACAGATCTACCCGTTCTTTTATCTGCCTGCCGGTTACAAAAAGTTTATCGCCGCTCATTTTCACTTCACTCTCATCCAGCCATTCGCGCAGCAACACACATAATAAGCTTACCTCGTAAGTAAGCGGTGTTTTTCGTATCAGTTGTATTGGCCGCGTTTTATCATCCTCGGCAAATTCCATCTGCTTTAAATAGGCAAATCCATCCTGGCGGTTTAATATCAGCTCAATGCCGATTTTCGAAAAATAATCGCGCACCGATGTTTCGTGGTTTAAAACATCATTCCAGTACTTGCGGTCGTCGTCGTATATCACACTTTGCAAAAGCCTGATAATAACCGAAGCGTATACCTCTGTTTTCTGATTACTCATTTGGTAAAAATTATTTCGGGCAGCTGAATGGCCTTCTTGCCTTTATCGTCAATAACGATCAATTCAGATTTATGCTTATTAATAAATGATCTGCTGCTCTGCGTGGCAATGTTGATATACGTAAGCACTTCCGACAGTCCCTTTGTTACCGGAAACCTGTCAACCACATCTTTCAGTGTAACCTGCTTTTTGCTTTTCAGTAATTCGCTTACCTGCAGTTCCAGTTTTTCGCGGTCAATAAAAAACTGTGCTACTAAATTATTCAGGTCAAGGTCTGTCAAATCAATATCGGCAGTTTTCAGCGCCTTAGCTTTAATACTGGTGTCTTGCGGTTCCTCAGCCAGCGGCCTTTCCATCGTCATTTCAATTTCCGGAAAGCCATCTATCTCTATAAAATTATCTACATCAGGCGGATTGTCAATTGCCTTTAATGCATTTGCTTTTATTTCATTCACCAGCCTGATTGCATTCTTTCGTGCCAGTAAATTCTTTTCAGCCAGCACCTTATTCAGCTTATCTGCCAGTTTGTGATAGGAATTTCTTACCCTTCCCCCTTCGCGGTTAAGGTAAATGCGGAGATGCAGTAAAAAGGTGTCTTCCACCTCAATATTCCGTTTCTGCATAATGGCCACTACCCTTTTTATCAGCTCTGTCAGCTCATCTTTGCTACTATCATCCAGCAGGTGGCGGTAAAAAGCTTCAAAGCTTTTGCCCTGGTCTGTGTTACGCAAATCATCCAGCGCGTCCAGCGTATAATTCAGGATGTTGCCTTTGGATAATTCAAGATTGGTTTGTTTTTCGTAAATAGTGTTTTTGATTCCGCTGAAATTCTCTTCCACCTCTCTGAAATCTGCCAGCAGGCTACGGGCCAGTTTACTCACTTCATTGAACCGCGATTTGACATAGTAATCTTCTGCCGAAACCACAGTTTGCTCTATTTCAAGTTGCCGTATCTGGCTTTCCAAATCACGCTTTTTCACTTTTAGTGCATCTGCCTTTTCTTTCCAGTTTTCAGTGCTGTTCTCGGCAATTTCGCGCAGCTTCTGAAAAATATCCATAAACTTCGACTCGGTGCTTATAAAGTCTTCCTTCCGTAAACCATCCAGCCACTGCAATACCTTCTCCGTATCAGAAGTAAGTGAGTGAAAATAGTTGCCTTTATCATCCGGCTCATAAGTTATATACCCGGCATCGCTCCATTTACGAATCAGCACCAGAGCCCTTTCGCTGCTGTCCATCACCTTCTCTAACTGCTGGTCATAATCATCCGCATAATCCTGAAAGTTTATTTGCTCAATTACATCGGCCAGTTTGCGCAGCATTTCAGAATGCGTTACGGCGGTGTTGTTAAGCGACTTAAACTCTCTTTGCAAAAAGAAAAGAATAAGCGGCGCAGACTTCGCCCTGAAAAGCCTGACAGCCACCGGCGAGTGCTTCGATTCAAAAAGGGTTCGTAAACGTTCGTATTCTTCTAACACCTGTATCCTATGCTTTGCCCAAATAAATGCGGCCTTAAACATAGTGAATCAGCAAGCATTTAGCCCGAATTAGCCCGGAGGAAGTTTTCAATAAGTTGTTAATAGAAAAACGGGCTGTTTTTGAGGCCAATAGTGGCAAAATTGGTTATAAACACAACTTTACTGCTCCAGATCCGGAAGCATTTCATCTATTACTGGTGCACCGCTATCAACAGGCGCCACCAGCTGCAGTGCAGCGCCGCTTAACTTTACATGCGGAACAAAACCGATCGTATCTGCCGGGGGCAAATAACCACGCAAAACCAGGCGGCCTTCAATGATCTTAAAGAAATCAGCCATGTAGGATTTTATCTCTCCGTTCTTATCAAACTGATATTTAAAATATTTAGGGTTGGGTATAATAGCTGCAAGGAAAATACACTCCTGCAGGCTCAGGTCGGCAGGTTTTTTATTAAAGTAAAATCTTGCCGCCTCAGTGGCACCGTATACGTCAGGGCCCCATTCAATTACGTTCAAATAAACCTCCATCATCCTTTCCTTAGGCACCAGGCCCAGATTTTCAATCAGGTATACTATCAGGGCCTCCTCTGCCTTACGCGAAACGGTTTTGTTATGGTTCAAAAAAACATTTTTAACAAGCTGCATGCTGATGGTGCTACCCCCACGGGCAAACCGATGCTGCTTATAATTCTGCGCAATCGACTCGCGGAAAGATTCCTGCACAAAACCCCGGTGTTGCAGAAACGAAGGATCTTCTGATTGCAGAATAGCCTGCCACAAACGCGGGTTGATGCGGTTAAAAGGTGTAAACTCAGGGTTTTCGGGCCCAACCGTTATATGCCTGATGAACTGCTCGCCGCTGAATGCATCATAAACAAATGGGTCATTAATACGGGCATAGTCCTCGGCCCCCATGTGTATAATATGGAAATTCTTCCGTTTCAACTGCGAGTCAAAGATCAGTGAGTCTGGCTGGCTGGTGTTTATTTTAAACTGAAGCTCGTAAGCCAGCGTGCCACTGCACGATATCCCTTT
>Ga0316224_1004603_pt1 | contig 10318 bp, 9 predicted proteins | sample TBH18013metaG_FD_206254 | JGI IMG/M metagenome (GOLD analysis project Ga0316224, IMG submission 206254) | Freshwater microbial communities from Trout Bog Lake, Wisconsin, USA - TBH18013 | ecosystem: Environmental > Aquatic > Freshwater > Lake > Hypolimnion/Profundal zone | place: USA: Wisconsin...
AGAATGGAAAACATAAATGTATCGCTGCCGGCCATTGAAAAGCCAAGCGCCAGTTTGTAAGAAAAAACTAAAGACATAGGGTTTAGCCGGTAAGTATGGGAATGTGCTTACCGGTTTTTTTATTTGGTTAAGTCACAAATAGGGCTTTGATCTGTTCTTAACAACTTTCCCACCATCCTTGCATCTTTCCCCATCCTTGCTATTTTCGCACCACCAAATTATTAACCTTATAATCTAAATACAATGGCAAGCCCGGTTAGAGATTTTATTACCCATCATTACCGTCACTTTAATTCAGCAGCTTTAATTGATGCGGCCAAAGGATATGAAACCCATTTGGCCGAAGGCGGCAAAATGATGATTACCCTGGCCGGGGCCATGAGCACCGCCGAGTTGGGCATCAGCTTAGCCGAAATGATACGCCAGGATAAGGTGGCTATCATATCATGCACAGGCGCTAACCTGGAAGAAGATTTAATGAACCTGGTAGCCCACAGCCACTACAAAAGAGTGCCTCACTACCGCGACCTTTCGCCACAGGAAGAATGGGATTTGTTAGAACATGGCTTTAACCGCGTAACCGATACCTGTATACCTGAGGAAGAAGCTTTCCGCCGCTTGCAAAAGCACATTTTTGAGTTGTGGAACGAAGCCGATAAGAAAGGCGAAAGATACCTTCCGCACGAGTTTATGTATAAAATGATACTAAGCGGTGTGTTAGAGCAATACTACGAAATTGACCCAAAACACAGCTGGATGATAGCTGCTGCCGAAAAGAACCTGCCTATAATTTGTCCGGGATGGGAAGACAGCACCATGGGTAACATCTTCGCATCATACTGCATTAAAGGCGAATTGAAAGCTACCACCGTGCGCGGGGGCATTGAGTATATGGTTTGGCTGAGCGATTGGTATAGAAAGAACAGCGGCGGCAAAGGCGTAGGCTTTTTTCAGATTGGTGGCGGTATTGCCGGCGATTTTCCTATTTGTGTAGTGCCTATGATGTATCAAGACCTGGGTTGGACTGACGTTCCTTTCTGGAGCTATTTCTGCCAAATCAGCGATTCTACAACTTCTTACGGCTCATATTCGGGTGCGGTGCCTAACGAAAAAATTACATGGGGCAAACTGGGTATTGATACCCCTAAGTTTATAGTAGAAAGTGATGCTACCATAGTGGCGCCACTGATTTTTGCTTACTTGCTGAAATGGTGATTTGATATATAAATGCTGAATTATGATTTAATGCCGGTTGCGGTCAAGGGTTGTATATTCGCAGTCTTTCAGCAATTTTAATTCAGAAATCAGCGATGAGAAAGTTTCTTTTCATTTTGGCATTGTTTATCAGCTCGTGCAGTACAAAACCATCTGCGCCTATTCAAGTGGATAATAACCCTAAAGGAGAACTTGCGTTTCTACTTCAATACAATGGGCAAATGCCATCTGATGTGGGATTGTTGCGTAACCAGGTTGTGCAGCGCAGGCTGGGAATTATTTTAAAAGATAGTTTGCAGGTGTTTTTCAAAGTAGCAGCTTACGACCGGCCTATCAGTGTTTCGAAGCAAGAGCAATTGGTATTTGCCCAGTTTTTCAGCGATTCAGACCGCTCCATGCCCAGCGCCGACCTTACCATTGATGTGGAACAGGATGCAATGTGGGTAGAATACCTTTCAGGCGATTCGATTGTGGAGTATACTGACCATCCTTCGTTGCAGAAGCCGGGGCTAAATGCAGATTAATTAATTTTTCTGCGCGTTCTTCAGTTTTTCGTATTCCCTGCGGGTCATTTCTTCTTTGCTTACAAAAATATAAGCATTGGCAAAATTGAAGGCCAGCCCTATACCCCAGCCCAGGGTTGTATAAATTGGCCACATAGGCACCGCCGGTATTTGACTATGCATAGAATACCATATAGCCCATAAAAACGCGTTTACCACTATGTAAACCGTAAGATGTACTTTAAAGCCTGCGCGCTTTTGGGCTACCTTCCAAAGTGGGTCTTGTTGTACATCCATGAGCTTGTTTTTTATGAAGGTAAGTAATAATTTAAGTAGTCGAAGTTGTTCGCCTTTAAATCAAGTTGACTATTGTTTTACCAATTGCAATACCCCGCTTTTACCGCCGGCGGCATCTACTAACTGCACCAGGTAATTTCCGGCCGCATAGCCAGTAAGGTTAACCTGCAACTGATTTAAGCCCGGGGTGCTATTTATGTGCTGTTGTTGCAACAAATTTCCCTGTTCATCATAAACACTCCATACAAAATCGCCCGCTTTACCGGCACTAAAACTGATAGTTGCAATGCCGTTACAAGGATTAGGAAACAAGTTTGCCTTTAAATCGCCGTTTAATGCTTTTATGCCGCTAACCTGGTAGCCCTGGTAGTAGTAATAATACTGGGCAGCATTGGCAAAAGCACCGTTTACATAGCTTTGGTCAAATTCATAAATAACATTGTGGTTGCCATCGTAGTTATAGGTGTTTAATGACAAGGGTGTCCATGTGTTACTGGTGGTATCCCAGTTATAGTTTTCAAACCGGGTGTTGTTGCTCAGCACCCAGGCATAAGCTTCCTGGTAGCTGTTTACATAAGCGCCGCTGCTGGCATTCCACAATTCGTATAAGTAGCTGACCAGTTCATTATTCAAATCATACCCCCGTATTATTAAGGCGTAATTGCTCCAGCTTGTTCCGTTCCATACCGAAACAAAACTTTGGTAATTATTGCCATTGGCATCAAAGCTGTTACTCTGCTTGTAAAGGTTGGTCCATGCCGAACCACTCCATATCTGCGTCAGCAATTCAGTATTGTTATAGCCGTTGTAAGTATAAAGATACTGGGTATCGTTTTGCAAAGCGCTTCCGGTTTGAATCACCACTACCGAATCAAAATTGGTTGCTCCATAAGTAATATTCGATTTACTGGCTGCGGTCCAGCTACCGGTCCAGTTATCCAATTCCTGCGAAGCCAGGTAGTTAATGCTGTTATAGGTATTAAGATACTGGTAACTGTTAACCCAGGAGTGAGTGGCCGTGTCGAAATTTTGCCCTACACTGGTTAAAATAAGGCCCAGGCTATCGGCTGTATTGGTAAACATAGAAGCACTATCCCATTTAACGCCAACGTACTGAAAATAATTGCCAGCAGTTTCATAAACAAGTGACGTGCCAGTAATACTCTGATTAAAGAAGAACTGCCCCGAATCGGCATATATCCAGTTACTGTCATTAACGGGGGAGTAATGCATGTAGGCTATTTCCTCAAATACCGCGTTACGGGCATTGCCCTGTTGCTTCTGAATATCGCCACGATTACTCAACAAAAATTGATGAAAAGGCACATAGCCCGATTGTATCTGGGCAGATAATGAAAGTGCAATAACGGTAATTAAGAGAGGTAGAAATATCTTCTTCATTGCTTGATTTTAAAACGGTATGCGGCAAAAATAATAAATGCACGTAGAACGCCCTTTTGTTGTTAATATTATAACATATAGATGCAGAGATTTGACTACTTCTAAAAGGCAGCAGCTTTAAAGGCTGAACAAAAACTGCATGGTATCTACCCCATCGGCATAGTCCCATAGTTCAGGATGCTGCGATTGGCCAAAAGCCACTGATGAGGGTAATTGCCATTTCTCTGGCTCAGCTGAAACCACGCATTGAATCTTTTCGGCATTTTGCTTTAGCATGGTATTTAAAACTCTTTCGTCGTGCCAAAACTGGTAGTAGAGGGTAGATACAGGCGAAGGAATGGTATCAGCCTCTTGCAGCATTACGTAGTTGTTAGATAAATGCGGCGTTTTATTGAGCAACAGCAAGGTACGGTTATAATCATAGTTGTTCATGTACTTGCCATGCTGGTGCAGCCAACTATACTTTTCAAAATGCGGAAAAAGGGTGGTAATATCATAGCCCACCGGCACAAATAGTTTCGAAACATTACGGCAGCCAAAGCCGAAGTAAAGGAATATATCATCAGCCAGCAGGTCTAGTTGTGCAGGTGTCTCCTCTCCTGTCAGTATTGCCACAGCATTGCGGTTCTTCCTTAGTATTTTAGGGTATTTGCGAAAATAATATTCAAAATGTCGGTTGGTGTTATCGCTGCCGGTAGCAATAACGGCGTCAAAATCTTTCAGGGTGTCAATTAGCTCAATGCCTGCCTTAGCGGCAGGGTCTATTTCATACAGTATATTCAATAACGATGTAAACAGGGTATCGTCTTTTGATGACAATTTGATCTTCATTTTGCAACCTGCAACATAACAGCACAAAAAGTCGTGAAAGCCCACCAGGGGTATGTTGCCGGCAAATACCAGCCCAATGGTTTTGTTTACCTCATGTACATCGTATTTAGCCAGCCAGGTTTTGAGCTTCTCTTCAGTCAACATCTCATTCGAGATGGCATCAATAGCTAAGCGGGCAAACTGCGGTATAAACCAGGTATTTTTATGGCCCGCGGTTATAATATCCTGCTGCAAAAGCGCAGAGGTTTTCAGGCGATTACCCAGCTCAACTAAAGTCTTGATCCTTTGATTCATGTTTTCCATGGCGCAATTCTAAATCTACTTTGTCCAAATTTCAATGCACGAAGGTATAATTGTTCAGTTTGTTGAAAAGAAAGGATATTACAAACTAGAATAAAATGATTCCTTAGCGTTAATAAAAAGAATGGCGGAAGCCCCATTATAAGCCAGTTTAAAGCACGCAGAGCCGATACCCCATTCCTTCATAAAACAAATTAAGCACATGAAAAAGAATATTGCCGTTATAACCGGTGGCGAGGCAAGCGAAGTGGGTATTTCATTAAAAAGTGCCGGGGTGGTATGCAAGCACCTGAATAAGGATAAATACAACGTTTTTAAAATAGTGATTGAAGGCAACGATTGGATTGTAGAACGCGATAACCCTGTTAAGATAAAGATTGATAAAAACGACTTCACCTTTACCATTGAAGGGCATAAAATAAGCTTCGATGCTGTTTTTATGGCCATACACGGCACCCCTGCCGAGGATGGCAAACTGCAGGGTTATTTTGATATGCTTAAAATACCTTACAATACCTGTGGCGTGTTGCAGGCAGCGCTTACCTTCGATAAACTCCGTTGCAAAGAATACCTTGAACCGTTTGGCGTTAAAACTGCAAAAGCTGTATTATTGAAAAGAGACGAACCTTTACACCGGCCGCATATACCCCTGCCGGTGTTTGTAAAGCCCAACAAGAATGGTTCAAGTTACGGGGTATCGAAAGTGATTAAAGAGGAAGACCTTTTGCCGGCTATAGAAAACTCGTTTAAATATGATGATGAGATACTGGTAGAAGAGTTTTTGCAGGGCACCGAAGTAACTTGTGGTGTTTTAACTATTGATGGACAGGTAACGGCTTTACCAATTACAGAGATACGCAGCAAAAGCGAGTTTTTCGATTACAAAGCCAAATACGAAGGCAACAGTCAGGAAATTACCCCGGCTGAGATAGACCCCGTTATTGCCAAAAACATTCAGCAAACCAGCGAGTTTATTTATAAAAAACTAGGCTTTAAGGGCGTTTGCCGTATAGATTACATCATTAAGGGCCACGACCACTATATGCTGGAAGTAAACTCAATACCCGGATTAAGTGAGGAAAGTATAGTGCCCCAGCAGGCAAAGGCCATGGGTATGAGCCTTGAAAAACTGTTTGAAATATCTATTGAAGAGAGTTTAAAATAACTTCGGCGGATACGACAAAAATAACATCTTTGCCACCGCTAACAGAGTGCTTATTTCAGGAACTGAATTTAAAATAGAATCTACCTTGTTTTCTAAATATTTCACCAAAGCATTACTTTACAATATTCTGATAGCCATTGGAATTATTGCAATATTGCTTTTTATTGTTCAAAGAGGCTTGAACTCTTATACCCGCCACGGAGAAAGTATAACCGTGCCCGATTTAAGAGGCATGTCTTTTACCCAGGTTAAAACCATTTTAGGGGGAAAAAACCTTGATTGGCAGGTTATGGACTCGGTTTACGACATGAATAAGCCGCCCTTTTCGATAGTTGACCAAAACCCGAAGCCAAACTCGAAAGTTAAAGAAGGCCGCACCATTTATATTACCGTAAATGCTGTTACCGCCCCAACCACCGAGGTTCCGGACCTGGTAGGCCGCAGCTCTTTAAAATATGCCAAAATGCAGCTTGAAAGCTATGGTTTGAAGGTAGGCGAACCGATTTATCAGCCTGATCCACACCTGAACGCTGTTATAGGCATGCAGATAAAAGGACGGAATGTAACCCACAAGATGAAAGTGCCCAGAGGTACTGAGGTGGTCCTTATTTTGGGTAATGGCTTAGGAAACAGCCGCATGTCGGTGCCTTATTTAATAGGATTAAGTTATAACGAAGCTGAATTTAAATTGCATGGTTATTCGCTAAACGTAGGCTCTGTTGTAGCTGCCGAAGGCGTAACTGATACGGTAAATGCTATCGTTTATCGTCAGTCACCAGAGTATGGACCCGGCAAATCAATACGGATGGGCGAGGCCATTGACCTTTTTGTGGCCAAGGAACTACCAGCAGGAATTACGGTTGACCCGACATTGTATGATAAGGTAGATTCAATACCCAGCCAATAAATTTTGTTTCTTTGCGTTTAGCAGAATCTTTTTGAACCTGATATGAGAAAATTTTTAGCGCTTGGTGTGTTTGTTTTGCTGGTACAGCTTATTTCTGCTCAGGTTGAGCAAATTACTCCGCTTAATTATAACCCGGCCCTATACTTTTCCAGGCCACAGCCACAGGTTAACCGAACACCATCAGGCAACAATACCCTTAAATACCTGGTTGACAGCGGATACACTGTAGTTACCACCGATACCTTGCAACTGCCTTTTATTGATGATTTTTCTACGGATAGAACCCCTAACTATTTATGGAGGCAGCAGCACATTACCGCCACCTATACAAATGTTATTAGTGGTTGCCTGGCTACAGAAGGTTTTAATGTAGTTCAAGGCACCTTCCTTAACTTCCCTTCATGGACCTATAAATGGGATTTTGTACACCAGATAGTTGATTCTACGCCACAACAGCCGGTGCAGTTTACCTATTTTGGTTCGGGCACTTCTAACTGTTTCTCGGGTACACCTTCAACCGAAATTTTCTGGCCTTCTTATTACCGTTACCTGGCTTTTGACAGCACTACCGGTTACCCTACCGATTCTGTTTCGGTAGGCAACCCTGATACCATTACTTATGCACCCATTGTAAATTTTGCAGTTGGCCAACCGGGTACTTTATGGTTCGATAACTATGCTTACGTAAACAATACTTATCCTGTCAATCCTCCAACCATCGGGGTTGCTACTTTAGATGGATTGAATCAATATGGCCAGCCTTATAACAACAGCAGCACCAGCAATTACGGTACTGCAGATTATCTGACATCAAATCCTATCGATATATCAGCTTACACCGAAGGCGATTCGCTTTACCTCAGTTTCTTTTTCGAAGCACAGGGCAACGGCGATTATCCGGACGTGGACGATTCGTTGATAGTTGAGTTTAAAGATGATGCAGGGCAATGGAATGTAATGTGGTACGATACAGGTTATTCTTATCAGACCTTTGTGCCCGATACCTTTGCCCAAGTGTTGATTGAGGTGCCAAGCTTTTCAGCCTCCGGCAACTCGTATTTCGACCCCAACTTTAAAACCTTCCAGTTCCGTTTCAGAAATAAAGCCTCGTTATTCGGCAATAACAATCACTGGCATATTGATTATGTAAAACTGGATAAGAACAGAAGTTCGGTAGATACCACTATACATGATATAGCTTTTGTTTACCCCTTCCCTACCATACTCAAAAATTTTACACAGGAGTCTGCCACGCAGTTTCAGTATCCGTCAGACCTATCTGACAGTATTTACCTGCTTATTCACAACCTCGACCCAGTGGCCTACACAAACCCTCCGGCTACTAACTTTTTTAAGGGCGCTCAGGAACTTTACCCCAGCCAGGCTACAATAGCCGGTAACTCGGTTTCATTTAATTCAGGGCCTTCAACTTACACAGAGGTAATTCCATCGGTTGAATATCACATTCCTTCAACTGCAGTAGATAGCCTTGTCACTAATTCAACGGCCTATATTTCATTTCTTTCGGCTAACGATGCCATCCTCTCAAATGATACATTAACACATACCCAGACGTTCGGAAGCGTTATGGCTTATGATGATGGTTCTGCTGAAAAAGCTTATGGTCTTACAGGCCTGGACCTGAAAAAATTTGCATATGAATTTTACCTGAATAAGCCCGATACACTTACTGCTTTTCAGGTAATGTTTGCACAGGTTGAAGGCTATGTAGGCGATCTGGTTTTCAGTTTTGAAGTGTGGGATTCGATCAGGTTAAACGATTTTACTTTTGCCGATAGCGCCATTTACACGGTACCGAATCAAACGCCTTATTATATAGATTCAGCCAATGGTTTTGCTACTTACGTGTTAGACCGCCCTATCATAGTGCCTAAACACTTTTATATCGGTTGGTCGCAAACCGATGAGCGGCGCCTGCAGGTTGGTTATGATGTAAACAGCACTTTGGGCCGAAATCACATGTTTGTTTATACCGAGGCTATCTGGGATTCATCCTCAGTTGATATACCGGGCTCACCTATGATAAGGGTAATACTGGATAGCGCTTACTGGGGCAAAAGTTCCATCTCGGCCGGCATTAATTCTGTCGATAATAATGGTGTAATTGAAGTATATCCGAATCCTACATCCGGTAGCCTGCATTTGAGAACTTCGGACCACTCAACCTCATTGCAGGTTTCTATTCAGAATACTATAGGTGACCAGGTTATGTATCTGCCTTCGGTTTATAATCAAATCGATATCAGCCAACTGGCTAACGGCTTGTATACCTTAAATGCCATTGACCCGAAAACCGGCAAAACCTACCACACTAAAATTGTGAAAGTAGCACCTTAATGAAAGTCATTTTATTTGACGGGATTTGCAATTTGTGCAACGGCGCGGTAAATTGGGTCATTGACCACGACAAGCGAAACAAATTCAAATTTGCTTCCCTTCAATCTGATTACGGAAAGCTGATAATAGATAAATCAGGACTTAAAAACGATTACCTGAACACTATTGTTTTGGTTGATGAAGACCGGATATACCTACGGGCCACCGCAGTATTGCGGGTTTTAAAGGAGATTGGCGGTTTTTATAGTCTGCTCTTTATTTTTAACGTAATCCCCTCTCCTATCCTCAATTTTTTTTACAACATTGTAGCTAAATACCGGTACCGTTGGTTTGGAAAAAGAGATACCTGCAGGATGCCGGATGATTTGAACAAAGGAAAATTTATAGAGTAGTTTATGCGCACATTGGTTTATGTCTTTTTGCTTATAGCACTTGCAGCAGCAGGTTTGGGTTACTACGTTTTTATGATGCCTAACGTGGGTGAGGCAAAAAGGATTTCGGTAAAAATACCTACGGGCAGCAGCTATGATGACGTATTAGGATTGCTGAAGGCAACCCAGATTATTAAAAACGAAAACACCTTTGATATTGTATGCAGGTTAAAAAGCTACCCGACACAAATAAAACCGGGTTATTACGTTTTTAGCCGGAACATGAATAACCGGCAAATTGTAAACCTGCTGAAGTCAGGCCTGCAAACCCCGGTAACCATGGTCATCTACAATATCAGGACCAAAGAAGAGTTTTCGGGCTTGGTGGGGCGAACCCTGGAGATTGACTCAAACCGGTTACTTGCCCGTTTAAACGACCCCGACTTTTGTAAAACTTTAGGGGTAGATACCAATAAAATATTAACCCGGTTTATTGTAGATAACTACGAGTTTTACTGGAATATTCCGCTGGCAAAGTTTATAGAGAAAATGAATACCGCCTACAATAATTTCTGGAATACTGACCGTAAGGCTAAAGCCGACGCCATCCATTTATCGCCAACAGATGCCACTACACTTGCTTCGATAGTTGAAAAAGAAGTAATCAGAGACAAGGAATTACCTACCGTTGCTGGCGTATATCTGAACAGATTGCGGATAGGCATGCCCCTGCAAGCCGACCCTACCTTAATATTTGCATTGCGCGATTTTGATGCCCGGAGAGTTAACCAAAGGCATAAAGAATTCGATTCACCCTATAATACCTATAAGTATGCAGGTTTACCACCCGGCCCCGTTTGTATGCCCAGAAAGAAATCTATTGATGCCGTGCTAAACCCGGAGGACCATGAATACCTCTATTTCTGCGCCAATCCGGATATGAGTGGCTATTCCATCTTTTCAAAAAGCT
>Ga0316224_1004617_pt1 | contig 10294 bp, 10 predicted proteins | sample TBH18013metaG_FD_206254 | JGI IMG/M metagenome (GOLD analysis project Ga0316224, IMG submission 206254) | Freshwater microbial communities from Trout Bog Lake, Wisconsin, USA - TBH18013 | ecosystem: Environmental > Aquatic > Freshwater > Lake > Hypolimnion/Profundal zone | place: USA: Wisconsin...
GTACTTACCCAACCACCTAAGGCAATTTGTATCAACAAGAGTATCAACGCAAATGTTGCTGGAAATATCAACGCTGTGGCAACGTTGGGTATCGTGCCGGAAATCAGCTTAGGCGGCTGGCTATGCTGTTCAAGTACAGCCGCTAATAGCGCCAACAAGCTCATCCCCAATAACAAGTGGGTGGTCACGATGACAGGTTGCAATTTGAGCGTGACTGTCCAAGCACCAAACGCGCCTTGCACGCACACGCAAAGCAAGGTAGAGGTGGTCAGCCAAGGTGAAATGCCTGTCGCCTTCTTTCGCATCCATGCCAGTAAGACCTGAGCACAAATTAAAACCCCAACACTCATCGCCAGATAGCGATGGACCATTTCTATCCACGCTTTTTGCGTGGTCACTGGTCCTTGCGGCATAGCGGCCTCTGCGGCTTTGATTGCTTCGTGCGACAACAAAGGATTCGATTGTCCATAGCAACCCGGCCAATCCGGACATCCAAGCCCAGAATCAGTCAGTCTGGTAAACGCACCAAACATAATAAGCTCAAACGTCAACGTTAACGTCACAGCGATTAATTGACGATGTTTGTTCTTTTCTTTTGATAAGAAGACGATGCACAACGGAATGACCGCAACACCGAGACCTGTTAAGGCAAGTTGTAACCACATAATAATATTTAACCTATTGCTGATGCGCGCAGCAACTTGGTCAGATCCTTTTTAATCAGATTCGGATTAGCATCTTTAGGAAAGCGCATCATCAGATTTCCTAAAGGATCGATCAAGTATATATGATCGCTGATTTCTGATTCATTGGTAGCGGGCAACCAGGTTTTGAGCGCTGCGACATCAGCATGCAAAACATGCAAGCCATCATGTTCCCGTAACAAGCTGGTGGCGACTGGTTGCTCATCCGTCAATAGCCAGACTCGCTCTATCCTGTCCATGTCTTTGCCCTGAGTTAATCTGAGCTGGCGCACATCGATCAATTTTTTCTGACAGGCATCTGCACAATCACCGCTATCAACACTCAACATGATCCACTTACCGCGGTACGCTTCCAATCCGGTGGTTTTGCCAGCATTCAGGGGCGCAGCATCCCCCAGCAAACGCGCATGCAGCGCTGGCATTGGGTGTTCACGCGGATCGAGTATGGTGCCGTAATTAGTGCGCCCCTCAGGCTTAATAACGTAATACGCAACGTAAGAGGCAATCATCGGTGCCGCACAAATAGCGATAACCAAAAATAGTTTCCAGCGGCCTTTGGCAGTATTATTGGGTTGCTGCATTGTTGGTGTCTGTTGTGTCTTTGTTGTTTGATACTTTGTGTTTTCCACGACGAATTCCTGTCACTACAAAAAATAAACACGCCATGCCGGATAAGGCGTACCACTGAAATGCATAGGCGCGGTGTTTCTCAGCACCAGCTGACGGTGCAGGCCATTGCCTCAACAAGCCATCAGCAGTGTCCGAAGTCTGCTCCAAAATGAGCGACTCGAATGCCATACCGCTTTGTTGCGCGAGGCTCGTTACTTCAAGATTCTGCACAATAGCACCAGGTTTTAACGCATCTGGCTGTCCTAACTGCATTACCCTGTCTACCTTGTCGCGCAAAACACCTTCAATTTCTATCGTGCCAGTTGGCGTTATCAAGGTTGGCACAGTCTTTCTGTCTTGTTGATTACGTGCCTGCCAGCCACGTGCTACCAGGACGTGGCGCTGACTTCCTTCGATATGGAACGGCATCAATACGTATAAGCCAGCATTGCCCTGCATCGGACGATTATCGAGATAAAGTGGCCATTGTGCGACAAATTCACCACGCAGTAACACCTTGCTGAACACTGGCACTGATGATAAAGATTTATCCGCAAAAACGCGCTGTGCGGGCAAGTGGGCCATCAGGTTAATCTGGCTGGCGATCTGCTCTTTTTCCAGCGCACGCCGCGTTTGCCATTGCGCCAGACTGATGCCAATGCTGACCACCACCACGGTAGCAACGAAGGGGAAAAATCTCAACCGGAAGGAAATAAACATAAGCACATGACGAAAGTATTACAATGGAAAAATCAATCAACTAGTATGACGTCTTAGCAAAGTTCAAGTATGAAAATTCTCGTCGCCATCGCTTTTTTTCTGATTATATTCAGTATGGGTTCTGCCCTGGTCTTTTTGATGAAAGATAAAGGTCGTAGCAATCGCACCGTCAAAGCATTGGCGTTTCGCGTTGGCTTTTCTATCAGCCTTTTCTTGTTGATTTTACTGGCACATCATTTCGGCTTAATACAACCCACGGGCATCAGATAAAACAATTCATTTTTATGAAAAAGCCGCACTGACTGCGTGCGGCTTTTAACGTAATGATGCCCATTGAGGCAGTGCTGCGAATCAACCGCCCCGCGACTCAGAGCCAATACACAACGACGTACAATGCCAGCCACACGACGTCAACGAAGTGCCAGTACCATGCAGCACCTTCAAACGCGAAATGCTGCTCAGGCGTAAAGTGACCCTTCATGACGCGGAACAACACGACTGACAACATAATTGCGCCCATCGTCACGTGGAAACCGTGGAAACCAGTCAGCATAAAGAAAGTGGAACCGTAAATACCGGAGGTTAATTTCAGATTCAGTTCATGGTAAGCCTCGATATACTCGTACGCCTGGCAACCCATGAACGTTGCACCAAGCAAAATCGTCGCAAATAACCAGAAAGCAGTTTGAGAGCGATGACCAGCGCGCAGTGCGTGATGCGCAATCGTCAGCGTGACACCAGATGTCAACAACAAAGCCGTGTTAATCGTCGGGATAGGGAACGGCGTCATGGTTTTGAACGCTTCTATCGTTCCGGCTGGCCCCGTGTTGCCCCATTGACCGGAGAAATTCGGCCATAAGACCTTATGGTCCAGATCAGACAACCATGGCATAGAGATGCTACGCGCATAGAACAAAGCGCCGAAGAATGCACCAAAGAACATTACTTCAGAGAAGATAAACCAGCTCATACTCCAACGGAAAGACGCATCAATACGCTCGCTATATTTTCCGCCTTCGGATTCGCTGATTGCGTCACCAAACCAGTTGTACAACACGACCAGCGTCAGGAAAATCCCGACACCATTCGCGTATGGTCCCCAACCTAAGCCATTGACCCAGGCAGACGCGCCAAACATGGTCAACAGCAGAGAGAACCCCGCCAGCACTGGCCATTGAGATGGCCCTGGTACAAAATAATAAGGCGCTTTCGCGTTTGAAGAACTCATTTCCATCTCCTGATGCAATTGAATATGCTTACTTAAATTGTTATTTTGCGACTACCTGCCGGACGATCAGCACTAACGTTGAAATAAAAATCAGAGCCCCGATCAACCCGGCAATAATGACGTGAACCGGATTGAGTTTTGCTGCGTCCTGCTCATAATCATTTTTTTTACGAATACCAAGAAACGACCAAAACACCGCTTTCATTGCTTTAAAAAAAGAGGCTTGCTGTTTCGCCTGAGGTTTCGCTGTTTCTTCTACTTCACTCATGATTTACCTTGTTCTGTCGAACTACTTAACTTCGGTGCCCCGCCGACCTCAAAAAAGGTGTAGGACAGCGTAATTGTTTTGACATCCTCAGGTAAAGCCGGATCGATATAAAACACTACCGGCATTTGCCGTGCCTCATTCGGTCCCAGCGTTTGCTGCTTAAAACAAAAACATTCTATTTTTTTGAAAAACGCACTTGCTTGTTGTGGCGCATAGCTAGGTATCGCTTGCGCATCCATCTTATACGACTGCTTATTGACTACTTCATACACAATTTGCGACATCTCGCCCGGATGTACTTTCATGCTCGCCACCGTTGGACGAAAGCGCCACGGCCCCTGTGTATTGGCATCAAACTCAATAGTAATTTCTCGGTTAAGATCAATTTGTGAATTTGATAAATCTTTGGCAGAGATATCTTTGGGCGTCAAAATATTAATGCCCGTCACTTCACAAATCTGTTTATAGATCGGCACCAACGCATAGCCAAATCCAAACATCACTATCGCGATCACTATCAGCTTACCGAGCATGGTCGCATTCAGCTTCTTACTTGTATCTGACAATTTCGGGTCTTGCTCAGCCATGCAGTTTCCGTTTTAAAAACGCAGGGTCTGTTTCAAAATGACACCAGCAAAAAAGATGATGGCAACTGAAAACAAGATCAACGCAGTCCTGAGATTATTCGGCTTTTTTTTATCGTTTTTCATAGTGGCTTTTGCCGTCCTTGACGCTGCACTTGAATAACTCAACTACAGCGTCGTTCAGGTTGATTATTTAACGACAGGTGGTTCTTCAAATGTGTGGAATGGTGCTGGGCTTGGTACAGTCCATTCCAGACCTTCTGCGCCTTCCCATGGGCTGGCTGGTGCAGGCTTGCCGCCTCTGATGGAAGGAATGACCACCGCCAGAATAAAGAAGACCTGAGACAGACCAAAGCCAAACGCACCAATACTTGCAATTTGATTGAAGTCAGTGAACTGCGCAGGATAATCAGCATAACGGCGCGGCATCCCCGCCAATCCTAAAAAGTGCATAGGGAAGAAGGTGACGTTAAAGAAAATCAACGATGCCCAGAAATGGATTTTGCCACGGGTTTCGTTGTACATGAAACCTGTCCATTTTGGTCCCCAGTAGTAGTAACCAGCAAACAAAGCAAACAAAGAGCCAGCCACCAACACATAGTGGAAATGCGCCACTACATAGTAAGTATCTTGCAACTGAATATCGATTGGCGTTACCGCCAGAATCAATCCGGTAAAACCACCCATCGTAAAGACGAAGATGAAACCAACGGCAAACAACATTGGCGTCTCGAATGTCATCGAGCCTCTCCACATTGTCGCTACCCAGTTAAAGACTTTCACGCCAGTTGGTACAGCAATCAACATCGTCGCGTACATGAAAAACAACTGTGCAGTGACTGGCATACCGGTCGTGAACATGTGATGAGCCCAAACGATGAAGGACAAAATCGCAATCGATGCAGTCGCATACACCATGGACGCATAACCAAACAAAGGCTTACGGGCAAACGTAGGAATGATGTGAGAAATAATGCCAAACGCTGGCAAAATCATGATGTACACCTCTGGGTGACCAAAAAACCAGAAAATGTGTTGATACATCACTGGATCACCACCACCCGCCGCATTAAAGAAGGAAGTACCAAAATGACGATCTGTCAGCGTCATGGTAATCGCGCCAGCCAGGACAGGCATCACAGCGATCAACAAATATGCTGTAATCAACCATGTCCAGCAGAACATTGGCATCTTCATCAATGTCATGCCAGGAGCACGCATATTCAGAATCGTTGTGATGATGTTAATCGAACCCATGATCGACGAAGCACCCATGATATGCACAGCAAAAATTGCCATATCCATACCAGGCCCCATTTGCGTCGACAGCGGCGCGTACAAGGTCCAACCCGCAGCCGTGGCACCACCAGGTACCCAGAACGACGTTACCAGCAAAATTGCGGCCGGCGGCATCAACCAGAATGAAAAATTATTCATACGGGCAAATGCCATATCGGAGGCACCGATTTGCAATGGAATCATCCAGTTCGCAAAACCAACGAAGGCCGGCATAATCGCGCCGAACACCATGATCAGACCATGCATCGTGGTTAATTGGTTAAAAAACTCTGGCTGCACTAGTTGCAGACCAGGTTGGAACAATTCTGCACGAATGATCAAGGCCAACACGCCACCGGTCAACAGCATCGTGAAAGCAAACCACAGATACAACGTGCCGATATCTTTATGGTTGGTAGCAAATAGCCAACGACGCCAGCCATGCGGATGGTCGTGTGCATGATCGTGGCCGTGAGAATGATCGTGATCGTGAGCGTGATCAACGGTGGTTGTACTCATCTTGTCTCCTGTACTGTTCTGTGCAATTACTTACGCGCCGCCAAAACTTCGGCTGGCTGGACAATGTTTTCTGCGGATTTATTGGACCAGTTATTACGTGTATAGGTAATCACTGCAGCAATTTCCGTATCAGATAAAGTTGCCTTCCAGGATGGCATCACACCTTTACCGTTCAACACCAGATGTACCTGCGCGTCTTTTGGACCAGCAACAACACCGGAACCATCTAATGCAGGGAAAGCACCAGGAACACCTTTACCAGTGGCTTGATGGCAAACAACACAATTGGAAGCATAGACTTTTTCGCCACGCTGTTTGAGCTCGTCAATCGTCCAGACTTTATTCGGGTCGTCGGCTTTGGCTGCCATTTCTTTTTTCTTACCATCAACCCAGGCTTTGTAGTCATCAGCAGAAACGACTTTAACCACAATAGGCATGAAGGCGTGCTCTTTGCCGCACAACTCTACGCACTGTCCACGGTAAGTACCGATTTTTTCTGCTTTGAACCAGGTATCACGCACATAACCCGGGATCGCATCTTGTTTTACGCCGAAAGCGGGAATCGTCCAGGAGTGGATCACGTCATTAGCAGTTGTGATCAGACGGACTTTTTTGTTGACCGGTACCACAACCTCATTATCCACTTCGAGCAGGTAGTTGTCGCCGCGCGCTTCAGTTGGGGCAACGCCAGGAGAACCGACCTGAGTACGTGGCGTAGCGAGCGTCGACAAGAATGAGATCCCCTCGCCTTCACCTTTGAGGTAATCGTAACCCCATTTCCACTGCATGCCCGTGGCTTTAATGGTGATATCGGCGTTTGAGGTGTCTTTCATCGCAACCACCGTTTTGGTTGCAGGCAGCGCCATACCGATCACGATCAGGAAAGGAACGATGGTCCAGGCGATTTCCACTGATGTACTTTCATGGAAAGTCGCTGGTTTGTGACCAAGGGATTTACGGTGCTTAAGAATAGAGTAAAACATGACCCCGAACACGGCCACGAAGATGACCAGGCAAATGATCAGCATCAGATTGTGTATCGAGTAAATTTGTTCAGCTATCTGCGTAACTGGTGTTTGCAAATTTAGTTGAAGTACCGCAGGGCCGCCCTGACTATCTACCACTGCCCATGTCGGCAAACTGGCCGCCAGCAGAGAGGCACCCAGCATGAACGACTTTAATCGCTTTGCTTGTTTCATGTTTTCCCCAAAACCCCGATTAGAATTATTATGAACCAGCGCCAAGACGCATCACCTTGACTACAAATTACATTTAGAGCTAACGCAAAAACATGACTGCAAGGCGCAAATGCATTCGGGGTTAGGGAAATATCCTGTCATCAATTCATATGACACAGCATATTCATTTGATCGGTTAGTGCAAAAATGCACTATTCCGACTACACCATATCGACGAAGGCAGTGCAAATTGTACTAGGCTGAACCTTGAAGCTTTCATGCCAACAGCGGCATTTTTTGCATAAGACCTAACAAAGTGCGAACTGGCAACTTCTACAACGGTCTGAGTATAAGATGGAAAGTGAAAGGATATCAAGCAGAAAGCGTGACAGAAATCGTTGATCTGGCTCAAATGAAACAAATAATTAGAAAATGCTTTACAAGTTTTTGTATTCGTTTTTGATCTGGATTAAATTAACAAAAAATTAATCCGCTGTGGCAATTTCATTTAAGAGGCAAGTTCAGATCAGCGAATGCCATTCGTTACCAGAATCTTAATCCCGCTTTTTAGGCAAATCAAAACGCACGATCGATTCTCCGGCAGCCGTTGTGCGGCTGACAGGGCGGAACGCATGGCCGAAGACCACTTCAAATGTCAGCTTGATGCGACCATCGGCGGCGCGTTGGCGTTCTAGTGCTGCCAGCAAAGCGCGGTAGGCATTTTTTCCGCTTAAGCCCTGACGGCGCGTACTTAATGGATTGCCACCGAGGGCACGCACGTCGGCCAGAAGTTTGTGTGGATCTTGGTAGGTCAGGGTGATTTTTTCCATGTCCATGACCGGTGTCGCAAATCCAGCGTTGACCAGCATATCGCCAAAATCATGCATATCCACAAAGGGCAGCACGTGCGGTAATGCGTCGACTTGGGCAAATGCCTCGCGCAATTCGATCAGCGTATCCGGACCAAAACACGAGAACATCAGCAAACCTTCGGTGCGCAAAATGCGGCGCCACTCAGCGAAAATCAGGTCGGGCTGAGGATGCCAATGCAAAGCCAGATTTGACCAGATCAGATCAATACTCTGCGGTGCCAGCGGGACACTGGCAAAGTCGCCACAGAGCAAGGTGGCGCCTTGTTCACTGCGCAATGCAGCAGGTGTCCATTTTGCCAACAGACGTCCAACCGCACTCATGGCGGCACGCTCTTGTTGCTGAATATGGGTCAACATCGACAATGCGGCGTCCAGACCAACCACCTGCGTATCTGGATACATTCTTTGCAATTCAGGCAAATCAGCGCCAGCACCACAACCCGCATCGAGCACCCGTATAGGCTGGATTTTGACGAGTTCCAACTTTTCTCGCATCCGGCCAGCAATTTCTCTGCGTAAAAAATCTGATGGAGCGATTTTTTCAGGACGAGAGAAAAGCTGGCGAACCAGTTGCAGATCGATAGGGGCACTGAGCATAAAATGGAAACGAACGAAGTTTGGATTTGAATGTGGTAAGGTCCTAGTTTACACGGTTGTGATCTCTCATGTTGATTTGCCGCCCATTTGCCACCTAACTATGTTCCATTTACCACTGCTTGTCAGAAAAAGACTGAACGCAATAATGAACACGCTGCTGCCATGCAGTTGCGTACTGTGTCACGCGCAGCAATCGGAATTATTATGTAGTGATTGTCAAACCAACTACTTCAGGCAGACGATAGAACGCTGCCAACAATGCGCGCTTCCTATGCCTCCTGGCGCGAACACGCCGCGCTGCGGTGATTGCCTGCAAAACCCGCCAGCCTTTGATGCCAGCATTGCTGCCTGTGACTATGCAGCACCACGCGATCACATGGTATTAGCGCTGAAATTCGGCCACCAACTGGCCCTGGCCCCTTTATTTGCACGGATGTTACGAGATGCAATTTTGCAGCACCCGCCAGAGAGCCTGCCTGATATGTTATGTGCCGTACCCTTGGGCGAGCGCAGATTGTGCGAACGGGGTTTTAATCAGGCAACAGAAATTGCCAGACCGCTCGCAAAACATCTGGGGATACCGCTCGCTGTCCAGGCAATACATCGTGTCCGCGAGACCAGCCAGCAAAGTAGCCTGACGCCTGACGCTCGCGTCAGCAACGTCAACAATGCGTTTATGCTGGATGAAGCCTGGTCATCAAAAGTAAAAGGGGCACACATTGCCATTGTCGATGATGTCATGACCACTGGCATGACCCTGCATGAAGTCGCTACAATGCTGAAACGCTTCGGTGCGGAAAAAGTCACGAATTACGTGTTTGCCCGCACGCCACCTCATTTTTATTAAGGAACTACCTTGTTTCACGTCGTCTTAGTTGAGCCCGAAATACCACCCAATACTGGCAATATTATTCGCTTATGTGCGAACACAGGGGTGCAATTGCACCTCATCGAACCTTTGGGGTTCCCCCTGGACGATAGCAAAATGAAACGTGCGGGTCTGGATTACCATGATTATGCGACAATGAAAGTACATAAAAACTGGGAGGCGTTTCTCGCTCAGGAACAGCCTGACGCGGATCGTATGTTTGCGCTCACTACACATGGATCTGGCGTATTTGCTAACGCAGAGTTTAAACCCGGCGATTATTTTGTCTTTGGTGCCGAAACCCGGGGCCTGGCGCCGGAACTACGTAACAGCTTCCCGGAAGCCCAGCGCATACGCCTGCCTATGCGTCCTGACAATCGCAGTCTGAATTTGTCGAATACCGTGGCGGTCGTCGTTTATGAAGCCTGGCGTCAAAATGGGTTTGTGGGCGGCGCGTAGTGTGAAGTCACAGCGCCAGGCCTCTGTGGCTTACGTTTCTTAGCAAGACAAGAAACGTCAGTGACTGCCGGGGCACTCCCGATTTGGTTCTACGGAGGTTGGCCGCTTTAGATTTTGAAAATCGGTGCAATAAGATTGCAGTTTGACCTGCATTGGGTAACCGTATCCGAATTTTGCGGCTAGCTTACTTATCGACCTTTATCACGCCCAACTTGCCATCGGTCACAAAACGGTCACCGCCCCCATTACGCCCTTCACGTACTGGTTGAAAGGCATCGATCCATTGGATTACAAGGGAGCCGGTTTGCTGTAAATCGGCAATCAACTTGTCGCGCTCTTTGTCGACTTCTGCCGCAATGTGATGTGTAATCTGACCCGTCGTATAGCTAAGACCAACACCGGCATCATAT
>Ga0316224_1004619_pt1 | contig 10292 bp, 7 predicted proteins | sample TBH18013metaG_FD_206254 | JGI IMG/M metagenome (GOLD analysis project Ga0316224, IMG submission 206254) | Freshwater microbial communities from Trout Bog Lake, Wisconsin, USA - TBH18013 | ecosystem: Environmental > Aquatic > Freshwater > Lake > Hypolimnion/Profundal zone | place: USA: Wisconsin...
AATCCGCTGAGCAGGGCGCAGAGTAGGGCGAGGCGCAGGCGAAAAGACTTATTCATACCAGCTTCCTGAAACGGTAACCGACACCGCGTACGCTTTCGATCGGTGACTCTCCATCGGCGATGGCCCCGATTGAGCCAATCTTCTTGCGGATGCGCTGAATGCACACATCCACTACATTGGTGCTGGGATCGAAGTCGTAGCCCCAGACATGCTCCAGAATCTGGGTGCGCGTAAAGACTCGGCCCGGCGAGCGCATCAGGTACTCAATCAGGTTGAACTCTCTGCCGGTGAGGTCCACGCTTTCGCCACGCCACTTGGCTTCTCGGGAAAATCGATCAAGGCTCAGATCGCCGACCGCAAGCATATTCTGACGCTCGCCGGAAGCCCGTCGCACGATAGCCTGAATGCGTGCAATCAGCTCTTCAACAAAGAATGGCTTTGCCAGGTAGTCGTCTGCGCCCAGCGAGAGCCCTTCAATCCTGTCGTCCAGTTCGTTGCGAGCGGTAAGCAGGATAACGGGGGTGGCATTGCCGGATTTGCGCAGTCCCTTCAAGATCGAGAGTCCGTCGCGCTGAGGGAGCATGATATCGAGGACGATCACGTCATAGCCGCCCCGGCAGGCATATTCAAAGCCAATGGCCCCGTTGTCGCAATGGTCGACAGCGAAGCCCTGCTCCTTAAGTCCGGCGCAAACAAACTGAGCGATCTTTCTTTCGTCCTCGACGAGCAGCACGTTCATGGAATATCTCTTCACGTTGAGTGTAGTCCAGACGGACCTGGGCTTTCACTTCATGACAAAAATGTAACGGAATTGCTGGTGGTGGAGTAACTTTCAGCGCGTAAATTGCGTTGTGTAGTCGCAGAGCGCAAGGATTCTGGCGCAACTTCTCCATGAGGTTTCATATGCAAGCTTGCAGGCACACATGGATACTCGTAATTTCAGCAACAATGATTGTGCTATCGGGTTGCACCGCTTCTATGCAACCGGTGACATCGGGCATACAGGCTCCGTCTACAGCCGCTACGGCCTTCAGCTTTACACCGTCAACGCCAACCAGCGCCCAGTCTGTGGCGTTTACAGACAAGTCTGCCGGTACCCCAGCCTCCTGGTCATGGAACTTCGGCGATGGCAGCACGAGTATCCTGAGAAATCCCAACCATATCTATGCCACTTCGGGGACCTATACCGCAACCCTCACGGAAGACGGCGTCACCGCCAGCCAGACCATCACTGTAAGCCCAGAAGTTTCGGCCACCGGGTACGATATGACTCTTACTCTTTCAGATTTGGCACAAAGCACGACGATTGCATTTGATGGTCTTGCGATCATCACCGGAAACCTGGATGCCCAATCCTTTTTCCCGCCCGGCAAAGTCGCCGACTACACTGGATTTCAATACCTGCGCGACACTGACCCAGACAACATGGGCCACGACACGGACTTCCTGACGCGTGTTGCCAACAATGTGATTTATATTCTGAGCGACAGCCAGATAGCCCAACTCGAAATCCTCGCAACGGCTCAACTTAGTCAGGTGAATCTCTACGCGTACGAGCGCTACACGCTGATGGATGCTTTTCGCCGCGAACTGACCGGTAACATACCAAAAGGCTCCACCGGGCTGAATCTCGACGCGGTCAAGAAGGCATCCCGCGCCCTCTACCTGATTGATGGTCAAATCGCCTTCGACCGGGCGATGCTCTACGTGAATGTTTACAACTCCATGGACTCGACGCAGATTGCTTATCTAAGGGCGATGAAGGGCAAGGGCTTCAATGAGTGGCCCAATATTACCGACAGTCAGGTTGCGGCCAAGATGAGCAACCTTCCTCGGGGCACAGCCACGCTGGTGATGACCTACGCGAGCGACATCTTTACATGGTATGAGGGCTCGCTCTACGCAGATGTCTACTTTTGCCCCGAGCGTCATGGAACTTACTACGGTGGGTTTTACATCAAGGATGCTCCTGCGGTTGGAGTCTCCGGTTACAACATCAGCGAGGCGCTCACCAACAAAGCGGGTAGCGCCCTGATTGATCCTTCGCAGGGTTACGTGACCCAGGCGCAGGCCACTCCGATTGCCAACCTCATTAATGTGCAGAGAAACAATATGTATGCGGGTGATACAAATATTGTCGCCACACGAACACAGATTGCGACCCTCCTTCGCAGCTTGATGGTCTCAACCTCCAGCAGCGCCGAAGTGAATGCAGAGGTGCTCGTGCTCTCTGAAACTTACGGCAACCTCGACGGGGAAGACAACTACGACTATGCTACTGCCTTTGCCCGGTTGAACGGCACGCTCTCCGCGACCCAGCAGGCGCAACTTGCTACTCTGCGGCAGTCCATTCTCAGCGGCGCCTACGCTAACGGCACACCCTTCAACTTCAGCGTTGCGACTACTCCATATCTTTACTCGGACCCGATCACGGACTCGAGTGTCCTCACACCGTATCTCAGCGACTCAGATTCATTGTTCGTTGAGCCATAAGTCGAATAGCATTCCATGTATGCTCTGCTTTGCGTGCATGATGAGCGGGAAAGGCAATCCAGTGACACGCATGAACGAAAGATTTGCAATTCAAATGAAGATGGCGATGATCGTATTGGGGCCAATCTTGCTCGTCTGGCCTGCAATATCCCAAGATCGGCCTCCGCAGGCACCCGCTGCAAACGTTCACGAACCGCCTCCTCAAGCCTATGCCGATTGCCAAGGCAAGATGGCTGGCGAAACGGTTCAGCATACGACGCCGGAAGGTAAGGTCGCCGCCACTTGCACGGATTCACCCAATGGCTTGGTCGCACGGCCAAATCAGCCACCGGGCGCCAAGCCAAGCACTCAGCCGAAGCAGTCTCCTGCCCCACGGGGAGCGTCGGCCCGCAGCAACGCGACAGGCTACACGATTGAGCAGGCCACCTCAGACCGTGCGCAACTCCATACGATCGCTTTCGATGGGCTCGCCTTTCTTACCGGCGACTTCGCAAGCAGCACGTTCCTGCCGCCTGGAAAGGTCTCCGATTACTTCGGATTTCAATACATGCGCGACATTGACGCCGCTCAGGGTGGGCACAACACATCCTTTCTGACGCGGATTGCTGAGAACATGCTTGCGATCCTCGACGATAGCCAGAGGAGGAAACTGCTGCAACTGGCCGAGTTGCAGCAAGACGACATACGCAAGTTCGCCGAAATGCGCCTTCCATTGATCGCGGCCTTCCAGCGCAACCTTTCGGGGGACTTTCCTCGAGGAAGCAATGGTCTGGACAGGAAAGCGGTCATGGAGTATTCGGCCGAGCTTTACGCATTGGATGGGAAGCTGTCCTTTGACCGCGCGCGGGTTGCAGGCGGCATCCTTCGCAGCTTGACTGCAGGGCAGAAGGAGGCTCTCGCCAGGCTGAAGTTCGGCGATTCGAGGACATGGCCTGACGTTGGCGAGCAGTTTGACAAACGGAGAATATCGCACGAGGACGATGTGGCCATAATGACTTACGCCAGCGAAATGTTTTCCTGGTACGCAGGATCGCCAGGGGCTGATACGTATTTCTGCCCAGAACGGCACGGTATGTACTTTGGCGGCTTTGGCATGAAGACCCTGCCCGCAATGGGCAAGCAGAACTATTCGATTAGCACTACCCTCACCAGCGACAGCGGCGAAGCGTTCCTCGATTTATTGACCGCCCCGCAACGGAAATACATCACGGGTCTTCCCGACCTGCAGCGCAAGGACTTGGAAGAGATCGTTCAAACGCGCAGGGCGATTGCGACCGAGTTGCGGCGGTTCCTCGGCAGTGACGTACCGGATGAACAGAAGGTTATTTCGCTATCGAGGCGTTATGGCCAACTGGACGGTGAGATGTCGTATTTTTATGCAACGGCCTTCGCGCAGGTCAGCAAGACTCTATCCTCCCAGCAGAAGCAGACGCTGACTGGAATGCGGGTGCACGACCCCGCGGATGCCAAGGGACCCTTCCTTTATTCAACTCCGATTCAAACAGAGACGATCGCGAATACTGATTATCTATTCGGCATAAAGACAAGCGGCTGCGCGCCATCACAGTAATGTAATTGAAAGCCAGTTCAAGTGGTAATCCTAGTGGCCAGGTCGGTTGAAAGTGCTCAACCCCATATGTGGCCTACGCTTCCGCAATCGAGCACCTGGTCAATCGAACAAAATACCTCGGCTGCTCTATCCGAAGGCCTTTGAACTCCAGGAAGGTCAACGAGGTCGGAAAGAGTTCCCACGCTGGGGTCCCCAATTATGAATGGCCGAAAATCATCTGTAAGAATCAGTGCGACTAATGCGTTCGATATGCTGCGACACAGGGCTGGCCCGGTAAACCGCCCACAGTCTCCCGTGCATGAAATGCCGGAGACTCGCCTGCAGTTATGGGCTTCGGGAGGGAGGATAGATCAATTCTGAACAAGGGGGTGGCACAGGGATGAGACAGGACTGAGCGCTCGCTGTTCAAGGAATGCTGGGACGGCACTTCCTTGCGCCCAACGCGCACTCTGCCGGCTCGGCCATGCCCAACTTCCACTTCACTAAAGAGCAGGCGCGCGACCTCACATATTACATGCTCTCGCTTACCAGTGAAGAGATGGGCACTTACTTCTCCAGCATGTGATCCATTCCCGGCCCCGGATATGGCAGTGAGTTGTTTATGGAGAAGAATTGCATCGCCTGCCACGCTATGGACGGCGTGGGAGCAAAGATCGGCCCTGACCTGCTCTGCGTTACCACGAGGCACTCAACGCAATGGCTTGATGAGCAACTGGTAAATCCCGAGCTTGTCTATCCCGGCAGTTGCATGCCGGAGTACGACCTGGAAGCGAACTCGCGCAAGGCTCTTATTGCATTCCTCGCTTCCGCCACCTCTGCGGATGTGCAGTCGAATCTGTCCAAGATGCCTCGCGCCCTGGCGCCTGAAGAGATTGCCATTGAGGCCTGAAAGCAGGACTTTGCCTGCTTTGGATGCGTTGGCTGTCACGGAACGGAGTTGCAGGGCGGCGAGGTCCCCCCGCTGCTGCACGTCTCTGACGACTACACCAAGGATGAAGTGATTGCGATCATTCGCAACGGCAGAGCGCCATGGAAGCATGTCTTGAGCGAAGAAGACATCAACCGCATCGCCGACTACCGCTGGTCGAAACAGCAGTTGAAGAAGGATAGCTGGTAGAATCCCGGCTCCTATTACAAGGGTAAATAGATATAAACTGACAGTTGTGGAGCAGGCCGCGCGGCAAGCGAGCGTACTGCTCCATAACTGAATAGAGATGGGCTCCTCGCGCCAGCATAGAGTAGAGCATCATTGCTGGTTACAAGGGAACTCAGTTGGCGCTCTCACTTCGAGGGCATTTCGTGGAATTGCATCACAATCCGGCCTGAGTGCGCCAGGTGTAGATGCACGCCAACTCGGGTGAAAGCGTCGCCGTATTCGTCAACTTTTTCCTGTGTCAGTGTGAATCCGGATGGGGACTCGATCGTAACCAGCAAATGCGCATCCTGAAGGTCGAATTGCAGCGTCTTGGAGTCGATTTGACGACAGGTCCCGTGAGTCGGAAGCGATTCTTCGATTTCAGCTGGACTCGTGATCTCAAAATTATCTGCAATTTCTATCGCCCCCTTCCCAGAACGCACATAGTGCATGGTCCTCGTTAGTTTCTTCAAATTCGGAGCGTCGTAGGCCGCTGTAATATCCATTGAGATTGCATCCTCGCCGGGTGAAAAGCTGGTGGTCACTGGCGGCAGTTTTACTTTGGTCGCATCCAGTTGCAGGTGGCCATCAACGGATGGAACCGGATGTCCAAATGAGTTGAGGAGTCGCGATTCGTAGCGCTTCGAAGTGAACGTATCTGCGGTATAAAAGTACGGGCCACCGGGATCGCCGACAGGCTGCGTGGAGCCGAGTCCGATGGAGTAGGAACCGATATCGTTGTGACTGTGGGCACTGTTTCCTCCCGCCTTGATTGTGATGGCCAGGTTGCCCCCGGTCGCGGGACGTGCGAGCAAGATGCCTGCGTCGCCGTACCACACTCTCAGTCCGGATAACTCCGCCGCGCTGGCGTCGCTATCGTTCCGTTCAGAATGAATGGGCAGGTTGGCCAAAACGGCAACCGGCAACGGGCCTGAATCAGTTTTGCGAATCACTGCCAGATCGTCTTTGAATACCCCGAGGTGGAAGATACGGTCAATGCTTGCAAGCAACGATGGATCGGGGACGGACATGAAGCGTGCATCGGCAAAGTCTGCGTAGACGCCGGGCAGCATCGCAAACTGAAATCCGAACAGAGCCGCCTTGCGTGCCTTTGGGTTATCAAACAGGTCGATCTTGCCGCCTGTCGAGAGCCATAGCTGCTCGCGCAGCCACTCGTAGTTTGAGAATCCATAACTCCAGTAGCCGATGCCTTCATCGTCGTAGCCACTGTCGCGAAAGCTCTCAAGATAGTAGGCCGAGTAGTGCTCGGCGGCTGCCGCAAAGAGCGCACGGTCGGTGCGGCTGGGCAATACAGTGAGCGCAGCGCCCGTTACGCCGTTCAGGCAGACTGAGTTCCAGTTGGTCTGCACATGCAGCCATGAGTCCTGCTGCACACCTGAGAGCGAGCGGCGCGTCGGAGCGAACATGTGCAACTCAAGCGCGTCCATGGCGCGCTGCCGCGTTGCTGGGGGTAGCTTGTCGCCAAGCAGATAGAGCGCCTCAGCTACTGTACGGCCCAGCGTTGCCGCATTCAGGTCCACATAGTACCGGGTGCGGTTGTAGTTCTCAAGCTTGCTGTCGTGGGCGGGCAGTGTCCACGCCCGTTGCGACGAGATGGCATCAAGCTGCTCTGCAATGCGCGGAAGAAAGCGTCCCTTCCACTCGCCGCATTCTGCAAGAACCAGGGGGCCCAGTTGCCCGTCGTGACGATGCATCATGGCCTCGCCAAACGGGCGGGTTCCCTTGATCGAGTACTGCAGGTAGGCATCGTCTTCCCAGCCCGGCAGTGGGTTGGCGATATAGCCTTCAGCCATCTTCACGCTGTCTGCAAAATTTGGAGCAATGGGTTCCCAGGCAGCGCGGTCAGTGCATGGCACGCCAAACCCCGCGGGCTTTTCAGCAAGCATCTGCGCGATAGCGCCAATCCGCGCATCGCTCAATTCCGGATACTGCGCAAACGACACCGCGGAGGCCGCGAGAAGGATCAAGGCAAGTAGGCCCGCGCGTTCCGGGCGAATGAGGCGAAAGATCATGGATGTGTTCCAGCTGGTTTTACCAGTCGTCATGAAGGTAGAAGAACAATTGAACAATCTGCTTCACGCAACTGCAAGGCAAGCAGTGCGAAGAGCGCATCACGTTCCTGCAAATGTTATCGCAAACTCATAGTCAGCACTTGGCAGCGTCCCACGGCAACTGCAATTGCATTGGGATACCTTGAGTCCTCACTCTTTGATCACGCGGAAAGCATACACTGGCACGTCAGTCGCAGGCACAGTCGGCATCTCGATGAGCAACTTTTCCTCGTCCTGATGCCACTTCACTCTGTTCTTTGAGCCCAGCAGAGTTACTTCCTTTACGCGCAGCTTTTGTTTTGCAAATGATTGAACTACGATATTCGGCTGGCGCCAACTGCGGGCGATGACATACACTGCATCGCCTTTGGTGGTAAAGCGCAGGTCAGGGGTTGCAGCGGTGCTGGTACTGTCGTTGACCGCATCTTTCATAATTCCTGTATCCGCGGACTTCGCGGCAATGGATTCAGATGGGGGCTCGATCTTGGGTCCATCTTCTCCTTGCACAAGCCAGGCATTGGTTCCATAGATTGCCTCGCTGTTTGCTTGCATCCACTGCCCAATTGCCTGCAGCCTTGCGATAGCTTCAGGTGTAAAACTCCCTTGCGCTGTTGGTCCGGTATCGAGCAGGAAATTGCCGCCTGCGCTCGCGACCCCAACCAGGTCGCGCACCAGAACCTCCGGCGATTTGTAAGCATGGTCGTGCTTATCGTATCCCCAGTTGCGGCTCATGGTCATACATGCCTCCCAGGGACGGGCATGCTGTGAGTATGTAAGTTTCTGCTCGGCTACATCGTAGTCTCCTTGGCTGTTGCCGATTCGTTCATTCACAATGCAATCCGGTTGCAGCCCTCGAATCATCGCACGTAGTTCCATGCTCGCAGCGCGGGGAATCAGCTCGGGCGTGTCAAACCACATGATGCCCACGGGACCGTATTGTGTGAGCAGTTCTCGGACCTGTGGCTTTACCTTCCTCTCGAAGTAGCGGCCAAAGTCCTTGCCGTCCTCGTCCGGATAGTCCCACGTATTGCTCCGTCCGGCCTTGGTCGGCCAGTTGGTTGGCACGTCAGGATCTTGCCAATCGCGGCCCAGCGAGTAATAGAAGCAGAGGCGCACGCCATGCTTTCGGCACGCTTCAGCCAGCGGCTTCATTGGGTCCTTTCCATAGGGAGACATCTTGACGATGTTATAGGGGCTCGATGGCGAGTCATACATGGCAAAGCCCTCATGATGCTTGGCCGTAACCACCATGTATTTCATGCCCGCCTGCTTTGCGAGGCGCGCCCATTGGTCAGGATCGTAGTTTTCTAGCGTGAGTTCACTGGCCAGTTCCGCGTACTCCTTTATAGGAATGCGCTCATACAGCATGAAGTGCTCTGCGCCTTTTGCCGGCCTGCCCTTCCAGTCACCGGCAGCCGCGCTGTAAAGGCCCCAGTGCAGAAACAGACCAAACCGCGCGTCTTCCCACCAGCGCATCTCCACTTTGCCATTCACCGATGAATACTGCTGCTGCTTGCCGAGTCCCGGCCAAGCCCGGCCCTTTCGCGGCATCAAGGTCACGCCGGCCGCGCCAATAATAGATTTCAATACATCTCTACGCAACGCCATAACGATTTGCTCCGTTATAAAATGCCCCGGCTGTATGAGCAGCCGGGGCATTCGTGCATGCTAAAGGATCGCCGTTTAGAAGTTCAAGCGCAGCGTGAACTGCACTTGGCGCGGCGTGTTGTAGGACGAAGACACGCCGTTGGGCTGGTAGGCCTCCGTGCCGTCGGTTCCGTTGGGGTTGGCAAAGCCCTGGTGGTTGAAGACGTTGAAGGCATCCATGTTGAAACGCAGTTTCACCGTCTCCGTAATCGGGAAGACCTTGAAAATGGACAAATCCGCGTTCCAGTTGATGGGGCCGTTCAGGAACGTCTTGGAATAGCGGTTCGTGTTGTTCGGCCCCGGCGAGTAGCCGACCGTGACCGGAACGCCGCCATTCAGGCTCGGGGCTGTTACCTGCACGTTGTTGCTGCCGTAGTTTGCTGTACCGCAGGTGTTGTCGATGGGCGTTTGGTAGGGCTGGTAATCAGACGGCAGGCCGCTAACCACCTTGGTTGTGGTGGCGCAGGCATTGCCCGATATCGACGTGGGAGCGATGTAGCCGTTGTACCACAGGTACGATTTGTAGCAGTTGCCGCTGCGGCAGTCGGTAATCGGAGCGCCGTGCTTGTATACCTTGATCGGGTTATTGGCGCCCCAGTTACCGGCACCCACCTGGAAGGCCTGGGTGACGACGGTTCCGTCACCGGCAAGCTGCCAGCCGCCCACAACCTCGTCCAGCGCGCGGTTCGCGCCGCCCAAAATCTTCTTGCCGTGTCCGAAGGGCAGGTCAAGAATTCCGTTGAAGGTGATGTGGTGCATCGGAATCGCTGTGTCGAGCAGGTAGTACTCGAACTTGTCGAGCGCATGGTAGTCCTGCCAGGCAGCCACGCCCGCGGGCCGGGCTGAAGGCAGGTTCGGTGCAACAACCGTGCCGAAGGGCGAGGTCATCGAGCCGACAGCGCCAAGCACTCCAACATAGTTCGCTACCGGGTAGGTGTTGCCGTCGCGGAAGTAGTTGCCGCCGAACCGGAAGGGCTTCGACCAGACGTAGTTGATCTGGTAGGCAACGCCGCGATGGAAGAGCCGCTGATAGGTAACTTGAAGCGAATTGTCGTTCGAGAAGCCGTTCTTTGAGAACTTGTCGCTGTTGCCGTACTTGGTGTTGTCATAGGGCCGGGTGGCCGTTCCCGCGTAGGTATTCTGTGCGGGCGTTCCGATCACCGATGCGCCGCCGTTCGGCGGTGCAATGCCATAGTCCATCTCCCATACGTAGGTCGAGGGCGCGTTGTTGAAGTAGTAGTAGTAGTCGAGGTTGGTGCCGTGGGCCCACAGCCAGGTCAACCGCAGCGCCGAGTTGCCCTTCAGCGGCTGCTCGATGGTGAAGTTGGTCTGGGTCACGTAATCCGGAGCATAGTCGGGCTGCAGGTTGATCGTG
>Ga0316224_1004620_pt1 | contig 10291 bp, 8 predicted proteins | sample TBH18013metaG_FD_206254 | JGI IMG/M metagenome (GOLD analysis project Ga0316224, IMG submission 206254) | Freshwater microbial communities from Trout Bog Lake, Wisconsin, USA - TBH18013 | ecosystem: Environmental > Aquatic > Freshwater > Lake > Hypolimnion/Profundal zone | place: USA: Wisconsin...
CAGCTTATACAAAACTATGTCATTTCTCCTTCAGAATTTTACTAATTTTACCACTCGCAATGACGTGTTGGGCTATATGTGTTTACTTAAACCTTCAAGAATCTGAGGGGCCCCAACCCGTCCGCCTGTCCAAATCATGTCCGCCCCCCAAACCGGACGGACAAAACTATCCCATCGTTATCTTCTGTTATTGGTAGAACGCGGAGGATTAACGTCGCGACCTCCTCTTAAAAAACAGCGATCTTTTCTAAAACGCAAGGCAACTAAATTCAAAATATCGCCGTAACTCTTTTACAGAATTAATTGAGGCGATGGCATATTCAATGAATACTTATTTATTAGCGCTCCGGGACAACTATGTGCAATCCCCGGGCGAAAATGATAGCAATAAACGCTTAACAATTGCTAATAATAACTTCAGCTACTTTCCACCCTCAATTACGCACTCGCCCTTGTTTAAGAAGCAGAATATCCTGATAAAAAGGCTGTTTGACATTGTAATTTCTGTTGCAGTAATTTTATTATTGTTTTGGTGGATGCTGCCCTTAATTGCTTTATTGATAAAGCTCGATTCGTCGGGGCCTGTTTTCTTTATTCAAAAAAGGAACAAAAAGAATGGTCTGCTTTTTGGATGCATTAAGTTTAGAACCATGCTGGTGAACGAAGATGCTGATTTGCGCACAGCAATTGTGAATGATAACAGGATCACCGTACTGGGCGCATTCCTGCGTAAAACCCATTTAGATGAATTACCCCAATTTATAAATGTATTACTCGGCGACATGTCTGTAATTGGTCCACGACCGCACATGGTTACCGAAAACGCTAAATTCAATTGGGTTTTAAACTTTTATAGTGACAGGCATTTGGTAAAACCCGGCATTACCGGGCTGGCGCAGTCCCACGGCTACCATGGCCCGGTCATTGATCTGTTCCACCTCGACAAAAAAATAAAGTATGACCTGTTTTACATCAAAAACTGGTCGGTGGTAATGGATGTGAAAATATTGATCAGAACTATCGGGATGATATTTAGAAAGTTAAAACCTGTTCAATAGCAAATTGAAACCCTTTGTAACCAGCATTTTAAAAATATTAACCCGGAAGGAAAGAGGAAAGCTATATACGCTTATCATTTTCGACCTGGTGATCGGCATTTTTGATATTGCCTTTTTGGGATTGCTATTGGTGATCATAAATTTTTACACCAAAAATACGGCGCCACCAAAGATCTCATTCCTCCCGCAGGCAGTATTAAACCAAAACTCATTGTTGCTGATCGGGATCTTTTTATTCCTGTTCAGTGTTAAAAACTGGTTTGGTTACCGGGGATTAAAATCGCAACACCATTTCTTTTATGAAGTTGCTTCAAGGCTATCAAAAAGAAATATCCTGAACTATCTGACAGACAATTATACCAGATATGTAAATATCGATTCCTCGGTGCAGGTAAGGAAAATCAGCCAGCAGCCTATCGAGTTTGGCCATTATATCCTCATTAATTTTCAGCAGGTTATTTCTCAAATCATTCTGATTTTTTTTACGGTCTGTGCTATCCTGTTTTATCACCCAACCTTATTCCTTTTGCTGTTTTTGCTTTTATTACCCCCTGTAGTTGCCCTTGCCTGGTTTATCCGAAAAAAACTAAAGGATGTACGCGCCCATACTAAAATAGCCAGTGAACGCACTATTCAGCACCTGCAGGAATCGCTTTCAGGCTACATTGAAAGTAATATCTACCATAAAAATGAGTTTTTTACCGACCGGTATTATAGCTATCAGCAACAACTGAATGAAAACCTGGCAACCCAGCAAACCCTTCAAAGTTTACCCTCACGTCTCATTGAGGTGTTTGCTGTTTTGGGTTTCTTTATATTGATAGCAATTAACAGGTTATCCACCAACGCACCTGCCATTAACGTGCTGACTATCGGGATCTTTATTGCTGCTTCCTACAAAATCATCCCCGGTATTGTTAAAATACTCAACTGCACCGGTCAAATGAAAACCTACCGCTTTGTTTTGGATGATCTTTCAATAAAAGACGACAAATCTTCCGCCGCAAGCAATCCTGAGCCTGTTTCCCTGCTCCACTCTTTGAAATTTGAGCAGGTTAATTTTAATTATAACGATCATGTGATCTTAAACAATGTTAGTTTTCAGGTCAACATGGGCGATTTTGTCGGGGTCTCTGCAGATTCCGGAAAGGGGAAAACAACTATTGTTAACCTGCTACTGGGTTTTCTGGCGCCAGAGAGCGGCGCGATCTGCATAAACCATAAAATTTGCACAGGGGGTGAACGGCAATCCTGCTGGAACAGGATCTCGTATGTAAAACAGCAGCCTTTTTTTGTTCATGATTCCATCCTCAAAAACATAACCCTTTCTGATGGTAAATATGACAGGGAGAGACTGGACGAGGTATTGTCATTTTGCGGCATTGACGAGCTTTTGAACAAGTACCCCGAAGGCCTGGAAAAGATGATCAAAGAAAATGGCAAAAATATAAGCGGCGGCCAACGGCAAAGAATAATGCTGGCGAGGGCATTATACCATGATTTTGACCTGCTTATTTTGGACGAGCCTTTCAGTGAAATGGATGACTACTCCGAAAAAACAATCATCGTTCAATTGCAGCAAATGGCACAGCAGGGAAAAATGATCCTCTTCATCACACACAAGAAAAGCAGTTTATCATTTTGTAATAAAATATTTTCTCCGGATGAAGAATAAAATGAAAACCCTGGTTATTCTTAGTCCCGGCTTCCCTGCAAATGAAGGGGATAGCACCTGTATTCCTGCATTACAGCTGTTTACTAAGGCAATGAAAGACGTATGCCCCGGCCTGCATGTTGTTGTTATAGCGTTTCAATATCCGTTTACCACAAATAAATATAAATGGCGCAGGGCAAGGGTGATTCCTATCGGCGGCAAAAACAGGGGCGGGTTTTCGCGACTACTTACGTGGATAAAGGCCTGGCAAACTTTAAAAAGCCTTAATAAAAATTATCAGCTGATAGGCATACTAAGCTTTTGGTTTGGCGAATGTGCATTCATTGGTAATTATTTCGCAAAAAAATATAGGTTGAGTCACTATTGCTGGCTTCAGGGTCAGGATGCCAAACAAGGGAATAAATATTTTAAATGGGTAAGGCCGAAACCCGATTCATTGATTGCTTTGTCAGATTTCCTTGCGATGGAGCTAAAGAAGAATTATGGCATAGCGCCATTGCAGGTGATCCCTCTTGGTACAGATCCTTCTTTATTTGGCCCTGCTCCTTTAAAAAGAGATATTGATATTTTAGGCGCAGGATCATTGATCCCTCTGAAACAATACCATCTTTTTATAGAGGCCCTCAGCTTATTAAAGGTCTTCTTTCCGGATATTAAGGCTGTTATTTGTGGCAATGGCCCTGAAATGGAAAGACTACAGGCACTGGCGAGCACGCTTCATTTGGAAAAGAACCTTTTATTTACCGGCGAACTGCCCCACAATGATGTACTGGCATTAATGCAGCGGTCTAAAGTGTTTTTGCACCCATCAAACTATGAAGGGTTTAGCACAGTTTTATCCGAAGCCTTATATGCCGGCGTGCATGTAGTTTCTTTTTGTAAGCCTATGATAAAAGATTACAGGCACCATTATGTAGTTACCGGCATCGAAGAAATGACGGATAAAGTTCTAAAAATCCTCAATGCCAAAAAAATCGATCATTTACCTGTATTGGTATGCAGTGTGCAGCAATCCGCAAAAAACATGATCAGTTTGTTTGCGGTTTAGCAGTATAATAGGCCTGCTGCAATAGCCGAAATTTGCTTTGCAATGGCTTCGAACGAAAGCTTTTCATGAAAATAAGCCAATGACTTTTGTTGTTTCTCCCTTATATCGAGATCTTTGGTTTTAATTAAGGTCGATAACAATGCATCTTCATTCCCTGCTTCGTATAAGATCCCGCAATTGCCGTTATCCGTTATCACCCTGAAAGAGAATATATCGGTTACGATAGGGATGCAGCCACAGGATATTGCCTCGCAAACTGCGGTACCGCTGCCTTCATAATGCGATCCTGAAATAAAGAAATCAGCGCTGTTATACCAGTAAAGCAGTTCATGATGCTCAACCTGCCCGATCAGCACCACTGCATTTTTATGGATTTTAGTTTTCAACAGTCCTTTTATCTCATTCAAAAGCTCATTTGTATGATAGATCATGTACAAACGGGCATCATGATTAGTCTCTATAAATTTTAGAAAAGCCTTCACTACATTTAAAGGATCTTTATTGAGATTAAGCCTCCCCACCCATAAAAAAACAGGAGCACCCTCAACACCTGTTTTTAATTTCGCAGCTTCTTTCTTGATCGGATAAAAAAGCGAAGATACCTCCATTACCTCATGTATTTTCCGCGCCGATTTAAGGTTTCCTTTTTTTACCCAATCCACTCCTATGGCCTGCGCAGCAAACAGGTATGCATCAACAAACCCATCGGCCATTCTTTGAATGTATTTTTTGAAGCCGGTAAATGGTTTTTCGCCATGGTGCTGGACAATGATCTTTGTATTTTTATTTAGTAATAATCGTAACAGCATCAACTGTAAAGGATGATGCAATCCCTGAACTATCACAAAATCAGGCTCTAAATTTTTAATGAAATGGTTTAGTTTCCAGGGGCAATAGGTTTTCTTTTTGCCGAAATCAACAAAATGATATTGAACCCCCTTATGTACGCATACGCCCTCATAGCTGATCTGTTTGATGCTGATTACCTCATTTTCCTTGCTTAAATATTCCAATGCGCCCGCATATATTTCAGTTCTTTCGAACCAGCTTTCAGGAGAATTGAAAGCCGGCGAATAATTATAACTGACAGATACATATTTCATTACACAAGGATTTGAATAGGTTTAAAACAAGCCGTCAATATTGTTATAATTTCCTTTTTGAAATTGTAAAAAGCCTATATGATAAAGCGATGCCGGGTTTTGTTTGATCTGTTTTTCATTCAAAACCTTCCCTGCCATCAGTGTATGGTAGCCCATTTTTTTATGGTAAATAATTTCAATTTCTTTATATGATCCGGTAAAATCGGGCACCGGGAAACCAAATAATTCGCTTGGAGTTGTCGCAAACGGCAGGTCCTCAATAGGGGTTGGCGCTGTGCTGGAATGCTTTCCCAATTTATAAACGGTAGCTATATCAACAGTATCGGTATCACAAACCACTACCTTTTTTGCCTCAAGTATTTTATTTAAAGTAATATTTGTCGTCCTTAAACCTAATATGTACAAGCCCTCTTCCTGGATATAACTTTGTATGTCCATCGGGAAAATATTGCAATAGGTATCATCTTTATACGATACAATAATGATGCTTCGCGGATATGAATACAGGGCGCTGATAACTTTGCGGCTATAATAGGTATTTGCTTTAGAGCGGAGAAAGTAAGCGAAAAGTGCAAGCCTGTGTAAAGGACTTATTTGATAATTTTTCACATTTTCAATCCTGTACAACAGCAATTCGCCAGTTTCAGTCGGAATCTTTTCTATCAGGGAAACCTTAATTGACGCATTAAGATCCCTGCCTTTTTTAAACAGTATTTTTACCGATTTGGGATCGACCAAACTCAATTGACTTAAAGGCAGCCATATAGCAACGCAAAACGGATCAAGGCAGATCATACCATGATGCGCAGTAATGTCTATTTCCTGTTTGCCATTTTTTAAATAAACTTTTTCCTCTACCTGGTTTTGAGACAAGCGGACAATGTTGAACGTCTGTATTTTGGGAGTATTTTTAAAAAAAATGTTTTTGATCGGCGAGCTCATTGCAAAACGATATCAATATTTGGTTCTATACTTACAGGAAAATCTATGTCAGGGTAATATTCCCTGATCTTTTGCGTCAATCCGGGTAAATCGCCCTGTACATGTTTACCTGCCCCGTTAATGTTCACCTTACTAAAATCAGACAAATCTATCCCTTTGAATACGGTTAATAATATTTCATCAAACAGCCGGACATTTCCCTTATGTACAACCAGCAGCAAATCCGAAGGATCAATGGCGTAAAAAGCATCAAAATCTGCCGAATGCCGTTCTGTTTTTGCTATCACGATATCGGCATCTTTCCCAATAGCAATTTCCCCCGTGTTTAGTTGCCATATTTTTGCAGCATTTTTGTTGAAAGTGTTATACAACGTATTATCACCCAATAATTTTGTATTTCTGGCAAAGCGGAAGTGTTCCCAAATATTCCATGAACTGGTCAGGGTTGAATCTGTTCCAAATAACAGATTTGTATGTTTCTTTAAAAGGTCAACACGGGCAGTTTTATCAAGCAAAAAGTAATTGGATTGGGGGCACCAAACTATCGCATCAAATTTATCGGCCTGGGTTTCCGACATTGCCACCGCATGTATGCCAATCAGTTTTTTTTGCAATAAATTCCACCATACCAGCTGATCAATTTCATGAAATGAAAGCCAGTCGTCGCCTTCACCAACATGAACCGTTACGGGATATTTTATTTTAAACGGATTGTTCAGTTTAAACCTCCAGCCGCTCTCAAATTGCACAGAATGCAAACTTTGGGTTTCTTCAAAAACTGTTAGCAGATCGTTTTCCAGGCCCGACCGCTCGCCATGGTTTACCACAGTTGTAACACCACAAAGCAAATTTTTATAAACGCCCCACCTGTACCGTAACGGCCCCGGGATTTTCAGGACCCTTGCGATCTCGTTTTTATATTTTTTATGGATATACTGCCCCCATTCGGTGTAATTGCGGTAAATTTTATCGCCCAGCTGCGGGAACAGGTCAAAATCCAGGTGATCATGCGAATTAATAAGCCCTGGAAAAACGATTGCGTTTGAAAATGTTATCGCTAATTCGCCGTTAACCTCATTGATTATGGATGATGATATATTCGCGATCTTACCGCCGTCAACCCGGATATTAACAAGTTTATCCGTGCCGGCCATTTTTACATTATTAAAGATCATTATGCCCTCCTCAAATGCATCCCGTAAATAATGGGAAAACCTTTAAATTTCTCATAAACGTGATTAGCATTTTTTTCAGTGTAGTAATGCTTTACCTGTTCATCAATTATTCTTTCATCTTCGCAAATCAGGCAAAAATCATTCCTTAAAAGTATTTCTTTGATCGTATTGGTAGAATGAACAAAATTTCTGACGGCAATCTGAGTTTTTTGATGGCTGAATGTTCTTTTTCCGCCAAAGGCAAGTGCGTCGGGATGAAAATCGGTAACAATGATATCCCCCTTATATTTTAACATGCGGCACCAGGCTTCCAGGGCTTCTTCAATATTGTCTATATGCGCCACCGTGAGCGTCGACACGATAACATCATAACTATGATCTTCAATGGGCGAAAAACGATTATCGGTAATTAAGCGCGTGTGGGCGGCAGGGAATTTTTCTTTTAGTTTGCCAAGCATGCCCGGCGATACATCAAACCCTGTTAAACCAGCCGGGAGCTCTTTTAAAATTTTGGCCCAATGCCTTCCGGTACCACAACCTATATCGGCTACAAGTTTTTCTTTTAGGTCAACCTGCTTAAGCAATTTTGAGAACAATGATTCATCCAGGTCGAGCATCAGGTTACCGGGCTGGGAGTCGTAGTTTTCGGACCACAGATCATAAGCTTCAACAACTTCCTTTTCTTTTACCGGCGGGGAAAAGGCATATTGTTTTATATATTTTTTTAAGGTTTTTATCACTGTGTGCTGGTCTTGTAAGAAGAAGATACCTCGTTCCTCAATAAAGAAATACGGCGCACCAATTACAAAGGTTGCCACAGCATTTTATTTAAGACACAGGCAACCTTAACTTTTCGCCCGGCGTATTTACTTTATTGGTTTATTGATTAAGGAAAAGCTAATAATTAATTTTCAAAGCAGCTGGTGCCTCACCCTGCCCTCTCCAAAGGAGAGGGTTCTAAAAAAGAGCGCAGTTTAAGTCCTCTCCTTGCGCCACCGCTAAAGCTAAGGCAGCACGCGGTTGGAGAGGATTTAGGTGAGGCGAAATTTCCCGGCGGGGCCTTAACTAAATGATATTGATTTACTTTATTAGTTTATTGATATAAAGATTGGGTTTATTGTGAATTGTTGCCCCCGCAAAATGGGTGAAATACCTGTGGGTTTAAACCCACAGGTATGCGGGGGAATATAAGCCGGCAGCGCATATTGAGTAATTTAAAGCATGAATAAGATATTATTGTTCAATCCGAAAAGTGCCGAAGGGAAGTATCGTATCCCTAATTCTATATTGAGTATTGCCGCATCCATTGAGGGTAAATATGAATGGGTTATTGTTGATGGTAACCGCGACCCCGAACCGCTTAAAACAATGGAGAGCTTTTTAAGTACCGGCGAATACAAGTACCTTGGTTTTACTGTGATGCCCGGGCCCCAGTTAAAGCAATCCATACCTTTTGCAAAAGCGATAAAGGAAAAGTTCCCTCATACATTTATGATATGGGGGGGCTATTTTCCTTCAACACAGCCAAAGGTTATCCTGGATTCAGGCTATGTTGATTTTATTATCAATGGCCCCGGCGATCATGCTTTTCCACTGCTGATTGATGCTTTAGAACTTGGTACGCCGTATGAATTTATTAAAAATATCATCTATAAAGCAGGTTCAGAAATTGTAAAAACTGCTAAGGAAGATCTTTTTGAGCAGGATCCGTTGCCGCCCCTCCCCTATGATAAGCTTAACGGAATCTATCCTATCAAAAAATACCTCGGCAGAACGTTTTTGGGGGAAAGAACACTTGCCTATCATTCAAGTATCGGCTGCCCGTTTACCTGTTCATTTTGCGCAGTAGTGCCAATTTTTGAAGCAAGATGGAAAGCAAAATCGGCTGAAAATGTTTATAAGGATATAAAATACATAAAAGACAAATGGGGCGCTGATGCGATTGAGTTTCATGATAATAATTTCTTTGTTTCAGAGAAAAGAACAGTTGAATTTGCGAAACTGATTAAACCCGAAAAAATGTCGTGGTGGGGCATGGCGCGTATTGATACCATGGATAAGTTTAAGGATGAGTCGCTGGCCTTGATCAGCGAAGCCGGGTGCCGGATCATCTTTTTCGGAGCTGAAAGCGGCAATAACCAGATACTTGAACAACTGGATAAAGGCGGCACACAAACAGGCGATCAGATACTCCGGTTTGCTGAACGGCTCAGGAAATTTGATATTATTCCGGAATATTCTTTTGTGTTAGGTACCCCGGCGCCTACACCAGAGCAGGTAGAGGCACAAATAGACTTTGAAATTGATTTTATAAAGAAGGTAAAACAGGTAAATCCCCGTACCGAAATTGTATTGTACACCTATAGCCCGGTACCAACCGAAGGCTCAACATTATTTAAGCAGGTGCAGGCTGCAGGCTTTAAATACCCGCAGGTGCTGGAAGACTGGGTTAGCCCGGCCTGGGAGAACTTCGATTTGAGGAAAAACCCGCTTACACCTTGGTTAACGCCCGAAATGATAGATAAGATAAGGGATTTTGAAACGGTATTGAACGGCGTTTATCCTACAGTCACCGATATCCGCCTTAGCTTGTTAAAACGAAAAGCCATACAAATGGTAGCCGGGCTGCGTTACAGGGTAAGCCTGTATAAATATCCGTACGAAATAAAGCTGCTGCAAAAGATCTGGAAGTACCGGCAACCGGAGATACAGGGGTTTTAGATCGTAGAGCCGCGATGCATCGCGTCTTACACAAGGCACAAGCCGCGATGCATCGCGGCTCTACATTTGACACATGTTATTATACAACACATACCAGCGATACAGAACCTTGCAAACGCATAAAATTTCTGCATTGCCTATAGTTATTTTGATGCCGCATAGCGCCTGCAATTGCCGTTGTGTAATGTGTGATATATGGAAGGACAACAAAAACCTGAAACAGCTTACAGCGCAGGATATTACCGGACTCTTAAATTCATTAAAAAAATTCGGGACGCAACAGGTAGTAATGTCTGGCGGCGAAGCCTTACTTAACCCCAATTTTTTCAGACTGTGTGCTATCCTGAAAAAAGAAAAAATTAAAATAACATTGCTTACAACCGGGCTTACCATAAAAAAGAATGCCGAACAATTAGTGGAGTTTGTGGACGATGTAATTGTTTCCTTAGACGGCGATGAACAACTGCATGACGCGATAAGAAACATTCCAGGGGCGTTTAGTAAGCTAAAAGATGGCGTACAATGTCTCCGGTTCCTTGACTCGGATTACCCGATTACCGCAAGAACTG
>Ga0316224_1004622_pt1 | contig 10291 bp, 7 predicted proteins | sample TBH18013metaG_FD_206254 | JGI IMG/M metagenome (GOLD analysis project Ga0316224, IMG submission 206254) | Freshwater microbial communities from Trout Bog Lake, Wisconsin, USA - TBH18013 | ecosystem: Environmental > Aquatic > Freshwater > Lake > Hypolimnion/Profundal zone | place: USA: Wisconsin...
GCATCAGCCTGCTTCACAGAAAATGCTGCACGAAACTGCGCATAACGCTCAGATGTGTCCAGCGTATACGGCAGCAACTCGACAGCACCGCTCCGGAAATACTGATTGATTTTATCTGCTGCCTTGGCCAGGCGCTTCTTGTACGGTCCCGTCAACACCTCTCCCACCGTGAACAAACTCGTGCAAAGTCTGTCTCCGCGGGCAGAGAGTTGCTCTCCCAGCCGGCGAATCTGCCCCTCGAATGCCGGGTTGCCCTCCAGCATATACACAAAAAGCATTGAATCCCAGTAGACTCGGTTCACTTCGCCTCACCAGAACCCTTCGCCTCCTCCAACTCCTGCGCATAACGTTCCCACACATCAGGCCCCCAGTCCCGCTCCTTGCGCAACCACTCATCCACACCGCCATCTGCGTCATACATACCCCGGCATATGCCCCATAGCGACATCACATCCATTACGTTCCCTTGCGAACTCCGAGCCACATTCTGCGCTTCTTCCCCTTTCACCCTGTACACAAACTGCCACGTAGTACTCGGCCCTCCCGAAGCCGGCCCGCCCCGTTTCTCAATCAACTCAATCCCTGCCTCTTCCTGAAATTCCTTCGAAGATAAAGTGGAGAAGACTGAGGGAGTACGATTCGTCCACCCCAGCTCCTTCTGCACATTTCCAACTCTTACCTGCACAGTCTTCTCGCCCTTACGCCGCGCAGGCTCCACATAGGCTGCAATCACATGACTCTTGGTCTGTTCCGTAGGCTTCATCGATGCACTCCCCTTACACTCTCACTACATACAATACATACATTACATTTCGCGGTCAAACAAAAAGCGGCCACCCCAAGGCAGCCGCTTCCCGTTTCCACATCTTGCCCCAGGCCTACTTCCGCCCGCGAACCACCGCCGCCGCTGCCACCGGGCCATCGGCCGGAACCGGCGGAATCTCCGCCTTCGCCCCTGCGCCAATCCCCAGCTTTGCACGCACCTGCGCGTCCATCTTGGCAAAAATATCCTTGTTGTCCTTCAGGAACGTCCGCACATTCTCGCGCCCCTGCCCAATCCGCTCGCCGTCGTAGCTGTACCACGCGCCCGACTTCTCCACGATGTTGTGCAGCACCGCCAGGTCCAGCACATCTCCCTCGCGCGAGATGCCCTCACCATACAGAATGTCGAACTCGGCCTCACGGAACGGCGCCGCAACCTTGTTCTTCACAATCTTTACCTTGGTCCGGGAGCCGACCACAACGTCGCCTTCCTTCACCGCAGCAATGCGCCGGATATCCACGCGCACCGACGAGTAGAACTTCAGCGCCCTGCCGCCCGTCGTCGTCTCCGGATTGCCAAACATCACACCAATCTTCTCGCGAATCTGGTTGATGAAGATCAGGCTCGTCCGCGACTTCGACACTGTGCCCGTCAGCTTCCTCAGCGCCTGCGACATCAACCGCGCCTGCAATCCCACATGCGAGTCGCCCATTTCGCCGTCCAATTCCGCCTTCGGAACCAGCGCGGCAACCGAGTCCACCACCAGCACGTCAATCGCGCCCGACCGCACCAGCGCCTCGGTAATCTCCAGCGCCTGCTCGCCATAATCCGGCTGCGAAATCAGCAGATTGTCCGTATCCACGCCCAGCTTCTTCGCATACGCCGGGTCCAGCGCGTGCTCGGCATCCACAAACGCCGCCAGCCCGCCGGCCCGCTGCGCCTCGGCAATAATCTGCAGTGTAATCGTCGTCTTGCCCGAGCTCTCAGGCCCGAAAATCTCAATCACGCGACCACGCGGAACGCCTCCCACTCCCAGCGCCGCATCAAAGCTGATCGACCCGGTCGAAATCACCGAAATCGGCACAATGGCTTCCTTCGAGCCAAGCCGCATAATCGATCCCTTGCCAAACTGCTTCTCTATCTGCGAAAGCGCGCTCTCTACCGCGCGTGCCCTGTCTTCTGCCAAACCCATGGGGAGGTCTCCTTTATCTCTGCAATCAGCCGCAAAACTCCCCGAAAACACTCAGGAATCCAACGGATTTTGTCTTTGCAGTTCGGTTGGATTGTAGCAGGACAAGCGAACCCGATACTAGAAGAAAAAGCGAAAGTTCGTGCGAAATGAAATTCCCGCACCCCTCGCTCTGGCAGCGCTCCGTCACCGCCTCAACGGCTCCGGAGCCCTCCCGCTAAATCTCCCAGTCCAGCTCCGCCCCCGTCAGCCCCAGTTGCCGCGCCAGCCGCTCTTCGTCCGCAGCCGTCAGCACCTGCTCGCCTTCTAGGAACGCTTCAATCTCGCCCACCGGCAGCACTTCCCGCGTCGTTACGCCAATCGCCCCGGCCAACTGCGTCGCCCTTAGCGCTGCTGCAAATCCAGCCTCGCCAATATGCTCGTCGTCCAGGTTCACCACCGCCTGGCCGCGCGCCCGCAATGCCTTCGTCAGCGTCTCCACCAGCCCCGCCTTGCCTGCCCCATGCACCAGCACCGGCAGCACCCGCGTGCGCCCAGCTGTCTCTTCTTCCAGAGCTTCGGTCAGCATCGCCGCGCCCACCGTCGCATTCGTAATCGGGTCAATCAGAATGAAATTCCCTGTCGCCCGATTCTCCGCGTATGCGTCAAAAAACAGCGGCTTCGCAGCCTCAAACTCCACCACCGCAATGTCGTTCATTCCCAGCGTCGTCGCCGGCACTTTCTCCATCGTGTGAATGTCCACGCGATGCCGAATCGCCGTCACCCGCGCCCTTACACTCCGCGTCGAGTGCTTCACCACGTAGCTCGCGCCAACCCGCAGCGGCTCCTCGTGCATCCACACCACATTCGCCGAAAAGTGCCGCGCCATATGCGGCCGTGCCTTCGGTGCCACCAGCATCTCGCCGCGCGACAAATCAATCTCGTCCGCCAGCTCCAGCGTCACGCTCTGCCCGTTGCGCGCAACCGGCAGGTCGCCGTCCCAGGTCACAATCCGCTTCACCGTCGTCTCGCGTCCGCTCGGCAACGCCACCACCCGGTCACCCGCGCGCACCACCCCGCTAGCCACCTGTCCCGCGTATCCGCGAAACTCCATATTCGGCCGCAGCACCAGTTGTATCGGAAACCGCAGCGGCCGGCTCTGCACATCTTCCGGCTCCAGTTCCGCGCCTTCCAGTTGCTCCAGCAGCGTCGGCCCCGTGTACCACGGCATCTCGCTGCCGCGCTCCACAATGTTGTCCCCCGCCAGCGCGCTGATCGGAATCACCACAATGTTGTTCAGCCCCAGCTCACGCGCAAACGCCTGATACTCCGCCTCAATCACACGGAACCGCGCCTCATCGTAGCCCGCCAAATCCATCTTGTTCACCGCAGCCACCACATGCGGAATTCCCAGCAGTGCCGCCAGAAACGTATGCCTCCGCGACTGCGGCAAAAGCCCGCCCTTGCGCTCAAACGCAATTGCATCAATCAGCACAATCGCCAGATCCGCCGTTGAAGCGCCCGTCGCCATATTCCGCGTGTACTGCTCATGCCCCGGCGTGTCCGCAATAATGAACTTCCGCTTCGGCGTCGCAAAGTAGCGATAGGCCACATCAATCGTGATGCCCTGCTCGCGCTCCGCCTTCAACCCATCCGTCAACAGCGAAAAATCAATCGGCCCGCTCGACCGGTTCAACCGGCTATTCTTCAGCGCCGCCAGTTGGTCATCGTAGATGCCCTTCGTGTCGTGCAGCAGCCGCCCAATCAGCGTGCTCTTGCCATCATCCACACTCCCCGCCGTGGAAAATCGCAACAGCCCGCGATCCATGTGCTGGTTCAAAAAGTCTTCAAACTTCTCCGGGGCATCCTGCTCATTCGTTGCCTGCAACTCTGCAATCATCATCTTAGAAATACCCCTCGCGCTTCTTCACTTCCATCGATCCTTCTTCATCGTGGTCAATCACGCGATTCTCGCGCTCACTCCGCCGGAAGGCCAGCATCTCTTCAATAATCTTCGGCAGCGTATCCGCTTCCGACCGAATCGCGCCCGTGCACGGCAGGCAGCCCAGCGAACGCATCCGGCACATCACCGGCTTCGGCGTCTCCCCTGGCAGCAGAGGCAAATGGTCATAATGCACAATCAGCGATCCGCCCCGCTGCACCACCAGCCGCTCCTTGGCAAAGTACAACGGCACAATCGGAATCTTCTCCAGGTGGATGTACAGCCAGATATCCAGCTCCGTCCAGTTCGACAGCGGAAACACGCGAATCGACTCGCCCTTCCTCAGCCGCGAGTTGTAGATATTCCACAGCTCCGGCCGCTGATTCTTCGGGTCCCACTGCCCCGCGCCATCGCGAAAGCTGTACACACGCTCCTTCGCGCGCGACTTCTCTTCATCACGCCGCGCTCCGCCAAACGCAGCATCATATCCGCCTTCTGCCAGCCCATCCAGCAGCGACCGCGTCTTCAGCAGCCCGCAGCAGTTCTGCGTTCCCAGCGTGTGCGGATTCGTCCCCGCAGCAATCGCCTCTTCATTGCGATGCACAATCAGCTCCGCGCCAATCTCCTTCGCATACGCATCGCGAAACGCAATCATCTCCGGAAACTTGTAGCTCGTATCCACATGCAACAGCGGAAACGGTATCGGCCCCGGATAAAATGCCTTCTGCGCCAGCCGCAGCATCACCGACGAGTCCTTGCCAATCGAATACAGCATCACCGGCTTGGCAAACTCCGCCACCGCCTCCCGCATGATGTGGATGCTCTCCGCCTCCAGCGCCTGCAAATGGCTCAGCGAAGGCAGCGCGTCTTCGCGCTTCGCATCCGTAGTCTCGACGACTGTACTTACCGTGGACATCGTTTGGGTACCGCCTGATTGGTTGGATTGTGTGCTGCTGGACCGGCTTCGAAACTCCCGCGCTCTGCCGCGTCAACGGCTCACACGTATCTTGCTATCGGAGCTCTACAAGCGTTCTGGGGTCAGGGAAGAAAGGGGAAGCGACTAGGCGCAACAACAACACGCGTCGGGCGACACGCGACAACAACCAGCCTGCGCAATCAACTTCATCCACTCCAGACTATCGAAACACCCCCAATCCCGCAAACTTGACATCTTCCCCAACCTTCCATAACGTAAGCAAAGTCGCACACTATGTCTTCTCGCTCCCATCGTCGCACCTGTTGTTGTCTCTGTTGTTGCTAGCTCCCGCTGGCCCGTTCTCTCCTGCCCGCAAGGCTGAGTGAACCCCTCCCGAACTCTTCGGGATTCCAACACAGACACCGCGAACGTAATCCGGAGCTTCCCCTTGCAGTCATCCTTCAGGAACAACCCTGCCTCGCGTGCCCTCGCACCGCAGCACATCCGCGTCCATGCGCGTTGTTGTCCTTCCTGTTGTTGATTCCCCTGCCCGCCGGCACCGCCGGCATTCATCCCGCCAATCATCACAAACGAATCATCTTCCCCTGAAGCACCTGCTTCCCTTTCATGGAGTCCTGCAATGCATCGTCTCGTCCCATCTGCCCTCGGCCGCACCTTCTTCCTCGCCGTCGCCGCTTTCCTCATCGCTCTCCCCGCCTCCGCACAGCTCGTCGGCGGCACCATCGCCGGCGAAGTCGTAGACCCCGGCAACGCCTCCGTCAACCAGGCCCACGTCGTCATCCACAACGTTGAAACCGGCACCGAGCGCCATCTCCTCACCGCCGCCGATGGCACCTTCTCCGCGCCATCCGTCTCCGTCGGCACCTACACCGTCTCCGTCACCCGCGACGGCTTCGCTCCGCTCAACCAGACCGGCATCACCGTCACCGTCGGTCAAAGCCTCCATCTCCATCTCGAGCTCACCGTCGGCACCGTCGCCCAGGAAATCACCGTGGTCGACACCCCCCTCAGCGTGGACACCTCCACCCTCCAGTCTCAGGGCCTCGTCAACGAGCGCCAGGTCAAGGAACTCCCCCTCAACGGACGCAGTTTCGACCAGCTTCTCCAGCTCAACCCCGCTTCGGTCAGCTACTCCACCCAGCGCTCCGGCGGCGTCGGCACCTCCAACTCATCAGTAGGCAACATGTACTCGGTCTCCGGCCGTCGCCCCCAGGACAACCTCTTCCTCCTCAACGGCATTGAGTACACCGGCGCATCGCTCATCAACGTCACCCCGGGCGGCACCAGCGGCCAGCTCCTCGGCGTCGAAGCCGTCCGCGAATTCAACGTTGTCAGCGACACCTACGGCGCAAACTACGGCAAGCGCACCGGCGCTCAGGTCTCCATCATCACCGCCTCCGGCAGCAACCAGTTCCACGGCTCCGCCTACGAGTTCTTCCGCAACAGCGCCCTCGACGCCCGCAACTACTTCGACCAGGCCGCCATTCCCCCCTTCCAGCGCAACGACTTCGGCCTCGCCGCCGGTGGCCCCGTCCTCAAGGACAAGCTCTTCGCCTTCGCCAATTACGAGGGCTACCGCCAGCATCTCGGCCTCTCGGACGTCACCTTCGTTCCCGATGCCGCTGCCCGCGCCGCAGCAATCCCTGCCGTCCAGCCTCTCTTGGCCCTCTGGCCCACCGGCACCGTGGAGCTCGGCAGCGGCATCGCCGAGGCCTTTTCCAACCCCCTCCAGCGCATTCGCGAAGACTTCGGCACCACCCGCGTCGACTCCAACCTCTCCGCCAACGATCTCTTCTTCGCCGCCTACACCGTAGACGACAGCTCCGCTACCACCCCCACCGCCAACCCCTTCTCCTCCATAGACGAGCGCCTCCGCGAGCAGGTCCTCAGCGCCCAGGAACAGCACGTCTTCTCCCCCACCCTCCTCAACACCCTCCGCGTCGGCTTCTCCCGCGCTGTCTTCGGCTTTGACTCCATCGTCTCCGGCGGCGTCCCGGGCTGGGTCGCCAATGGCCCCGTCGGTGCCATCGTCATCGCCGGCTCCACCGCCAGCAACGGCGCATCCCAAATCACCCTCGCCGGCGCAAACACCGGCAGCGGCAACCGCACCGCCCGCAACCTCTTCACCGTCGACGACCACATCTACTGGACCCGCGGCAAGCATCAGGTTGAGGCCGGCCTCTGGCTCCAGCGCCTCCAGTCCAACGACTTCCTCGCCCAGAACCAGTTCGGTCAGGCATCCTTCTCCACCCTCGCCGCCTTCGAACAGGGCCAGGTCTCCAAGTACACCATCGTCGCCGCCCCCACCGCCCTCAACTGGCGCTCCCTCTTCGGCGCAGGCTTCATCGAAGACGCGTGGAAGGCCACCTCCCGCCTCGAAATCCGAGCCGGCTTCCGCTTTGAGTCCTCCAACGGCTGGAACGAGGCCCACGGCCGCGCCTCCAACTACGACTTCACCGACGGCGTCTTCAACTCCACCCCCACCGTCGGCAACTCCGCCCTCTCTGACAATCGCGCCCGTTTCCTCCCCGAGCCCCGCGTCGGCCTCGCCTGGGACCTCTTCGGCAACGGCAAAACCGCCCTCCGCGCCAGCTTCGGCGTCCATCGCGCCCTCCTCGACACACTCGATTACCGCCTCGACCAGGTCGCCCCCTACAACACGACACTCTCCTTCAGCAACAAGAGCGTCAGCGCCCTCCCCGGCCTCTCCCTGCCCACCTCCACCGGCGGCAAGGTCTCCCCCAGCAACGTCCAGCGCGACATCCAAACCCCCACCGTCCTCTCCTGGACCTTCAAAATCGAGCAGCAAATCGCTCCTCGCACCACCCTCACCGTCGGATACGTCGGGTCCCACAGCTACCACCAAATCCTCTCTGAGGACCAGAACACCCCCGCCTACGTCATCTGCCCCGACCCCGCCTGCCCCTCCAGCCTCTCCGCAGGCGCCATCTATTACACCTCCCAGACCCTGGCCAACTCCACCCTCGCCAACTCCACCTCTTGGGTCTCCCAGGGCATCAGCAACTACCACGCCCTTGAGTTGGATGCCCGCCGCCAGTACGCACACGGCCTTCAGCTTCGCGGCGTCTACACCTTCTCCAAGAACCTCGACGACGGCTCCGCCTGGAACACCAGCGTCTCCTCCAACACCCCCGCCTTCGTCTCCTTCCCCGGCAACCCCAAGCTCGACTACGGCCGCGCCGCCACCAACGTTGCCCACTCGGCTGCCATCAACGGCACCTGGGATCTCCCTCTCGGCCAGGGCCATCGCATCTTCTCCAACATCCCCTCCTCCGGCCAGCAAATCGTCTCCGGCTGGAGCCTCAGCAGCATCGTCTCGCTCCAGAGCGGCTTCCCCTTCTCGCCCCAGCTCGGTTACAACCCCACCGGCAACGGCGACACCCGCAACCCCGCCCGCCCCCAGCTTGACCCCAACTTCACCGGCAAGCTCTATCCCCACACCGCAGCCCAGTGGTTCAATCCTGAGGCCTTCATCGCCCCCACCCCCGGCAGCTTCGGAAACGCCGGCCGCGACGCCCTCACCGGCCCCGGTCTCACCGACGTTGACCTCTCGCTCCTCAAGAACGCCACCATCCGCGAACGCCTCCACGCCCAGTTCCGCGTCGAGTACTTCAACCTCCTCAACCACACCAACTTCACCACCCCCAACGCCGTCGTCTTCAGCTCTGGCCCCACCCCCGCCAAGCCCGGCGCGGCCACCGTCGTTTCACCCACCGCTGGTGTTGAAACCGCCACCGCAACCACCTCGCGTCAGCTCCAGTTCGCTTTGAAGCTTCTCTTCTAAGCGGCCCGCCTCGTCGCGAGCACAAAATGACAGGGCTTTCGGGCGGCCGGCAACGGTCGCCCCATCCCGTCTCTAACCCACACAGGAGCAGTTGCCAAATGACCACTTCCGCCGCCGATCTCAACCTCACCCCCGCCGAGAAGGCCACCGTCGCCCGGCAGCTCGTCGCCGACGAGCTCGCCGCCTTCCCCCAGGATGTGGTGCTGACCAACAGCTTTCAGGCGGAAGACATGGTGCTCCTCCACATGGCCCGGCAGTTCCGCCCGGAAATCCCCGTCGTCTTCCTTGACACCGGCTACCACTTTCCCGAACTGCTCGAATACCGCGACCGCCTCGCCGCCGAGTGGCAGATGAACCTCATCAACATCCTTCCCGAGCAAACCGTCGCCCAGCAGGAGGCCCAGTTCGGCATCCTCAATCAGACGGACCCCACCCAGTGCTGCGGCCTCCGCAAGGTCAAGCCCCTCTTTGCCGCCCTCGACAGCTACAAGCTCTGGCTCACCGGCCTCCGCCGCGAGCAGGCAAAGAGCCGCGCCGCCCTCCGCCAAATCGAAGACTTCGCCCTCCCCACCGGCCGCTCCATCCGCAAAATCAGCCCCTTGAGCGAGTGGTCCACCCGCGATGTCTGGTTCTACGCCCAAGACCACAACATCCCCCTCGTCTCTCTCTATGACAAGGGCTACTCCAGCATCGGCTGCGCACCCTGTACCACCCTTCCCTCTGACCCGAACGACCCCCGCTCCGGACGCTGGGGTGGTCAAAAGCTGGAATGCGGCATTCACATCCAGGCCCAATAACTCCGTTCTCCGCAGCCCTTAAGGACGTACCCCATGGATTTCATCATCGGATTCTTCATCGCCGTCGTCATCGCCCTCACCGGCGTTGGCGCCGGCACCATCACCGCCCCGCTCCTGCTGCTCTTTCTCAACGTTCCCGTTGAAATCGCAGTCAGCACCGCGCTCGCCTACTCCGCCGTCGTCAAGCTCATCGTCGTCCCCGTGCAAATCGTCCGCAAGCAGGTGGACTGGCGCATCCTCGGCTGGATGACCCTCGGCGGACTCCCCGGCGTCATCCTCGGCTCCCTCGCCTTCCGCCAGGTCGCGCTCCACGGCCCCCGCCAGGCACTCTACCTCGCCCTCGGCGCCATCATCATCTTCACCTCCGGCTGGCACATCTTCCGCCACTTCAAACCCCTCGCAGTAGATCGCTCTGTCAAGCAGCGCACCGGCTGGCTTGCCTCGCTCATGCTCCCCATCGGCCTTGAAGTCGGCTTCTCCTCCTCCGGCGCAGGCGCGCTCGGCACCGTCGCCCTCCTGGGCCTCACCCCCCTCACCACCGCCCGCGTCGTCGGTACCGATCTCGCCTTTGGACTCGTCCTCGCCGTCGCCGGCACCGGCGTCCACTTCTTCGGCGGCGCATACGACACCACGCTGCTCCTCCACCTCGCCATCGGTGGCGTCCTCGGTGGCCTCGCCGGCAGCTTCGTCGCCCCGCTCATCCCCAACCGCCAGCTCCGCTTTGCCCTCTCCCTCTGGCTCATCTTCCTCGGCGGTCAGTTCTGGTACCAGGCCATCTTCACCCACCAGTCGGACCACAAATCCGCCGCCGTCCCCGCCCTCCCCCAGAAAACCGCCGCCTACTCCGCAACTCCCGCCCGCTAGGGCAGCATCACCGGT
>Ga0316224_1004628_pt1 | contig 10282 bp, 11 predicted proteins | sample TBH18013metaG_FD_206254 | JGI IMG/M metagenome (GOLD analysis project Ga0316224, IMG submission 206254) | Freshwater microbial communities from Trout Bog Lake, Wisconsin, USA - TBH18013 | ecosystem: Environmental > Aquatic > Freshwater > Lake > Hypolimnion/Profundal zone | place: USA: Wisconsin...
CTTTGGCTTTAGCTACTTGTTGTGCCTTAGATGTTTCTTTTTTCACTTGGGCAAGGAGTCGTTCTTGTTCCAAGCTAAATACTTCATCATTCATACGCACAGCTTTTGCATAAGCCGTTTCAAGGTCTTGGGCTAAACCACGCTCAAGTAATTGAGCCATATCTTCCCTTACCACCTCAAAGTGCGGAAATTTCTCCGCATTACTACTAACCCTCTGAATTTCTGCCATCAGACGGCTTTGTTCTTCTCTCTCACGCCAGCCACGAACTTGTTGCACTTCGCTCTGTAACGCTGCGAGTTGTTGGTTCAGCGCATAAGACTGTGGGTCTTGTTGTACTGGCGCAACACTTTCCCCTAATTGTATTCCATAATCTCTTGCAAGTCTATGAAATAACTCTACCTTTTGCTCGTAGGGCGCTTTGGACAAAATCATGTGCGCTCTGCCAAGGTTGTTAATCCATGCAGCAGGGCTGATATTCTGCGCTTGCATTTCAGGCACAAATGGGGCGATTGCTTCTACCAAGACTTTAGCGTTATCTGCTTCTTGCTTATAGGTAGATACGCCTTTTTTGTATTCAGATTCACGCTGATTGGAATATTCTGCTAATTTGAGGCTTTCTTCTTTGGTTAATTGCTGACCAGAAGTGAGCTTATCCCAAATTGGTAGATACTCTTTTTTCCATGTGGTTGGGCGTGGAATCGCTTTTACAGGTTCTTCCTGCGGTTCTTCATCCGACTCCTCAGATTCAGCAGCCTGAACACCTTCGGTAGGTTCTTCACTATCTTCATCGCTAACTTCAGCTTTATCGGACTCCTCGGCAACAGGCTCGCTTTCAGTCTTTTCTGCTTCCACAGGTTCTTGCTCAATCTCATTCTCCTCTGCCTGTTCAAGGGCTGCATCCATCGCTGCTTCTAATGCACTTCTGCGGTCATCACTCATGTTTTCTCCAAGTTATCGGTAGTTAAGTTTTGCATAAGCCAATTCTGCAATCTGGCGTTTGCGTTTTTCCGCAGATTTATGGTCAATCTCAATCTTACGGTGCTGCATTGGTACATCATTTCCAATTTCAATCATTCGGTGCTGTTTTAGATGGTCTCTGTGGTGGCTACGGCTTTTAATCCATGAGCCATCAACTTGGCTGATATAGCCTTCAATGTCAGACATAACCATAGCCGATTCACGCTTTGTCATTTCTTGCTTTTGTTTCCATGCTTCTTCAGCTTCAGGAGTGCCTAGGGTAAACCCCCAGAACTCAAGGTAATAATCTTTATCAGATTGTTTAGCTTTTACATGGTTTCCTTCAGACCATCCGCAGTTTGGACAAATCATAACGCCTCCAATAGTTGTGGTAGTTTGTGCCAGTCACCCTGGCGTAAGGGGACAACGGAATCATACCAATTGGCATTTTTCCATCGCCAACAGATATAGGCATCTTCAGGTAACAAAACAAAAGTCTTGACACCTAAAGCGCCAGCTAAATGCGCTGTAGCCGTATCAGGCGCTACAACAGCTTTTAATGACTTCATGTGACACGCAGTCTTATAGAAGTTTTGTTTCCAGCCATCGCTAGGCAAAGGCATGAATATATCGTCAATCTCAGGGTTTAATGAGTAGCAATCATCACCTACTAATTGGCGCAATTCCTTGATGGGCGTGGATTTAATGTAATGAAGTGGGCCTTTAGATGCCATCCAATTCACCCCAACTTTGCGCTCTATCGGGCTAAATCCAGCATCTAAATAGCCTTCTGAGCCAACAATCTTATCTTTAGTGATTGGAAATGATTGGCGCACATAGCTTGGCGAGTGCATTGCAAAAAATGGCAATGACATCGAGCCAACCCAATAATCAGCTTCTAGGGGTTTACCCTCTGTTCGTGTGCTAGAAATGTAATCAACGCAATCCATCTGTCCAATCAACTGCATCATGGATTCGTGAACCATTACGCTGACTGTTCTAGCGCCCCATGCCTTGAGCATAGGTAGGAATCGAGTCATTTGGATAATGTCTCCAAAGCCTTGCTCCATCTGAACGGTGATGTGCTTGTCATAAAGCCTTTCGCCATTCCATTTGGGGGCTTTAATCCATTTATCCCATTTCTCGCCTGTGGCTTGCATGGTTTGAGGATGCCATCTAAATTCATAGAGTCTAAACCCTGGAAGATAGTGACCTAAATGGAGTAAATCTAAACCTTTTTTGTATTGTGAGTGTGCTGTCATAAAAGCATTAATAGAGCTTCTTCGTCATCCTGTTCGGCTTTGAATTTAGCTTCTAAGATTGCAATAGCAGTAATGGTTTCTGCTAATACTTTCTTGTGGGCTATCGCTTGTTGTAATTCCTTTTCTTGTCTTTCAAGATTGGCGATAACCGCTTCTATGCGTGTGACTTCGACTGACGGTGTATCAATCCTAATCTCTTGTTTTGATTGTAGTTTATTTTTTTGTTGCTTGCTTACAACAGGCTGTGGGTCAATCAAATCCCTAAATTTATTTTTGCGTGATGCGCCATCAGCTTTGCGAGCCTCGATGAGCTTTTGCTCGGCAGCTAGGCGTTTGCGCTCTAATGCTCTGAGTCTTTCGTAGTCACGCTTGCTAATACCACCGTCATGAGTGTCGGTTGGGTTTGGATTTGGTTTAGGCGCTACATTACCTTCAAAATCTGCGGTATCTGTGCCATCCGTAGTGTAGATATTGCCTGATTCGAGCGCTTGTGCCTCAAAATCAGCCGTATCTGTGCCGTCTGTAGTGCTGATATAGGCTGTTACAAGGTTTTGAGCCGTAAATGTTGCCGTATCTGTGCCATCTGTTGCCGAAATAGCACCAGTAACCGCTACAGAACCAGTTAAAGTGGATGAATCGTTACTATCGGTGGTGTAAATGTAGCCAGAAACGAGTTCTTGGGCGTAAATCGTGCAAGTATCAGTACCATCGGTAGTCGATATATTGCCTGTAACAAGTACCTGACCTGTTAAGGTCGCAGAATCATTATTATCTGTGGCTGAAATTGTCCCTGTAATCTTTGGCAGCGCAATATCAGATATCGGCTGATTCGATATAGGGTTAAAGCCTAGCATTTTAGAGTATTACCCAACGACTCCCAGAAGGGACTGTTACAGTTTGACCACTTGCAACTGTTACTGGGCCAACACTTAACGCATTATCAGCGCTTGGAATGGAATAACTTGCAGCAATAGACTTAGCATTGGCAAAAATACCATTAGATGCTTGCATTACTGGAGATGAATGTGTTGTCCCATCAAAGGTAAAGTTTGATGCTTGATTTAGCGTTGTTGAGCCTTGACCAAAAGGCACATAGTTTGTAGTAAATGTTACTGCTGGCGCTTTACTGTTAAATGTATTCCAATCGGTAGAGCTTAAGTAACCGTTTGTGCTAGTAGAGGCTTGGCTAATGCTAATTGCTGGTGTTGCACCACCGCTTGAGCTAATTGGGCTAGTGCCTGTGACTGAGGTTACTGTGCCAGAGCCTTTGTTATTAAAGGTGTTCCAATCGGTGCTAGATAAGTAACCGTTAGTTGTGGAACTGGCTTGAGAAATGACCAAATGACTGCCACTTGTGCCTGAACCAGATAATGGGGCATCTGCCGTTACCGTAGTTAAATATGAACCTGCTGGTTGTTTGTTATTAAAAGTGTTCCAGTCTGTGCTGGTCAAATAACCATTAGTCGTGCTATTTGCGGCAGCCATGCTAATCGTAGGAGTAGAACCACCGCTAGATACGACTGGTGCTGTACCGCTAACGCTTGTGACTGTTCCTACGCTGACAGACCCACCTAAAGCAGTTACATTGCCGTTAATGGTAATTGAGCTATTAGTCAATGCGCCATTAGGAATAGAGCTAAAATTTGTGCCTAAAAAGCTAGGTGCTGCGCCAGATGCTACGGATTGATTAAGAGTATATGAACCGCTTAAAGTCAGGGTATTTGTTCCGTTGTTAATTCCTGTGCCACCGTAAGCGCCTGTGATGACATTGCCATTCCATGTGCCATTGGTATAAGAACCAGCCCAAGAAAGCGTATTGGTACTCCAGCTTGCATTGCTTGGTGCGACATTATGGTAATCCCATGAACCAGCAGCAATCGAATTGCTTAATAAAATAACTTCAATATATGCGCCCGACTGGGTGGTGCATACGGTTGTGCCAGAGTTATTTTTGACGACAATCGTGCCTGAGGATTGGTTGTTATTGAATGTAAATAACGCACCATTAGGCAAAGTGGTGGCATCAGGTAACTGAATGGTCTGACCGCCAGAGCCAGTAATTGTCCAATTTTGGACTGATGAAGCAGTTAATGTAATAGTCGTGCCACTTGCTGTTTGGCTTGTAAAACCTTCGAATAAGCAGTTAGTCGTTATATTGCCATTAAGGTCAAAATATGCACCTTTGGCGGCTGGCATATCGCCCCAAACCGACAACTGAGCGCCACTAAAATTGACTAAAGAACCTGCATTAGACGATGCTAATACAGTAGTTCTAGCCAATGTGGTCGTGCCACCTGTAACCGTAACCGTACCGATACCGACTTCCCAGTCAGCGTAACCGTTGGCGTAAATACCATAATAAGTGGTATTGCCGTTGCCAATGGCAGAGCCAAATGACTGATAGCCTGTTACAGCTCCAGCAAGGGTCAAAGTACCAGTACCGCTAGTTGTGCTTACTTCTTGAACTCTGTCTTTAATAATTAAAGCCATAATTAACCTTCGTATCTAACAGCTTTTTGTCTGTTTGCAGTAATACTTAATATTTGAAGATTATTTTCAACATGAAGTCCACATACATTTTTTCCCTGCAAAGGAATAATATGGTCTACTTCAAACTTAATATTTGCAAACTTTGAAATTGAATCAGCCTCTTTATATAAAGATAAAATAGCTTGTTTATTTGCCCAAGAAGGCGTTGCTTTTAGTAATAAAGCCCTTCTATTTGACCTATATGCACGCTTTTTATGGGCGTTTTCTTTTGCCCATTTTGTGCTTTGTTCCGTTTCTTTATCTTTGTTAAGCAAATAATATTTCTTACGATAAATGCTTTTACAAATTCTACAGGTAGTAGAAACGCCATATTTGCCAGTAGGGTGCTTGGCAAAGTCTGACAAAGGCTTTTCAGCCTTGCATTTAAAGCAAGCTAATTTCATTATTGGTTAGCTCGGATAATCGTACCTGAGGAGATGCTGACTACCTGTGTTGCGTCAATAGAGGTGTTGTTCAGGTTCATATCGCATCCTGTCAATCCTACAGAACCATCCATGACTACGGTTGAGCCGTCAGACTTGGTGATGCGGAAGAATGATGCTGTGCCTGTGCCGACTGCTGTGCCGTTAGCTACAGTTCCCAAAGTAATAGTACCATTAGAATCTGTACCGAAAGAACCTGTAACCACCAACTGAACCAAAAGGGTCTGTCCGCTAATTGCGGTATTTGCATTGGCAGGTTGTGAGCCAGCGTAAATATTGATAATAGAGCCTGAGCCAGCATAGGTAATTAGACCTTGTTGTTGGGCATCTCTTGTGCCGTTGGAATATTTAAGATTTGATGCCATTAGATAACTCCTTGGATTTTACCGTCTGGGCCACGAACTACTTGCTTTGGCCGATTGTGATTTTGGTTAATTGTATCAACTAATGCGCTGATTTGACCTACCATTTCCTGATTTCCTTTAACGATTGCGTCTGCTAAAGGGGCTAATGGATGTTGCATTGAAGCTGCCATATCTTCTTCGTTTAAATAGGCTGTTTCACCGTTGTCGTCTGCCGCAGATATACGAGCAACTTCAATCTTTGCACCATTGTTGATGTGGGCAAGAAGAACCTGAGTATTGCGCTCCATGTTCATCTTCATCTGGGCTAACTTAGCATCAAGCTCCAACTCTGCTTGGTTGCGCTGTGCTTCCAACTGGAATTTAAGCTTATTCTCTTGGGCTTGATACTCTTGTTTAGCCTTTTCCAGCTCATTTTGGGCTTGCATTTTTTTCATTTCAAGCTGAGATTGCAACTGAAGCTCTTGTTGCTTGCCTTGTATGCGCATCTGCTCGATTTGCATAGCTGGTGGCAATGGCTTGGGTTGTCCTTCGGCTTGTGCTGCTTGCTGACGGAATTTATCGGCTGTTTCGTCAATCAATCCCTCTAATCCCTTACCAGCTTTGAACGCTGTGGTCGCAAACTTGAGCATTTCCATCAATAATGGGGTCAATTCTGGGCTTGCTTGGGCGGCAGGAATAGCTTGTTGCATGAATCCACCAATAGATGACAAGAATTCCATGCGGTCTTGCTTTTCTTGCATTTCATCTTGGTAAATCATCGAGTCTGTGGTGACTTCAATGCGGAAATTCTTGCTAACTTCATCTTTGAGCAACGCCATTGCCTGTGGAATCAACTGCTTATCGTTTTCTGTCAGTTGCATTGCGCCAGAAATCTTGACAATCGTATCTTCGGTGAAGTGCTTGCAGATAATCTGGGATTTGATAGCCAATAATTCGGTAGCAAACGATACGACTGCGTGTTGCATGGTCTTTAGGCGACCAGCAGCGTTGTTGGATTTGATAATTTGTGCGCCCAAAGTCTCATTGGGGTCGGTTTGACCACGCTGAATATCGGCAATACCCATCAATTCGTAGATTTGACCTTTAACTTGCTCCATCGCCTGATAGCAAGACATCAATGCAGCAGCAAATGGGGCAATATCAACGAGGTCTAATGCGCCTTTTAAGCCTTGTTTTTCGGCAAATGCCATCCAGTTCTTCACAGGAATTAAGACATTGGATTCATTACCTTCAGAGAACAAGCGTTGTAGCTCAGATGCGCTGGCATCGTATAAACCACGAATCTTTAGCGCCCCAATCAAGCCATCAATACGGTCACATAGGTCGTCAAGTTCACGAGCTTGGTCTTGGTAGATTGTGAAATCAGGGATTGGCTCTAGGCTATCGGTAGTAATCGTAGCGTATAGTGGTTTTGGGCAAGGCCAGAAGTTTTCAAGTTCTAATGGGTCATCACGCTCATCGAGGATTTTGCCTAGTGATTTGCTAATCCATAGGACTTTGCCTGTCTCGGCATCCCAAATTTCGTAAATCATTGCTTGGTAGGCTTGGTCGTCATTCTTAGTGTATGACTTACCTGTCTGCTCTGGCTTGGTATCAAGAGGAATCTGATGACCGAGTTCTTCTCCAAAGCGCTCTACCAATGCGGTACGGTTCATATAAACCTTGCGCCATACTGCGGTGACTTCTTCCCATGTGCGAGCTACGGTATGACCAAAATCACGCCAATGGACATAATCTACTGGGCAACATTCGTATTCAATTTCTTCTTCGACTTCGCCTGGCTCATCAAGCATATTCTCCTCAGGCATCTCGCCCTCAAGAGGTTTACCTACATCGCCTTCGCCATTAATATAGCTTGGGTCATAGGCTTGCTTGGTGTCAGTTACTTCGGTAATCTCAAAGCCATCCTCAGGTAGCTTTTCTGTTTTTGCTCTGAAATGTGGCTCATAGCGAACCCATGCTGTGCCACGACCACCCAATAGACGGTCTGTAACGCAGTTCTTCATGGCGGCTAAGTAGTCACCATAATGCTCAATTTCAAATTCTAAAGCTCTTTCCAGCATCATTGACGCTACACGACCAATAGGGTCGTTATCTCTGAATCTACGGCTTACATCAGGTCGTGGTAGGCGAGCAAAGATAGCAGGGCTAATCGTCTGGACATTTGACCAAAGGATATTAAAGCGAGCATTGGGGTTGGTTTTATTGCGGCTGTCGTCTTTATATTTCTTCAGAATCTTATCGACTCGTGCTTCCCAAAGTTTAAATGACCGTTCATAGGCCATAATCTTGTCATACCAATCTGAGTAGGTATGTGATACTTCGGCTCGCAATTCACTCATCTTTATATCCTGCGGTTATTTGGAACAAATGGCTGTTTCCACATATCATTTAAAGTTACATCAGTTTCGCCCACAAACAAGCCTTTAATTGGCTCATCTTTGGTCATGATTCGTTCTTCCTCTCGCCAAGCCACCGCAGCCATCCTAAATGCGTCTGCAGCATGGCTAGTCCAATCGTGCCGAGGCTTGTCTCTAAAAACCTTTCTATCATCGTCATACTCTCGCTGATACTGTCTGAGGCTTTCGATTCCATCATTACACCTTTCGCTATCAAACCAAGACCGCATCAATAACATACGAGTTGCTTGGATTCCGTCTTGAAGTGACAAATTCGGCACTATTTTCATAGATTCTAACGGAATTTTAGCAGAAAGTTGCTCAATTATTGACTTTCCGCCAGATGCTAGTGTTTTTGCTCTTGCATCGTGGGGCAGATAATGTAGCCCATATTGATAACCAAACTCGGCAGCTTTACTTTGAATGAGTCCTGTATAGAAACTGACAGGCTGACCATTGCTTCCATGATAATCAAGGAATCTGACTTCTCCTCTTACCGTCTGCCACCACCACACACTTGTATCATCGCTATACCCCAAGTCCCAACTTGTAAATACCTTATACATTGGGTCATGCTCGACCTTGGTAATCCTGTTTAAATCAGTGAGCTGGCGCATCTCTTTACCGTAGTAAGCACCAATGATGGCTGACTCAAAGTCGCACTCAAACTCTTGCAGATATTGGTCTTGGGTCATGGATTTGGCAGCGTCATCAAGCTCTGACTGCGCCAACAATCCAGTCTGACTAGCCCTTAGGGTCTTGCAATACCAGTTTGGGTCGTTAGAAGCGGTGTTGTATAGCTCCCAGAAGGCGTTATGACCCTTAGGCGTTCCAATGAAAACTGCCCATCCAAGTCTGTCTGCCAGCAAAGGCCGAATAATCTCGCCCCAAATACGAGGGCGCATATCTGCATACTCATCTAACACAATCCCATCGAGGTAAAGGCCTCGTAAAGCATCAGGATTATCAGCGCCAAAGAGACGAACTCTTGCTCCATTTATTAGTTCCACCCATAGTTCAGATTGATTGGCTTTAGCCATAACTGGCTGACTAAACCTTAACAAGTAGTCCCATGCGATATTTTTTGCTTGGCTGTAATATGGTGCAACATAGGCATAGCGACCATCTTCTTTGCCCTCAATTAGTGCTTTATAGATTAAATCATTAATGCAAGAGACCGTTTTACCGCACCTACGATGGGCGACAATCACAGCCCAACGCTGAGTTCTATCGTGGAAATCTAAAAATACGCTTCGAGGTTGGTAGTCTAGTTCTACCTCTTGGACTATTTCTTCCAAGACACCACCAAGCGTTGAGGAGCTTTCTCATCACCCACAACTTCTGTACGAGCAAGTTTAGGAACAGAGTATTCAACTAAATTCTGAACAATCTCACAAGCCTTAGCAGGATTAGGCTGAACAATCCACTTTCCAGTCTTATCGTCAAAGATGCCTTCTGCGGTGCTTTGAATCCACGATTGAATGTAAGGTAGGTTGCTATCAAGAATAGCTTTAACGGCTTCACGAGCCTCCTGAGTGGCTTTATTAGGCACTCCTGGCTTTCTTCCAGCCCTGTTTAAGTTCTTTTCTACAGATTTCGACACTTTATTGTCCATACATTCTCAAGTAATTGATTTGTAAGACTTTATTCTACAACAGATTTTAGTAAGGGTCTTTGCCTTCTTTTTTCATCGCAGCAGTCATCGCCTTATCAAGCATTTCTCTGCGCTTGGCTCGCTTATTCTCTTTCTCGATAAGAATATTGCCTTTACCTGCTTCCATTTCTGGCGCTGGTTTGTCTTTTTGGCGTTTTGCCTGTTGTTTTTCTAGCGTAGAAGGTGTTTTTTCACGCAACATGGCATCTTCTTTTTTGTATGTATGGGTCATTTTTTTCATGTTGTTACCCTTTCATGTGTTTTTTTGTGGACATTTCCATAGCGTCTTTGTGTTGGGCTTCTTTTTTGCCCAATACCTTGCCATAGGCTTCTTCTAGTTTGGCTTTGCGTTTGCCTTTAGCATTATCACGCTCGACATTTAGGGCGATTGCCACAGCTTGCTTGCGTGGCTTGCCAGCTTCCATTTCGGTTTTAATGTTCTTACCTACGCTTTTGGCGCTACCTGATTTGACTAAAGGCATATCAATCCTATCTAAATGCAGGGCCATAAGCCCATGAAACTGCGGTATATCGAGTGCCTAACTCAACAGGCACGACTCGATGACTTAAAAAAGACGGAAAAACAACAATGTCTCCCTTCGATTTTAATACAGATTCTTTGAATTTTCCGTTGATTTCTAAACCGCCACCGATAAATTCATCGTTTAGCAA
>Ga0316224_1004631_pt1 | contig 10278 bp, 5 predicted proteins | sample TBH18013metaG_FD_206254 | JGI IMG/M metagenome (GOLD analysis project Ga0316224, IMG submission 206254) | Freshwater microbial communities from Trout Bog Lake, Wisconsin, USA - TBH18013 | ecosystem: Environmental > Aquatic > Freshwater > Lake > Hypolimnion/Profundal zone | place: USA: Wisconsin...
GAAAGTTAGGGCAGGTTCCTACACCGTTTCCGGTTGGGCGCAACCAAGGCACGCCCACAGTAACATACTCCGCTACACCCGGTTTAAGTGTAAAGGGACCTGAAGACTCAACGAACCTTCTGTCGCCCGGTACGTTGGCAGCTTTGCATTCGCTCCATGCGTTTGCTGAGTTATCAGTTGGATCGCTTGGGAAACAATATTTAGTACAAGGGCCACCACTGTTATAACCGCTTTTGCCGTATTCAAAGCAGGTTCCATCTCCCCAAAAGCCGGTTTGGAAATTACGATATTGTGCAGCAGTAATAGGGTCGCTCTGTGCAGGTGATGCAGCTCCCTGGCCGGTGAAATAACAGAATGATGTCATCCCCAGATCAGGGTACACGCCGTTTACCGCGCTATCTGAAAGTGGGCCTTCAAAAAACTCAACGCCTACAATCGGCAATTGGGTACCGTAGCCATTTTCAGGCGCACAATCGGGGTCATTGGCAGTACCATTGTAACAGATACCCAGAGCCCGGCCTACGTCGCAACCTACAAAGTCGTTATTAAAGCAACCCAGATCCGGATCTACCCACTGTGACACATAAGTTTGAAAAACGTTATTAGCCGATTTGTTTACAATCTCGTAGTTATAAAAAGTCATGTTATTCAGGTCATCCGAAGTAGAGAAGGCAAATGCCAGGGTATTTACCTGAACACCCAATGCCTCACCGTTAGTTTGGCTGTGGATGTTACCCATATCGTTGAAAACATAAAAAACCATTTCATCGGCATAGGCAGTTGCAGTGCCGTGACGGCAAGGTATTACCGGGTAATCACCTTTTAATGGGTTGTATATACCATCTCCGTCGTTATCGAAGAAAGGAGCCAGGTTATCAGTAACATTAAAGGTGCTGCCGATAAGGCTTGGGTCGGTAGCCAAAAACTGGTTACCATTTGCCGGCCATGCTAAAACGTCTGTCGGGATGTCGGCTGTAGTGGTAGAAGATCCCTTTAACTGAAATGCAGCCTGTGCCGCAGCAATATCCGCGCCCTTTACGTCAAAAAAACGATCGTACTGGCTGCAAGTAGCCTGGTCAATGTTTCCATTCACGTCCAATGGGCCTGGCCAGTAGTCATTACCATAGTCGCGGTAACGCTGTGCGGCAACTTTAAGGTTTCCGCCGGCATCAAGACCTGATATCCAGATAGCACCGGCAAAAATTGAACATAAAGGGTGCGTTCCGTCACCTTTTGGCACTTCGTACTTAGGTGATGAACTTAAATCCCACCAGGCATCGCCACCCGTTAACAAACGTGCACGCACGTTGTTGATCTGCAAGTCGAACTTACTGGTACCGGCATTACAGTTACCCGCTTCCGTTTTATATGAGGCCTGTGCCTGGGGGTTAGACTGACGGGCAGTTGTCGGATTTTCTTTTGCGTTTGCCCAAACACCGGTCAGGGCAAATGCCGAGCAGAGTGCTATGTTCAATAGAAGCCTTTTCATAATGCTTGATTTATTATTAACTCAATTCAATTAATTTCTGGTAATCTGTAATCTTTTAATTAAAATGTGAACACACCACCCAGATAAATTCTTCTTGGTAAGGCATAGTTCGACGGGTTATTTATATACACTGCGTACTGATCTTTGAATGCTTTAGGATTTAACGCACTGTTGATAGTAGATAAACTGCCCGGATCGTTCAGGTAACCATCGCTGCTTGCAGTGCCGGTGTAACGGTAAACAGTAAGGACGTTTTCAGTGTTCAACAGGTTCTGAATCTGCAGGTATATCTGCAGCCCTACATTACGTCTGTCGTCGGCTTTCTCTTTCTTCTTTCCAACTGTAAAGTTGAAGTTCTTCCATACTCTCATGTTCAATCTGAAATACCATGGTAACCTTGAACCATTGATAGAACCCAGACCTACTGCACGGGTTGCTGTATTTTGTAAAGCCTGGGGCGTTACGTTGGCCTGAGCGGTATAAGGAGTTCCTGAGCGGGTAGTAAGCTGGAAGCTGATACCTGCATCAGATAATATCTGCACGTTTTTAACGGTGGGGCCGTTATAGTCTTTTCCTGAACCGTAGCTGTAAGTAAGGTTTACATTGATAAGGTGGCGCGAGTCGTAATTAAGCGGGCTGATAGAGCGCAGGTTGGGGCTGTTGGCATTTATCAATGATAACTGCGTTGTAGGATCGGAACCAGTTCCATCGGCAAAAGAAAGGGTATAATTGGCCTTTAAGCTGAAATTACCGGTACGGCGCATGTCGTAATCCAAAGTAAATCCTTTGGCTGTTCCAAAGTCGATATTGCCATAAGTGATATAATCGTTAGGGTAAGCATTGGTAATTTTGGTAATCTGTATCTGATCTCTGAACTCACGGTAAAAAGCTGAGATTGATATTGCCGAGGTGTTGCTTACTTTTTGTTTGAAACCTAATTCATAATCAACAGTTCTTGATGGCTGCAGTGCGGGGTTATTAATAACTGCGCCAATGCTGTTTGCGAAGAAGTAGTATTGAGTAGGATCGACAGCTACTTGTTGAGAGTTGGGTCTTTGCGATAAGATATCATAGTGAGCATAGAATAACGCTTTATCAGTTAGATTGAAAGAGAACTGTAAGCGCGGCATGGCTATGATAGTCGGCTTATACTGCTGGAAAGTCTGGTTAGGATCGAAGTTAGACGTCTGGATGTTTTCATTGGGGTTTTTCAGATACGGCTGGATGGTTCCTGTGCTGGAAGCTGAAGCAACCGAAGCACCGGTAGCCAACAGGTTACCGTACTGATCGTACCAAGAAGCTCCGTTACGGAAACCAACAATTTTGGTTGGGGCCGCGCTGTTATCAACGTAAACAGCATAATTACTACCTATATCAGCCGGTCTGGTTACAGGACTGCCGTTTAATGAAGTTACTTCTCCGGCAGTTTTAATAGGGTAAAGCGTATAAGGGTCAATCAGCTCTTCCTGGTTGGCATCAAAACGGTCGATACGAAGACCCACGTTGAAGGCAAGGTCTTTGAAGAAGAACCGGTCTGATATGTATGCATCTGTATAAATAGGACGATAAGCCGGAATTAAACGAGTGTAGTTACCATTGGCGTCTTTCTGGGTAAAGAAGTCATTGAAAGAAGGTTGGTTAGTAAGCACGTTTCCATAAGCATCATAACCTCTGTAGGTAACATACTGCGAACCGGAACCGCTATTACCAATCAATTCATCGGGCGAGAACATTTTGATATTTAAAAAGGTAGGGCTCAGGTTATCGATATTAATTGTAGTCAGGCTGTTTTGTGCCATACCCAACGCCTGCCTTACGTTCTTATCAAAATAGCTTTGAAGAGATGCGTTGTATTGAGGCGTAAACAAGATAGTATCTGTGAGATAAAAATTAGGCCGGTTAGGATCGTTATAAGCATAGTTTGTTCCGTTTATGCGGAAAATAGGATTGTTGCGGTCAAAGTCGGCAAGTTGCAGGTTCATGTAAGAACGGGCCAGAGACCAAAGTCCGTTTCCTAAAAGTGGGAACATCTGGTAGTTTCTTTCTATTCTTTGTTCGTATTCTATACCGAACTCGAAAGAGTGTTTGTTTCTGGTTGCTGCACCCGGCTTTAAGATGTCGAAAGCACCTTCAATACGAACGTGGTATTGATCGCTGTTTCCACCACCCGGTAAACTTGGGTCCGAGCTGTACTGGTAGTTACCATAGGCACCGTAAGCACGACCGCTATTATACCAGATATTATTTACGAAGTTAGAGCGTGAACCATTAATAAGCGCCTGATTGGCAGATATATTGGTAAGCGTATTGGTAAATGATGCATTGTTGCTGTTATATACTTCAAGGCTGCCATCAGGGTTAGTCTGTGCGCCTAACAGTTGATAATATTCCTGGGTATACCTTGCACTGGCCGCATTTATGTTAGATGCGGTAAAAGTAACCGCAGTATCCTGTACGCCTGTTTGTTTCCAACCCGTATAAACCTTATTACCGATAGCAAAAGTATCATAGGCAAACACAGGAGATTGTTTAGTATTGAATTTGCCGATGTAACCATAAGCAAAAGGATTAGTGCCACCGGCACCTTCAACCTGTTGTTTTGATTTTTCGTAATCTACCTGTATGCTGTAATATGCGTTCTGGAAAGCAGAAGATTTTTTCTTTTTGCCGTCTTTGGCATCTTCTTCAGATTGTTTGCTTTGAATATTGTGGGTAAAGCGGCCATATACTCTGTAATCGAGCGAGTTATCGGTAGGGTTGTTTTCAGAGTTGAATAACGAATAACCGTAAACAAACTGCTTGGATTCAACATACGAAACCGACCCGCCAAATGATAGAGTGATGTTATCGGCAGGTCTGATATCCAAACGGCCATTACCTCTGAAATCGGTTTCCTGAACATTAGGACGGGCCAATTGCTTGTACATATCAGCCATGGTAACGTTGTTGGCAGCAAGGGTAAAGCCTTGTTGGCCCGCAGCAATTGCCAGTGGATTTTGGCGCAATGAGTCTAACAAAGTTGGCCTAACCTGCCAGATACCAATAGCTGAAGGACTTGGGTCTTTCTGGTGCTCATATTCAAAAGAGGTAAAGAATCCCATGATGGTTTTCTTAGTGCTTTTTTGTTTCCAGATCGGGCCTTCAAGACTTCCGTTAACCAGGTTGTATCCGTAAGCATCCAGTCCCTGAGTTGTTTGCGCTTCAAGGCTTCCGCTTATCGTACTTGACGGCCCTTTGGAAGTAATGTTTACTATACCACCACTTAAATCGCCGTATTTAGCAGGTACACCACCGGTAATTACCTGCAGCTGTTCAATAGAAGAGGCAGGCAGATTTGGGGTTCCTATAACCTTTACACCATCCACATAGTATTGCGTTCCGTCTTCACGCCCACCCCTTATGTTCAGACTTCCTCCCTGGTCATTCTGAAATACGCCGGCTGTGGTGGCAGCAATATCGCTGATGTTCTTGGTAGACATATTTGCGATTTCTGTAGCAGAAACCACGTTTTGGGCAGAAGTATTGCCCGGATCAATCAAAGGAACCTTATATGAAATGATTTCAACTGTTTTTAATTCGGTTGAAGCAGCTTTTAATTTAAAATCGACAAACGTTTCCTTATCGGCGTTTACCACTACACCTTCTACTTTCTGTGCGGCATAGCCCACGTAAGAAACCTGTACATTGTATTTGCCCGGTGTTAATGGGCTAATGGCGTAATTACCGTCAAAATCGGTTTGGGTACCTCTTCCGGTAGGTGCACCTTTGCTATCCACCAAAACAACGTTTGCAAAAGGAACGCCTTCGCCGTTCTCATCTTTTACTTTTCCCGAAATCTGGGCATCGGCAGCAAAAACAATAGCCAACAAACTAAGCAGAGTAAGTATTTTCTTCATACGCAAGTTATATATCCTTAACCTAAAGCGGTCAAAAATAGATTTTTTTGGCAAACTAAGTTAACCAGTTGTTAAAACCAATATTTTTTTTGGACGGGGGATGGCAAATACACAATATCTTCTACATAAATGCTACGTGAAAATAAAATCTTTCGCGCAGGTTATGCAGAAGCCTATGTCATTTTTGTGTCATAAAATTGGTGCCTGATATATTTTTTTAATACCTGCTAGCAGCACCTGGGCTATTTTTACCTTCGACTCGTGGGTCCAACCAGCTATGTGTGGGCTTAGAAATATGCGTTTTTCTTCAATAAGTGAGTTGAAAATATCTGTCTCTGCCGGGCTAAGTGAGGTTATTTTTTCATTTTCAAGCACGTCCAGTGCGGCACCGGTAATAGTGCCTTGGCGAATATGGGCTATTAATGCTGAGGTGTCTAAAACTTTGCCACGAGAGGTGTTGAGCAACCAATACGGCTTTTTGAATTTACTTAGAAAATTGTAATCTATCATAAATGCCGTTTCGGTAGTAAGGGGCAAGTGGAGGCTAAGGATATCTGCTTTTTCAAATATTTCCTCCAAATCGGCTTCTTTTATATGGCCTGAAGTAAAGCCCTTGTAGTATTTATCGTAAGCCAGTATCTGAACATCAAAGCCACTCAGCAATTTTGCAAATGCCTGGGCTGTATTACCAAATGCGATCATGCCTAAGGTTTTGCCTGATAGTTCAACCCCGCGGTTTTCTTCACGGTTCCAGAGCTTTTGCTTTACCTCGCTGTTGCTTTTTGATACATTGCGCATCATATTTAACAAGGCACCCAGGGCAAACTCAGCTACTGCGTTCCGGTTGCCTTCGGGCGAATTAAAAGCAATGATATTTTTGTTTTTTGCATATTCAAGGTCAATTACCTCCAAACCCGAACCTGCGCGGCACACAAACTTTAGTTGAACGGCCCGATCTATCATCTCCTTGCCTACATACACTTTACTGTTTATAACAAGGCCCTCGTAATCGCCAATGATCTCCAATACTTCTTCGGCCTTTATTTTCGGGCGGTAGTGAACTTCAAAGCCCATTTCCTGAAGCCCTTCGGGTAAAAGGGCGTGAACCTCATCTGTTATCAGTATCTTTCTTGTGCCGGGCATAATAGTATGCTTGATTATTTTTCAGAGAAAATGAGCTTTGTCAACTCTTCAAAAGCGGCTACCGAAAGCTGTTCGGGCCTTAAATTAAAAGTATCGCCATCAAGCATGGTTTTATCGTTTACCAGTTCTTTTAGGCTGTTGCGCATTGTTTTGCGGCGCTGGTTAAAGGCTGTTTTTACTACTTTTTTGAATTGATCTTCGTTGCAGTTCAATGTTTTTGCTTCCCTGCGCGTTAACCTGATTACGCCCGACATTACTTTTGGTGGCGGATTAAAGCTTTCAGGCGGCACGTCAAAAAGGTATTGGCAATCGTAAAATGCCTGTGCCAGAACGCTCATAACCCCATAATCTTTCGAACCCGGCTTTGCAGCAATGCGCAGCGCAACTTCTTTTTGAAACATGCCAGTCATTTCGCTGACAACATTGCGGTGGTCGATGATCTTAAAAACAATTTGAGATGAAATGTTGTAGGGGAAGTTACCTACTATGTGCGATGGGTTTTGCAAAAAACTTAAATCAGTCTGTAAAAAATCCTGATGGATAAGTTTACCTCTTAGAATGGGGAAGGTTTGCAGCAGGTGGGCGGCCCAGCGGTCGTCCAGCTCAACTACGTAGAAGTTGTCAGGCTTGTTTCTTATCAGGTAAGTAGTTAATGCACCCATGCCGGGGCCAATTTCAACTACCGTCTTAAAACGGCCCAAATCGCCGATGGCCTCCGCAATTTTTTGCAAAATGCTTTCGTCCTTTAAAAAATGTTGCCCCAAAGATTTCTTCAAATACAAGCCCGACACCCGACAAAAATAAGATTATTGGGGAGTTGGAGGAAAGACCCGGGCAGTTGCAGGCTGCCAATAACAAAGGGCTCCTCCATTTTAGCCGGTTTGCAGGTCAACTTCAAACTCTGCAAGCTTTGGTTATCTTAGCCGCCACAAAAATATAAGGCATGACCATCGAACTGCAACTTTGTAAAGATTACAGCAAATTTGACCACATCATTATTCTGATAGATAAAGATACATCTCTGAATACTTTGGGTTTACCGAAAGGCGATGTTACCGCTGCTCAGAAATTTTTCGACGATAAAAAGGGCAGCACTTATTTAAAGAACGCCGAGGGCAAAACTTTGAACCTGGTTAGAATAGATACCGGTAAGGAGAAGTTTAAAAGACTTGAAGATGCCCGCAAAGCGGGTTACAGCCTTAATAAGTTTCTGAACGGACAAAAAATAAAAGAGGTATCGCTTTTTAATGCATCGGCTGATGCCGAACTGGCGGCAGCTTTTACAGAAGGCCTGTTGCTGAGTAACTACCAGTTTTTGAAATACAAAACCCTGGAGAAAAAAGAAAACTCTCTGGTTACCCTGCATGTAGACGCCAGGAGTGCTGATAAAACAACCCTTGATGAAATTACCAAATTGGTTGATGGCAATTTTTTTGCCCGCACGCTGGTTAATGAGCCATTATCTTTTTTAACTGCCGAGCAATTAGGCGCAGAAATTAAAAAAGCCGGGGCAAAGGGCGGATTTAAGGTTGAAGTATTGAATAAGAAGAAGATAGAGGCTTTAAAGATGGGTGGCCTGCTTTCGGTAAATAAAGGAAGTATTGACCCGCCTACTTTTACAGTTTTAGAGTGGAAACCCGCCAAATACAAGAACAAGAAGCCTATTGTACTGGTTGGTAAAGGTGTGGTATACGACACCGGAGGCCTTAGTTTAAAGCCCACGCCAAACAGCATGGACATGATGAAGTGCGATATGGCCGGTGCAGCTGCGGTAGCAGGTATATTTAAAGCTGCCGCTGCATTGAAATTGCCGGTTCACCTGATAGGCCTTATACCGGCCACCGATAACCGCCCCGGTATGAATGCCTATGTGCCCGGTGATGTAGTTAAAATGATGAGCGGCCTGAATGTGGAGATGCTGAATGCCGATGCCGAAGGACGGATGATACTGGCTGATGCCCTGCATTACGCCAAGCAGTTTAAACCTGAGTTGGTAATTGATTTTGCAACACTTACCGGCGCGGCAGTTCGTGCTATAGGGGCTGTGGCTACTGCTTACATGGGTACTGCCAACGATGACATTAAGAAGAAACTGGAGATAAGTGCTGATCATGTTTATGAGCGTTTGATTCATTTTCCGCTGTGGGATGAATATGGTGACTGGATAAAAAGCGACGTGGCCGATATTAAGAATGTAGGCCCGGGTGAGGCAGGGCACATTACTGCAGGTAAGTTTTTAGAGTATTTTGTTGACTATCCATGGCTGCACCTGGATATTGCCGGCAGTGCTTACCTGATGAAGGAAGATAACTACAGAGGCAAATATGGCACGGCTGTGGGTGTGAGAATGATCATTGACTTTTTAAGGAATTACTAATACCTGGTAGTAGAGCTGTTTAACGGTTTTTTTTAATACAAATTGCGACATGGAGCACAAGAGATATACGGTAGGCATTACAATGGGCGATTTTAATGGCATAGGCCCTGAGGTAATTATCAAAACACTTGAAGACGAGCGCATTTTTAAGTTTTGTACAATCGTTATTTATGGGCAAAAAAGCATCATATCTTATTATACAAGGCACTTTAAGATTCAGAACTTTAATGTGCATGAGGTAGCCGAGGCGGCACCCATCAATCCAAAAATACCAAATATCATTAATTGCTGGCCTGAGCAGGTGCAGGTAAACCCGGGCGAAGCAACTGCCGAAGGTGGTATACGTGCCATGGTGTGCCTGAACGCAGCTATTAAAGACCTGACCGAAGGTAAGATTGACGTTTTAGTGACCGGGCCTGTAAACAAAAGCACTATCAGCCATACACATCCTGATTTTAAAGGGCAAACCGAATATTTATCAAAGGCTGCGGGAAATGAAAACTCAATGATGCTTTTGGTGGATGAAGGCCTGCGTGTCGGACTTGTAACCAATCATGTTTCATTAAAAGATGTGACAGGTAAAATTGACATTAACCTGATTATCGGGAAAATTGAGATTTTAAATCAAACACTTAAACAGGACTTTCTGATCAGTAAGCCGCGTATTGCGGTGCTGGGTTTAAACCCTCATGCGGGAGATAATTCGTTACTGGGTAAAGAGGAAAAAGATATTATAGCACCGGCGGTTAACCGGGCAAAAGAAAAGGGAATCATTGCCGTAGGACCATTTTCGGCCGATGGATTTTTTGGCATGCATCATTACAGACAGTTTGATGCTGTTTTGGCTATGTATCACGACCAAGGCCTGGTGCCGTTTAAAACCTTATCGTTTGGAACGGGTGTAAATTATACTGCAGGATTAAACGTAATCCGCACTTCGCCCGATCATGGAACTGCTTTTGATATTGCAGGGAAAGACCTTGCATCGCCAGATTCGCTACGCGCTGCTATCTTTACAGGTATAGACATTGCTCATAAACGCGCCGCCTACAAAGATATGACCGCCAATCCAGTTGAAAGGGTTACGTTAGATAGAGAATAAACAGCAGGTGATATCAAAACCCGGCAGGCAGGTGTTAGCAAAAAACAAATAGCTATCTTGCAAGCCGCAGCCATAATAATCAAAGCTTGAATTATAAGCCGGGAAATGAAAGCAAAAGTTACACTCCTCTTTTTTTGTTTTTTGCTCTGCCTCCCATGCGTAAAAGCGCAGTCTGATTTAAGTAACGGAGGATTTGAGACCTGGCGTTTAAAAGAGTTTATAGCAAAGCCCAAGTGCTGTGGCCGCAATATTGATGCTCTTTGGTATTGGG
>Ga0316224_1004634_pt1 | contig 10275 bp, 8 predicted proteins | sample TBH18013metaG_FD_206254 | JGI IMG/M metagenome (GOLD analysis project Ga0316224, IMG submission 206254) | Freshwater microbial communities from Trout Bog Lake, Wisconsin, USA - TBH18013 | ecosystem: Environmental > Aquatic > Freshwater > Lake > Hypolimnion/Profundal zone | place: USA: Wisconsin...
AAAAAAGGTGAAAGCATCAACCTTCACCTTTTTATATTGCAGAAGCCTTATTTAACTCCCGGGTTCATCCGACGGCGTACCAACTACCTTGTATACTTTGTTACCGCCTGTATCAACAGTCTGCTGATAGTAGTAATCATCAGGCGACACATAAAAGGTTTCACCGTGAAAATGGATCTTCCTTGAATCCTGGGGTAATTGGTCATAGATATCACCGACCTGAGGGGCGGGCGCATTATTAACACTATTCTCAGTATTACCGCCGCCACTATTATAAGGGCCACCATTGACAACACCACCATTATTATCACCATTATTAGTGTTTAACTGACCATCTTTACCTGCAATTATATAGCCGGCTGTACCATCATCATTCGTTATCGACTGATAATAAACACCATTCAATTCATAATATTCCTGGCCATCAATAGTAACTGCTTGTGCTCCGGCAGGTAAAATAGTAACTTCAGCACCTAAGGGAGGTTCCACTACAGTGTACTGGTTGTTATCGTATTGATAATACAATCCGTTACTTAAATAATATTGGGAATCGCCCCAGTAAAATGGATAGTATCCAAATGGTAAAAATCCTATACTAAAACCAAGCCTTGGCCAATATAAACTGCTATAAAAACCTCCGTGCCAGTAATAGCCACCACGGTAGCCCCAAAATCCGCGACCGCCCCAATTAGCCGGGCCATAATATCCCCTGCCACCAAAACCGACACGACCACCATAATAGCCACGACCACCATAAGCGGAACGGCCACCGAAGCCGGTGCGACCGCCGAAACGTGCGCCACTGCCGCCGTTAAATGCGCGACCGTTGCCGCCGAAACGCGCACCACCGCTGCCGAAATGCGCACCACTACCGCCGCTAAGTGAGCGACCGCCGCCGCCGAAACGTGCACCACCACCGCCGATAAATGAGCGACTGTTGCCGCCGAAACGTGCACCACCACCGCCGTTAAATGAGCGACTGATGCCGCCGAAACGTGCACCACTGCCACCGCTAAATGCGCGACCACCGCCACCGTTAAATGAGCGACCGCCGCCGCCACTAAATGAGCGACCACCGGAAAATCCACCGCCACCATGGCCACCGGAAAATCCGCCTGAATGACCACCGCCGCCGCCTCTGTGCTGGGCATTAGCAGATAAAGCTAAAAACAGACATAACAGTCCGCTTAAGCTTGTTAACAATATATATTTAAATCCCTTTTTCATAATTCATAAGATTAAATTCGTTTGTATCTCTTTATTGTAATAGACTTATTTTTTTGAAGTAAGTTTAATCCCCGATGGTTATTAGTCATTATAATTATTTAATCATCGTATATAACATATTGATATATAGACTAATAAGACAAGTATTCTAATAAAACAAGAACCCTTGTTTGCGACTGACTTTATTGAATGCCTGGCAACTGAGGACCGATTTGGCTTTGAAAGAGGAGGCTCAGAAACGCAAATAAGAAGCGTAATACCAATTACAGGCAACATTTTTAAATGAAAAAGGGTGATCCTTTATTACAAGATCACCCTTTGTGAGAATATTTAGTAAGACCTGTTATTGATTTCCGGGCTCGTCCGATGGTGTACCAACTACCTTATAGGCTTTATTACCGCTGGTGTCAATTGTTTGCTGATAGTAATAATCATCCGGCGATACATAAAAGGTTTCACCGTTAATTTTTATCTTCCTGGTATCCGGAGGCAGTTGGTTATAAATGTCGCCGATTTGCGGAGGGGGAGGAGGAGCGTTATTGACGCCATTGCCTGGATTAGCTCCATTTGCATCGCCACCGCCGGTACTTAACTGCCCGTCTTTACCGGCAATTACATACCCTGTTGTACCATTATCATTTGTTATAGGCTGATAATAAACACCATTCAATTCGTAATATTGCTGTCCATCAATCACTATTGATTGTGCACCGGCAGGTAATGTAGTTATTTCTGCGCCCAAAGGTGGTTCAACTACAGTGTATTGGTTGTTATCATATTGATAATAATAGCCATTGCTGTAATAGTACTCGGCATCACCCCAATAAAAAGGATAGTATCCGTAAGGCAAATACCCTAAAGTAAAACCAAGTCTTGGCCAGTATAAGCTGGCATATAAACCGCCATGCCAGTAATAACCGCCACGATAACCCCAAAATCCGCGACCGCCCCAATTAGCGGGACCGTAATAACCTCGTCCGTAAGCACCGCGCCCGGGATAACCTCCACGAACTGAGACACTGCCTCGTCCGGAGTATCCAACAGCGGATCTACCACCTACACCCTGTCTTGGGGCATAATTCGCACGTCCGCCACCTTGTGGTGAGTTATTTGGTCTTGCCACACCAACTGACCGCTGGGGTGCTGCCGTACTACGACCGCCGCCGCCGCCACCACTAAATGAACGACCGCCGCCGCCGCCCGAATGACCACCACCGCCGCCACCCGAATGGCCGCCACCGCCACCTCCATGGCCACCGCGCTGCGCATCGGCAGGTACAGCTAAAAACAAACATAACAGTACGCTTAAGCCTGTTAATGATAAATATTTATATACCGTTTTCATGATTTTTGGATTTTATTAACTTTTCGTTTCTTTATATGGTGATAGACTGATTTTATGTTGAACGGTTTAACCCTACTTTAATTATTATTTGATGTTTGCCTGTTTATGAAAATGTAAATTTATAAACCTATTTATTAAACCCGGTTTATGTATATCTTAGCGGATAGTTTGCGATTTTTGAAAGCAATTTTATACCCATTTACAAAATATGATAAAAGACACTAACTCATTAAACCAGGTAGCCGAATTCCATACTACATTTAAACATCCGATTATAAAAAATCCTGCAATCCCTTCAAAAGAAAGGTCCGATCTGCGGGTTTCGCTTTTAGCCGAAGAACTAAAAGAATTACAGCAAGCTATAAACGACAATGATTTAGTTGAAGTTGCGGATGCTTTATGCGATCTGCAATACGTGCTTGCGGGTGCTATCCTCGAGTTTGGCCTGGGCGAAAAATTCAAAGAACTGTTTGATGAGGTTCATCGTTCCAATATGAGCAAAGCCTGCAAATCTGTTGAAGAAGCAACGCTCACCATTGAACATTACAAAAACACTGCCAATACTGATTCATACTACAAAGAGATTGATGGTTTGTTTTTAGTTTATCGCGACGCAGATAATAAAACTTTAAAGTCAATCAATTATTCCCCAGCAGATTTGGGTGGAATACTGCAACGTTAATTTATTGTCTGAATCAGAATTTCAGGATTTTCAGAATGTAATTTTATCCAACGATACAGAATTATCTTTTGCAAGGCATTCTGAAAATTCTTAAATTCTGAAAATTCCGATTCAGACGAATAATGAATTATACCCGCAAAAACGTTTTCTTTTCGTATAAATAGCGTAAAAATAACCACTTTATAAAAACAAAGGTTATGGCAAGCACAACGGCACTATAGGGTTTCCCAACCAAATGCCCCAGCCAGCCAAAAAAGCTATTGTTGCTGTAACCCCATGCTATAAAATGCCCCGACATATAAATAAGGATAGAGTTCATGCCGATCACTTTAAAGAAAAACGCCCATTTCTTGAAGCCCAGCACATCTATTACGTAGTAAAACAGCGCCATCAGCAGCAGGCTTATGCCACCTACATTCAGCACAAATGAACTCGACCAAAGGTTTTTATTGATAGGGAAATCAAGGTTCCATAATTGGGCCAGGAAAAGTGCGAGCACGCCGGCCAGTGCCAAACGAAGGGCTTTAAGCGCGGGGCTGATACTGCTCTTCTTTAAAAACGAACCGGTCATAATGCCCAATAAACCGGTACTTATCGCCGGAATGGTAGAAAAAAGTCCCTCCGGATCGTGCATGCTTATTTTTGTATTTGGATACGGAACGTATAATTTTCCCGGTAATATGGTACGGTCCATATAAGAGGCGAAATTGCCTTGGGGTGTGAGGTCGCCGGGATGAAAACCGGGAGCCGAGGTAAATTTCAACAACAGGTAATAGCCGATAATAAAAAACCAGAACCAAACCATTTGTGCCCATTCTTTTGCATACAGGAAAATGATATTTGCAAACATATAAGCAATACCAATCCTCCCTAAAACACTCGGGAAACGGTAATTCGCAATAGGCTGAATGGTTAGCCCATTATTAACTACCAGGCCCAGCAGCACTAAAATAAACGCCCTTTTGATCACCCGCAACAGCAGCTGTTCGCGGCTTTTTCCTTTATCCAATTCCCTGCCAACAGAGAATGGCGTAGAAACACCAGCCATAAAAAGGAAAAGTGGAAAGATCAGATCGTAAGCATGAAAACCGTTCCAGTCGGGATGGGTTAATTGAAGTGAAAGCGCATTCCAGAAGGCTGACTTGCCATGCATGGCATCTGCCATGCCGTGGAAGATCTCTTCGGCGCCCATGATCCAGAACATATCGAATCCTCTGAGGGCATCTAATGAATAAAGACGGGTAGGGGCGGAATCGAAATCATCCGAAACCTGTGCGGTTTGTGTTTTGGCCATTATTGTTTGATAATCAGGTTGAAATTGTACGGGAAAGGTAAAACTTTTTAAATTAATTAACAAAGTTGTTTAGGTAACAAAACGGTTGCGATAAAAGGTGTTACAGTTTTATCGCATTGATGATTTTTATAACGTTACCTAAAATTCATCTGAATTTCAAAAGCAATTACGATATTCTTTTAATTTCCCTATCCTGCAGTTTTGTAATAGTTAAAAGCATACATGTAACTCCTATAATCGCAAATAGCATATCCGATTGTGTGTCCCATATATCACCCTGTGTGCCCAAAAATGAGTCACCTGCTGCCCCTGAACTTATTGAAACAAACCATTCCAATAATTCATACAGCAAACTGATAAGACCACACACGCTGATAGTTAAAAAAGGGATCCAACTTTTCTTTTTAATAATGTCTAACCGAATAAATAACTCTCTTGTAATCATCCCGGGTACAAATCCCTGGAAAAAGTGGCCAACTTTGTCATAATTGTTCCGGCTTTGGTGGAGAATATCTTTTATCCAGTCAAATGCGGGAACCATCGCGTACGTATAGTGACCACCGATAAACAGGATAAAGCAATGAAGTAATATCATTACATAGGTTAGATAGGTGAACTTAAAACGCCTGAATGTAACGACCAGGACAATAAAGCCAATGATTGCTGGGAAAACTTCAAGGATCCATGTAAAATAATCATGGGGAGAAATTGCAGAAATAATCAATCCGCCGAAGAAAAGAAAAACTAATAGGGCATATTTTTTCATACTGTCAAGGTACAAAAAAAATACATTTTATAATTGGCCCGAGTTTTAGACCAAACGACAATTCGTTGGTGGATTATATACCGAATAAACAAGAAAAGAGGTAACCGGCTAAAGTCACCTTATTTGGATTGACGCGCGGTGAATCACTAAACAATTCACCGCTCATCACCTCATTCCCCTCTTTTCAAACCAAACTTCTCGATTTTGCTATACAAATGGCTGCGTTGTATATCAATATCATCGGCAGTTTTTGAGACGTTCCAACTGTTTTTTTCGAGCTTGAACTTGATATATTCGCGCTCCGCAAAATCCTTATACTCCTGGAAATTAGCAAAACGGTCGTAATCTGTTTGGGCAGGCGAATTTCCGTTACCTGCAACCGTTGGCGACGTTGGGTTGGCAAAAGCTCTTACGTCAGCATCTGTGATGGTCCTGTCGCTTAAAATGATCAGACGCTCCACCATATTTCTTAATTCGCGGATATTACCTGTCCATGGCAATAGCTTAAGCGCCTCAAGAGCGGCATCTGATATCTTTTTTACGGGCATGCCATAATCATTGCATATTTCGTCGAGGAAATTCTGGGTAAGCAATGCAATATCGTCCTTGCGGTCTGTTAATGGCGGTACATCGATCAAAATTACACTGAGGCGATGATAGAGGTCTAATCGAAAATTGCCGTTTTCAATTTCTTTTAACAGATCTTTATTCGTTGCTGCAACCACACGTACATTAACCTCAATTTCTTTTTCGCCGCCAACACGTGTTATTTTATTTTCCTGCAACGCCCGTAATACCTTGGCTTGGGTGCTCTGGCTCATGTCCCCGATCTCATCTAAAAACAAGGTGCCGCCATTTGCCGATTCAAACTTGCCGATACGCTGTTTAATAGCTGAAGTGAACGAGCCTTTTTCATGCCCGAATAGTTCACTTTCAATTAATTCAGAAGGGATAGCAGCACAGTTAACCTCAATTAAAGGTCCATTTGAGCGATTGGATTTTTCATGGAGCCAGCGTGCTACCAGTTCCTTACCGCTACCATTGGCACCAGTGATCAAAACCCGGGCATCGGTAGGGGCAACCCGGTCTATGGTTTCTTTTATTTTTAAGATGGCCTGCGATTCGCCTAAAATCGAACGCACTTTTGCAACCTTGCGTTTTAATACCCTGGCTTCGGTAACCAGGCTCCCCCTATCGAGTGCGTTACGGACTGTAATGAGCAATCGGTTTAGATCGGGCGGTTTTGAGATAAAGTCAAAAGCACCTTTTTTGCTTGCCTCTATAGCTGTTTCAACAGTTCCATGGCCCGAGATCATAATAAAAGGGAGATCGGGTTTAATGGCAAGCCCTTCGGTAAGTACTTCCATGCCGTCCATCCGGTTCATTTTGATATCGCAAAGAACCAGGTCGTAATCGTTCTTTTGTATCAGTTCCAAGCCATCAATACCATTATCAACGTCTTCAACCGTATAATCTTCGTATTCTAAAATTTCGCGCAGCGTGTTTCGTATTGCCCGTTCATCATCAATAATAAGAATTTTTGCCATTTTTTGTCCTTGAATTCAGTAGGTGTAAATGTTTATGCTAAGATATTAAATTGTATAGAAAAGTAAACACTTTTTTGCAGATATTGTTTTGGGGAATTTAGTTGAATTGTCTATTAAATTTATTTGGTGAGTGGTTGATCAGGTGAGTGGTTAATTTAACCATGTAAATTTGATTGGGTTGAAATAGTTTTTCGAAAAGTGCAACCACTCACCTGATCTAACCCAATCAACTCATAACTAATTTAAAATAAAAAACCCCTCCCGTTTTACCGGAAGGGGTGTACAGCAGCAAATCTGTAAGCCGGGTCCTGTTTAATTCACCTAAAGGCGAACTATTTCTATCATTAATCTGGCCCTGCCATTGCTGACAGGTTCAATCAACCTACCCATCCTGACGTCACCGATTGTAGCCGGTGAACGGAAACGAGCAGCTCCGCTTTCAGGACCTATTTGGTTTTTCAACTCCTGAGGTTTACCGCAATCCCGGTCGCCCGGAAAAGCCGTGAGCTCTTACCTCACGTTTTCACCCTTATCTGTCCACCAGCTGGCGGACGGACGGTTTATTTTCTGTGGCACTTGCTGTCGCCGGCTGCCGGCGCCTTCCCGTTAGGAAGCAGGATGCTCTGTGTTGCCCGGACTTTCCTCTCCCAAACAAGGCGCTGGAAGCGATAGAACGTTTTGCAGTGTAAAGGTACAGTTTTATTGATTCATTTTAATGGATTGCATTATCCTTCGGCGTCCATGTTTTAATGAATGCTTTAGCTGAGGTATTGTAAAATAACTCCTAAAAAACTGATAATCAAGCATAACGGCGAATAAAATTTTGTGTCCATTTGCCCGAATGTTGTAGTCTTTATCTTCTTAAAAAAGCCAATATATTTAAATTCTCCGATAGCTCTTATCAGGAAAATTGTAGTAATGGCCCACAGCCCGTAATGCGACAGCCAGTTTGGAAGCACCATTAAAACAATCCCTGCTTTTATTAAAACAAAAAGTCCAAAAACAAAAAGCCCGGACGCTACAACAAAGCAATCTGTTTTGCCGGGGCTTATTACCGGTTTGCCATTTTCTTTTGAAGGGATCGAAGCAACCGCCCCGCTTTTACCTCCAAATCCCCAATAAATATGAATGGCTGAAAGGAGCAGGAAAATAAGGCAAAGGATGGATGCAATTAGGATTTTCATAGCACTTCAAGATAAGAATTAGCGGTTTTATTACTGAAATTTTACATTCACTTATATTTGTTCTATAACCCCACTTTAAATCCAGCCCCAAAAAACCTGCGGTTATCGGTGATATCCGAACTTTTATTTTGCAATATATTACGTCCGTTTAAAAACGCCTCTGCGTATTTCAAATGCGGTATCCTAATTTGTTTTCCAGCATAAAGGTTTTGGAGGGAAAACGAATTATTGTTTGAAGGTGCCACGTAATTTGCCGTTCCTGCAACTGTGCCGAGGAGCGAATAAGGACGTTCTCCGGCTTGGTATAATACATCAAGTCCGGCGAAAAAAGTTTTATAGGTAAAACGGTTGGTAAATCCCCCGCTCCAGCGGTGCCCGGCGCCCAAATATTTCGAATTATAATTATCAGCAAAATATGGATTGTTTATCACTTGTATTTCTGATTCAGCTGCATTTAAACCAGTATTCCAGTTAAATCCGTTGGTATTAAAATGGTAATTCAGTCCGATGCGGTTGGTAACTATCTTATCATCAAAATAAAAAAATTCTGTTGTTATGCCGTTAGCGCCGGAAGGAAAAGATATTTCACCCAGTGTTTCGTAAAAACGATAATCAAAGCAGTAATTAAAGTATAGGTTTTTTAATATCCCCAGCACTATCCCGGCCTGGTAATTATTATAGCCGCTATATGGGTTGGTTCCCGGATAGGCATAAGAATTTGCGTAAGAACTGGTATTGCCTAATATAAAACCGTTACTATTGCTCATATTGTTTGCCGAACTAAAGCCCGATAAGCTTGAATAGTCGTCGTCCAAAAGCTGGGTTTGCCGCGAAAAAGAGCCGAAAATATGTAAACTAATATTACTAAACCCAATTAGTTTCCCGGCATCAACCGTTGTTGTCAGAAAAGGGTACAAACGTTCTAAATGGTAGATCGAATAAAAGTCTTTTCCAGCATTCAGGATACTGACAAAGCCAGCTTGTATGTTAAAAACATCTTCGTAATAAAAGCTCAGCGAGGGACTTAACAGGTAAAGTTTATATTTTATAGAACTTGTTGAAGAAGAAATATTTTGATAGGGATTTATAAAATTAGATATTCCCCCGCTGCCACTTATTGTTTTATAATTTACCGAATCATGCACATTGCGGTAGGAGAAATTCACAGCAGGTTCCAAATTCAAGTCTCCCCACTGCTGGTGATACGTCAGGTTGTCCCTAATCAGTAAGTTGCTCATTTTATTATAAGCGGAACTAAATGAATAAGTTGCTGAATTAGCCGACGTGGGAGTATAATTGTAAAGGCCCGTGTCGCCTTCGAAATAATTTTAATGACTGTAGGCGGCCGAAAGTGTATTACTTAAGCCTTTAACAATACTGGTTTTTAGTGCAAGATTTGTATTGAAAAGATGTTGGCTTAATTTGCCCATGTCATTAACCGAGGCGATATAGCCAGGGGAATATGCGTTAGTAGAGGTAAAATCAGCGGTATAGCTGTTCACCTGCGGTACATAATTAACCCCGATATTGATTGTGCTGCCTTTCCATAAAGTTGCATCGGCGAAGCCGTTGATTTTAAACCTATTTGAATTTGGTGGATTAAAAGAACTGAAAGTATTTATATTAGGAGTGCCAGTTCCTACGGAAGAGTTTTGGATACTTAATCCCGGGAAAACATCCCGCTGGTAGTCAGCCGAAAGGCCTAAATGCACCTTGTCAAAATTTTTATAGCCAGATACGTAGTATTGATCATAGAAACTGCTGGTGGTTTTAGATATGGGATTGTTAGCCGGGTTACGCAAGTTAATTACACTTGTTTGACCAGCTGCTTCAACACCTTGCTTGCCTGGTCTGTTGGTTTTGAGCTTGATTAGTACCATTTGCTGGTCCGGACTAACACCGCTTACTTGTGACAGTGCGTTTTGCACCAGCGTTATCTCGTCAATATCATATATACTGTAAGCATTTACATCAGCAATTATATTGCCATCGATAACATAAACGAGGGTGGAGGCATTACTGTAAGTACCATTGAACCACACATTAATGGCATCCGCGAGGTCCGAAAACTGGTACCGTTCCAGATCGCTGCCCTTAACTGTTACGCTTTGAGTAAAATCTTTCTTTACAGAAATACGGCCTAAATCATAATGACTGGTATCGGTTTGTGCATTAGCTGCAGTAAACAGGGAAATTATCAATGCAGTTAAGGTGAGTGTTTTTTTTAACA
>Ga0316224_1004636_pt1 | contig 10272 bp, 7 predicted proteins | sample TBH18013metaG_FD_206254 | JGI IMG/M metagenome (GOLD analysis project Ga0316224, IMG submission 206254) | Freshwater microbial communities from Trout Bog Lake, Wisconsin, USA - TBH18013 | ecosystem: Environmental > Aquatic > Freshwater > Lake > Hypolimnion/Profundal zone | place: USA: Wisconsin...
TTACAAACAAAATTAATTGTATATGTTATTTTACTAAAAATATCTAATATTTGAATTTGATTTTTATTTTTTACATCAATATTAATCAGTTCATTTGTTCTAACAAAAGTTGTTTTATTTTTTTTGGTATTTTTTATTATTGTATAAAAATCATTTCCAGCTATTATTTTTAATTTTAAATCAGCAAATAAATATTTATACTCGGATACATTTGATTCATTAAACACTAGTTTATTATCGCCAATTGTTATATGTTCAATATAATAATGTGAATAATCAATTTTATTAAAAAATTTTGCATATAAATTTGGTATTAAATAATATTTTGAATCATTGAATATTACTATATTGGAATTTTTATTATTTAAATAAATACGATTGTCTAAACAATTGCAATTGTTTTCTTTATCATTATTTTCTTTATCATTATTAAATACACGTTCAATATTAAAATATTTTAATAATTCAATTTGTTCGTAATAATTTTCTTTTCTTGTTTGATCATTAATATTATTTTTAGGTTTTTCTACCTTTCCCTTTATATCATTTAATAAATGATACAAACGGTTAGAATTAAAAGAACAAGGTACAGTCACAAATAATCTTTCTGCATTTTTTAATCTTGTTAAATCTGTATAAGTTCTTATATATTTACATTTATTTAAACAATCATCACTTAAATTATCAAACGATAAAAAGACTGGTGCATCTGGTACTGAAAATAGATTTCTATTATCATTTATTATATCTATAAAAGTAAACCAAGAATTAATGATTTTATCAAATATTTTAGAGTGTATTTTTATATTTTTAAAATGTGATTTAATACTTGCACTTATATTTTTATCATTATTATGTTCTAAAAAATAATCATATACAAATGAATAATAATGATCCATATTTGTTGGTGTGAAATAATCAGGATCAAATTTAAACAATAAATTAAATAAAAAAACTTCTTTTATTTCTAATTTTATTAAATTTACTACAAAATATTTTGTGTTTAATAAAATAGGATCAGAACCTTCATAATATAAATATTGTATATATGAATTTGTAAAAATAATATTTCTTATTAAACGATATTGAGGTATATTGTTTTTAATAACACTTTGTTTTTTAAATATTTTAATGTATAATTCTGATAATAAATATGTTACATATGAATATGTGAAATTTTCATCATTAAAATCTTTATTATTTTTTTTTATTTGATCTATTATTTTTAAGGAAATTAATGTTGTAAATAAATTTGCACTATTTAATCTTATGTTCGAATACGTTCGATCATATGGAGTTATTCTTTTTATTAAAGGATTAATTGGATTATTTGTATATAAATTTGTACCGCTTTTAAAAAAAATAAAACAATTATGTGTTAAAATACTATTTAAATTATATTGACTGTGATCTTCAATTATAATTTTTTTATCATAAAAACGATTATGTTCATACGATACATTAATATCATATGATTTTTTATCGTATGATTTTTTATCGGTTGATTTTTTATTTTTATATCGGATAGTTTCTAATTCAAAACCAATACAAGGAGAACCCACAATCAACAATTTATAACTTTTTAAAATATTATTAGACTGTGTATTTATACTGGATTGGACTTTTTTTCCACCTATCGTATGTAAGTAACCACTACAGTTATAATAACTTTGATCTGGATTATTTTTAGCTTTTTTATCATCTGCAACAGAATTACTTGACGATTTACAATGATTTCCATTCCAGAAACTGATATTTACTTCTTTAGAACTATTTGCTGTATAAGTTGTATACTGACGTATTTTATCATAAAATTTATTAGTACCAGTTCCGTTCATTGATTTATATTTGACCATAGAACCAGTGCCACTATTATCTGCAGATATACCATTTCCATTAATATTTCCCATTTATATACTATACAAAATATATAAAATTTTATATGGGGATTAAAAAAATAAATTAATCTATATTTTCATACATGATAATCCCCTAAAAAACAGAAAATAAATTTATTATTTAAACTCATTATTGTAAAAATATGAAAGACCAATTATTTTGACAATAATTTATTTTTTTATCAAATGTGAATAAATACCATTTATTCTATTCATTATTTGTTCGTAAGTAATTTCATTATCGGCTACAAGTATATTTGCACATTCTTTAATTAAATGTTTTGAACTTAATAATAAATATTTAGTTTCACTATAAGCATAATTAATTAAATATTCAATTTCATTGTCAATTTTCTCTTTATATTTTTCAGAATTGTGTGGAATTATCATTGTATCTGACATCCCATAATCTAAAACCATTTTATGAATTAATTTTTTAACTAATGCAATATCTTCTATTGCTCCAGATGATTTTTTATCATTAAAAAATATTTCTTCAGCAACTCGTCCACCCATATAAACCATAATTTGATTAATTAATTCTTCTTTGGTTGTAATCGCTTTATTAACATCAGTTGGTTCAAATAACGTAAAACCAAGACTTTTTGGAGACCATAAATTTAAGGTAACTTTAACTAATTTTTTATAATTTGTAAATATTCCAATAAGAGCATGACCAATTTCATGAACTGCTACTTGAAATAACATATCTTTAGATAATATGTTTTGATTATTTTGCCATCCCGTTAAAATTTTATTTGAAATTATTTCCAAATCATACCTATTCATAACTTCTCGCCCATTTCTTAAAGCATATAACATTGCTTCATTTAAAAAATTTTCAATCTGAGCTCCAGAAAATCCACTAGTTAATCCTATCAAATAATCTATTTTTACTGTGTTATCATGAGGTTTACCTTTAATATGGATTGATATTATTTCTTTTCTAGTTTTTTCATCTGGATTACCCACATATATTTTTTTATCAATTCTTCCTGGTCTTATCAATGCACTATCCAATATATCTATTCTATTTGTTGCTCCAATTAAAAATACTCCATTAGAATTTGTAAAACCATCCAATCTAACTAATAATTCATTTAATGTTGTGTCTCTCTCTGATGATGATGATTCAGCATCAGATGATCTTTTTCTTCCAACAGCATCTATTTCATCAATAAATATTATACATGGTTTATTATCATAAGCTAACTCAAATAATTCCCTTATTCTACTTGCACCAACTCCTATATATTTTTCCTGAAATTGTGAACCTGAAACTGGGATAAATCCAACATCTATTTCACCACTAAATGCTTTTGCTAACATTGTCTTACCATTTCCTGGTTCTCCTTCCAATATAATTCCTTTGGGTATTCTTACATTGAATTTTGAATATTTTGTATAATTTACTAACATATCTGCACATTGAAGTAATTCTTCTTTAATTAAATCATTCCCACCCACTTTGTCAAAATTAAAATCACTATCAAAAATCATTTCAAAATTATCACTTTTTATATTGGATTTATTTATTTTTCGCTTTTTAAAATTTTTAAAATTATCATCAGAATCAGAATCAGAATTAGAATCAAAATCATCAGAATCATCAAAATTATTTGAATTGTCATTATAATTGTCATTATAATTGTCATCATCATCATCATTGTAATTATTTGGATAACCTCTATGTGGTTCTATTAATTTTCTTAATTCAGGTGGAATTTTATTTTTTAAATAAAATACTGTCATTCCTGTTTGATATTTTTTTTGATTTGATTTTAATTTTTCTAAATTTTTGTTAATTTTATTAGAATTTGAATTAGAATTTGAATTTGAATTTGAATTAGAATTAGAATTAGAATTTGAATTAGAATTAGAATTTGAATTAGAATTAGAATTTGAATTTGAATTTGAATTAGAATTTGAATTTGAATTTGAATTTGAATTTGAATTATTAAATTGATTATAATTAACACTATTACTATTTTTTAATAAAAAATCATTTAATTCATTCATCATTTTAAATAAATCTTCATTACTAATGGGAATTGTTTTATTATTTGTAAAATCTTTATTGTTATTTTTTTCATTTAGACAAATTATTTTTTTGTTAAAAATAATATTTTTTTTAAAGTTATTTAAATTTCCAATAAAAGAAAAAACACAAAAAAATAAATTAAAATAAATTAAGTACTTCATTTAATAAATATATGTGATATTTTTTTAATTTATTTTAATTTATTTTTATAATAAACTTGAAAATATATCAAATATTATTTGATATCATATACCTTAAAATGGTTCTTTTTTTTTATCCAACTTATATATTTGTTTCCCTGTTTATAATTTATACCTGAATATATTTTTCTAAAATCTTCTGCATGAAAATTACACACACATATTCGTTCTTTTTCACTACAAAGATAATCTGTTTTTTGATAAATCACTTTTTCATCATTTAGAGCGTTGCGTATTTTAAATGCCGACTTTATAAATTTTAGGTTTTTTATGTTTTGATGATTTTTTACTTTCTTTTTTATAATCTTTATAACTTTTTTTATCATAAGCATAAACAAAATAATTATTGTAATTTTCTTTTTTAATTTTATTATAGTAAGTCCAGTTTAAAATTGTGTTTATCGACTGTTGTAAACTGGACTTACTATAATAAAAGTACAATAAATAAAAAACAAATAACTGTTTAATTAAAGGTAATAATTAAGCAGTTTACTGATAGGATAATAAGCATTTACCAATCTATAATACATATTATGATGCTTATTAATTAAGCCTATTACCTTTAGAATTTAGTGTCTTAAATGACAAAGCATTGTGTAGGTTAAATGACGCGACGACTAGTTTAGTAGTCTAATATTGATTAGAATTCATACTATAGAGAACAGTCGACATTTAAAATACGCAACGCTCTAAATAATAAAATTGAAAAATGTCAAGAACAACTTCTTTCTTCTTGACATTTTGTTTAAAATAGTTATCTCTAATCATTTCATAATTAATTAAATCTAAATCGAACCATTCCATATTAATTACTTTATATGTTGATCTAATATCTTTAATTAATTATGAAATGATTAGAGATAAAAATGTGTTTTCATAATCTTTGAATTCATTTGAATTTGAATTTGAATTTGAATTATTATCCATATCTAAATATTGGATTTTAATTTATTAGATGTTTGTATTGGTATTTAATTCCATTATAAAATCAATTTTTTCCCAATATAATATTTTATTATTATAAGTGAACTTTTATAAATATAATTTTGATTTAACATCTGAATTACGAATAGGTTCAGGATTTTTGAATAAACAAGTTTTTATAACTAGGTCAATTGAAGTTCCAAGTGATATTTTATGACCAATACTTACATAAATTGGATTTATTGCATCTGTTGATGTTCGAAGTGCTACACCAAAAATTTTTCCTGATTTTCCTACCAAATTTATTGAATCACCTTTATATATACATTGTGATCTAAATTTATTTTTTATTTGAAATTCATCCAAACCATCATGATATAATAATGTTTTTGCTATTCCAACTGTTGGAATATCTAATTCCAATCCAATTTGACAAGCAGAACCAAATTCTCTATGATGTAAAATTCCAAATCCATCAATAAATAATATTTGAGGATATACTGGATTATTTACTAATCTACCTACAAGTTCTTTATAAACATCAATTTCTCTAAATCCTAAAAATCCACTAACATAAGGAATATCAAGTATGCATTTTTTATATTCTTCCCATACAATTTGATTTGTTGTAATATCAAAAATTGTTAAATACCCACAAGCCTTTGAATCATCATTTTTATCAAAACTAATATCTAAACCCCCAATATATCTTATATTATTTGGATCTATAAAATCAGTTGTTATTATTTTGCATGCATTAATATTTTGATATTCAATCCATTCTTTTTTAGGTATTGGTTTGTAATTTGATTTATAATTTGATTTTGTTAAATTATTTGTTTTTTTTATAATAATATCATTGTATATTTTATTAGATTTAAATTTTAAATTTTCTAACTGAATACTTTTTTTTTCATATAACAAATACAAATATTTATGAAAATTTTTAGTATAATTATTTAGTATTTCATAAAAATCTTTCTTTCCTTTAATTTGATTTTTCATAATAATTTCATTATAAATAGCAACAATTTTTAATTTAAATTCTCCATATAAATCTATTATACGATTGTATGTGGGTAAATGATTTGGACATTCCGATAAAAAATTATTTATTTTATTTGTTGTAATTAATTTTATTATAAATAAATCAAAATTAAAATTTCTATGGAAAGATATATGATTATATAATTTATAATTTTGATTTAAAGTAGTATTTTTACCAATTAATTTTGAAAAAATTCTATTTGTACTTTTATACATATTAAACCATTTTAATTTAAATTGTTCATAATTTCCATCAGTTTTATTTGTCATAAACCAATACCAAATAAAATTACTATTTCTAATATTGTTGATTTTATTGTGATTAACAATTTGTATTGAATAATCCATAAATTTAAAAGCAATAAAAATATGTTTTTTAGCTTGATAATAATTACCGATTAAATAATGTTTTTTCCCTGATGCTAATTTTCTACCTGATTCATAACAAACACTTCTATTCAAATAATCATTAGATAAAATTATATTTGATATTCTATAATTTTCAACAATTTGTCTAAAATCTATTAGTTCTAAATAAATTAAATTTTTAGGACAATATAAACATTCTAATGCCCAAATATATTGAAATTCTAAATATTTTTCAAATTCTTCTTTATCATAAATATATATATTTACATTTACATTAACATTATCATTCGTATTCGCACTCTGATATTTAACAAAAAAACCATTAATTATATTGGCAGATTTATCACATATCACAACCAACTCTAAATCATCATCAAATTTATTTATTCCATTAGCTCTAAAACCTTTTGTATAAATACAATATAATTTTTTATGATCAATTTTAATTAAATTTACTATCAAATCAAAAATATTAATTTTATCCAAATTTAACGTTCCATTAATTATTTCCCAATTTATTTTATTATATTTATTTATCAAATAATATTCAACAAGCTCATAAGCTGTTTTAGCATCTTCTAAAGCAGAATGAATTTGAAGTTGAATTATTTTTTTTAAATATATTAAAGCTAATTGTTTAAGACTATAATATGATGGAGGACCATCTTGAGTATGAAATAATAAACAAGTATCAATTATATTGGGATGATACCAATTTAATTTTTTTAAATCATTATACATGTGATGACCAATCAAAATGTCATCTTTATTAAGTAATATTTGTAAAAATTCTATTAGCTCATCAAATTCCATATCCCATTGAGTATTTGAATCTAATCCAGTAATATGTCCAATCCAATTTATAATAGGATTAAGTGGTTTTACTTTGATCACGTAATTTTGATTTGTATTGGGATTGGCTATAGCAACTATAGCAATCTCTTCACCAATTGTAGTTTCAACAAATTCACAATCCAAACAATAAATATTTACTTGTGTTGGATGTGAATTTGTTGTGTAATTACGTGAAGAAGGATCTATAAAATATCCTAAAAAATTTTGTTCTTCAATAGTCAATATATATTTGTCCATTAATCTATTTATATAAATTGGTTTTTATTTATATATAAATAATTATTTAGCAATTGAGAAGACTTGAATATATTAAACCATTATACTTTTTATAATTTAAAAATAAATAGTTAATTATATATACATTTATATAATTAATGTTTGATAAATTGATAGATTTATGTTTAATTGAAATTAATAAATTAAATTTAAAAATTGACAGAAAAAGATATAAAATTAAATATAGCGATAGATATTATTTAATTTTTATTTTATTTATGTTGAGAGACATTAATAGTTGGTTTTTTATTTCTAAATTAAAAGATTACAATTCTAACTTTAAATATCATTATAAAACAATTTATAATAAGTTTCTTTATTGGAGTAAAAAAGATGTATTTAAAAATGCTTTTTATTTTAAGTCAAATATTATAGTAAGTCCAGTTTAAAATTAGAAAAAATACAACAGTCGATAAACACAATTTTAAACTGGACTTACTATAATAAAAAATAAAACCTACACATATAAATCAAAATTAAATTTAAATTTAAAATACACAATGCTCTAAATACAGTAATAAATATTATTTGACAATGATATTTTTTATGTTAAATAATAATGTTTTTAATATAATTAAATAAATATTTTTTTATCTAATAAATAATTATAATATAGAAAATGAATTCATTAATTATTTTTATTGCTATAATAATTGTATTAGTTTATACTTTGTACTATACATTTAATAATGATTTTGGCATGTTTTTATTTGTGGTATTATTATTATTATCAGGACTTTACATTTTTGAGTTTGTTGAAGAAAAAATTAGTATTATAACCCAAAAAATAGATAATTCAATTCAAAAAATAGAACTATTAAAAAATAACTTGATGTCAGCATTAAATTTAAGTTAAAGCCAAAAGTTTTTTGCTATAAAATAACAAAATGAATTTAATACCCAACTATATAAAAATTAATTTTTAACATCAAATTAATTTGATTTTATTTACCCGATTACTTAATAAGTTTTTATTAAATGAATTTTGAATTAGCTGACCAATGTATTTGATATTACCAAATAACAGAGAATTAACTATAGAATTTGATTTTTTATTTTTTGAACAAATCCATATATTATAATATTGATTATCCAAATTATCTAAAAAATCATTTCCCATAGAAATTTGATCAACCATACCTAATTCTAATGCCTGGGATCCATTAAATGTTTTAGCCTTAATAATTTGTTCAATTTGTTTTTCATTAAATTTGCGAGAACCCAAAACTATATCTTTAAATACTTTAAATGTATCTTGGATCATTTCTTCCATTCTATCTGTATCTTCTTGAGAATATGATGAACCCATTGGAAAAGGATTTTTATATGGACCGGTAGTGAATGTTTTTTCTTCCAACCCTAATTTTTTACCAAAATCAGACCAATTATAAAGTTGTGCAATAACTCCAACAGAACCTATTATTGCATATTTTGAACAGATTACTTGGTCACATCCCACAGCCAACATATAACCTCCCGAAGCTGCCATTTTATCAATCAAACAAATAATTTCAATTTTCTTATCCCGTAATCTCATTATGTTCAAATATGCATGTTCAAATTTAAAAGCAGAACCACCAGGACTTGAAATTTTTAAAATTATTCCAATTTCCCCATATCTATTTGCAAAAGATCTTATTATAACATTGACAAATTCTTCTAATTCATCAAATTCATCTGAGTACTCAGATTCAATATATGTTGATGGATTTGTTATTTTATCTAAATTATTAAACTCATAAACAATATAAATTTTATCTTTATATAGTATACCTTTTTCTATATCAAAATCTTGATTTGTTGGTTTTACTAATAAATCAAGAATTTCATCGGTTGATTTAGTTTCATCTGTTAATTTTGTCACATCTATTAATTTTGTCACATCTATTAATTTAGTTTCATCTGTTAATTTTGTCACATCTATTAATTTTGTCACATCTATTAATTTGGTCTCATCTATTGATTTAGTTTCATCTGTTAATTTTGTCACATCTATTAATTTGGTCTCATCTATTGATTTAGTTTCATCAGTTATTATTCCTTCTTCTAATGATTCTAAATTAATTGGAATATTTTCTTTGGGAATATTTTGTACAGATACATTATTATTTGTTTTTTTTTTAGTCCTAAAACAACAATTAATAAAACTAAATTTACAACAACATTTAATAATACAAAATAATGTATTTAAACAAGTAATATTTTTTTTTTTATCTGATAAATCCTTATATATAATTTTATTAAACAATGAACTAATTAATGTATCATCGAGTTTATTGGCTGATGAATATTTTTTAAAAACAAAATTATCTTTATTTTGTTTTACTTCTGATTTATAGCAATTTGTTATACAACAACATAAAAGCAAAAAAATAAAACAAAAAACTATAGAACATTCTATTGCAAATATTGCAATAATTTTATTAATCGGTTCTGAATTATATGTAATTTGTACCATTCTAATTAAATATATTTTATAATTAGAATAGTAAATATTATTTAATAAATTCAACTTTTTTATAATAAGAATATTAGATTATAACATCATTATTTATCAAAACATAAAAATAAAATAAAAATTTAATAAAAATAAAATAAAAATTTAATAAAAATTTAATAAAAATTTAATAAAAATAAAATAAAAATTTAATAAAAATTTAAT
>Ga0316224_1004637_pt1 | contig 10271 bp, 22 predicted proteins | sample TBH18013metaG_FD_206254 | JGI IMG/M metagenome (GOLD analysis project Ga0316224, IMG submission 206254) | Freshwater microbial communities from Trout Bog Lake, Wisconsin, USA - TBH18013 | ecosystem: Environmental > Aquatic > Freshwater > Lake > Hypolimnion/Profundal zone | place: USA: Wisconsin...
CATGGGCAAACAGTGAGGCAGGTGCCAAGCGCAATGCCTTGCACCAACTGGCGAACGATCTGGGTCTCAACGCAGGAGCACTGACAATGCGGCTCAAAGACCGAGTGAGTATCTCTCTAGTGGGGGAACGGTGATGTATGTACTGTACAGGTACGAGCTTAGAGGCAGTCTTCATGTGGTAAATAAACAGAGTTGAGATAGCTACTATGAAGCTTTCCCAGCTGACAAGAACTACACCTTAGTAGCCGAGCATGAGGATATAGATGTGCTTATAAGTATGACGCGACTAGCTAACAAAGGAGAGCAGTGTTGGCAACAGACAGATACGAGTGGTGCATCGTTGTGTTCACAAATGATGACGGGACGCAGGAGTTGCTGGTGCGTAGGTTGTACCACGTACTTGAGGGTATGGCCACGCGCAGAGCACGGATTGCAGTCAGGTGGTTGACCGAGGCCGAGGCGGTTGACTATGCGGCGAGGTATGAAAAACTTTTGAAAGAACCAACAAATGTTAGAAGCTGAAAAAACAATTGATGAGATGTGGGTGTTGGCGAGGAAGGAATACCCACTCGTCATGAGACCAAACCCACCGCGTATCGAGTACATCATCGGGGCTAAGCGAAGCTGGCTTAACTTCTTTGGCGACTCTTACTCTAAATACACACTGCTGGCCGAGCACCACGACAAAGGGGTGCTTGAGAAGATGAAACAACTAGCCTTGGAGGGCGACAGAGATGGCAACGAGTAAACAGATTGAGCGATACCAGATCGTGAAGCAACAGTACGCTGAGTTGAAAGAAAGCGTGGGCGAGACGATGTGGCGAGTGGCGATGGATGGCGATTTTGCCGAGTACGAGGAGATGGCGATGCAGTTTGCGAAGTTCGTGATTGTGTACGCGCAGATCAGTTCAATTTTAGAAACCAAAGGAGAAATGTAATGGGACACCGAACAATTCAGAGAGTGCCACACAACGTGCGCCACTACGCAACAGCAAAGCGGATACACGACGAGATTAAGCCTATCCGTGGGCGAAGCCCCGAACGCAGGCCACTGGGCAACCGCCGAGACTGCGACACCTACTGGGTACGCATGGATGGGGATGATGTGCAGTTCATGCTGTACCGAACTCCTGTGCTCACGTACAAACCAGACAACACAATCATCATCAAGACGGATGGGTATAACACCGTGTCAACGCATCAGTTCATATCTTATGTGCTGAGTGTGTATTGCAACGGCGTGAAGGGGCAGACTGTGCTCAAGTACAAGGGTGATCGGTACGTTGTGCCAGAACAAGGTATGACGATACAAGCAACGGAAGGAAGCTACGAGCTAACAATTGTTAACTCACAGCGACTCATGGGGTATCGACTCAACCGAGCGGCAACGGCCAACGTGCGCAAACGCTACGCCGAGTTCTACCAGTACATGAAGGGGTTTATCAACCTGCGATCTTCAATGGTTAGCCTTGGTCGGTCGGAGCACGAGGGTGTGAGCTACACAGTGGGTGAGGCTGCTGAATTATTGGGTACGTGCTGGGAGAATGAGCGTCTGCGCGTGGCTACGCATCTGTGGTTCGGCATTGCTGACAAGCCGACCGAGGCTAATTACAACTACCGCTTTAGTGATAGAGCATCGTGGGAACTGGCATATTACAAAAGAGTGCCAAGGTTTTTGGCGCTGATCGATGGCGCAGATCGTGAGAGCAAACATCAGGACTTCCACAAGGCCATGATGATCTTGATGACGTACGACATGAACACGATAGCAGAGGAGCAATGCCTAACAACTGTTATGAGCTACGGCTCAGATGGCATACGCAAGAGGCTGGAGGAGATTTTGTTCAAGTGGTTTGCCGAGGAGGTCGTGGAGAAGTTTGAGCTTGAACAGGGTAAGGTCTGTACAACGAGTTACAACAAGTGGTTAAAAGGAGAATGACATGGACATTTCAGTGACTGAGCTTTGGCTCTTGGTGGTGGGTGCAATCGGTTGGGGCTTGTACTTTCGTGAGAAGGAGAGACGCAATGCTGCCGACTGGTTCGCAAAACAAATGATCGAGAACGACCGAGTGCGGGAGACCGTGGTTGAGCAGTTCAAGGAGTGGAGAAAGACACAGGAGGGGAAGGTATGACACAAGATGAAATTATTGAGATGGCTGTAAAGGCTGGTATGGAAGTTCACAGCAGTAAAGGGCAGATTCGTATTGGGTCAGCCGTATTTACTGGTGAAGATACAACAAACCAAGTTGTAGCCTTTGCCGAATTGGTAGCAGAGAAAGAGCGTGAGGCGTGTGCAAAGAAAGCTGACGAGTGGAGCAAGCGTGATGATGATGTTGGCGCATTTATCGGCAGAGCAATCCGAGCAAGGGGGAAAACACAGCCACAAACACAGCCACAAACACAGCCACAAACACAGGAATAAATTTGACATTGTCAATTAAATGTGTTACAATGTAATCTGTTGGTGGGAAATTGCCAACAGTAAACCAAACCCTAACAACAGTTAGATCACCAGAAGTTAATCAGAAGGAAATCAAAATGTCAGAAGTTAAATTCGGTAAAAACATCACGCTCAAGCAAGCTGCAAGCCTCATCAAGAACAACCCAGAGACACGGTTCTTGCTACAAGGTGAACCCGGGATTGGTAAGTCTTCCATCTTGGAGAGTATTGCTAACGACATGGGCTATGGCCATGCGTACATTGACGTACCAAATATGGACTTGGGCGACATTGCCATGCCTGTGATTGACCACGACACCAAGACCACGCGCTACTACCCCAATGCTCGGTTCAAAATCCATGAGCAAAAGCCGCTGGTCATCATGCTTGACGAGTTCACCAAAGGCGCAGACCCCGTGAAGAATATGCTGCACCCTATGCTTGAGAAGGCAAACCCACGCTTGGGCGACATCCCTATCAGCAAGGACACAATCGTGTTTCTCACTGGCAACTTGACGACCGATGGTGTGGGCGACTCACTGAAAGCGCACAGCCGCAACCGCCTTGTGCCTGTGACAATCTCTAAACCCACCGCAGAGGAATGGATTGAGTGGGGTATCAACCACGACATTCAGCCCGAGGTGTTGGCTTGGGTCAATCAGTATCCGCAAGTATTGGCAAGCTATACAGACGGCGGGCAGAACGACAACCCATATATCTACAACCCACGCAAGACCCAGAATGCGTTTGTCAGCCCACGTTCATTGGCTACTGCATCTAACATTGTTAGGACTCGTAAAGAGTTGGAAGCCGACACGGTTATCGCTGCTCTGTCAGGTGCAATCGGTGAATCTGGTGCCCGTGATATGCAGGCGTACATCGAGTTCGCCGACCAACTGCCAACGTGGGATGCGACCATCAAAGACCCCAAAGGTACGAAGCTGCCTACGAGTGCGGGTGCGTGTGCGATCACGGTGTTCGGTGCTATTGCACGTATCGACAAAGACACAATCACGCCGTTCATGACGTACTTGGAGCGCTTCGATGCCGAGTGGCAAGCTGTGTTTGCGATCAACATTGCCAAGACACCGAGCAAACAATCCATCGCGTTCAGCTCCAAAGCGTTCAGCGCATGGGTGGCAAAAAACCAAGATCTTTTGTAAAGACTTAGTCTCGATGAGTGGTATACTCACTACATGGTGGTGGGTTCCACTGACTACGGAGAAACAAATGGTACGTAAATACAACCAAGGGGTAGCCGACGCTAACCGCAAACGAGCCAAACACGGCGCGACTGTGGGCGCACGACAAGGTAAACGCAATCTCATCTATAAATTGTGGAGCGCAATTAAAGACCGATGCTTTAACCCTGACAGCAAACACTACGCACGGTATGGCGGCAGAGGAATCACTATGCACCCAGCATGGGTGGATGACTACGCCACGTTCGCGGCTGACATTGGCGAGAGACCAAAGGGTATGACGTTAGATCGTATTGACAACGATGGTGACTATGAACCTAACAATGTTAGGTGGGCTACTCGCGTAGAGCAAGCCAATAACCGAGTGACCAATGTATTCATTACGCACGAAGGTCTAACCATGACTCTTGCTGATTGGGCTAGACACAAAGGTTGGAAGTACGGGTTGCTGGGTAGTCGGTGGAAAAAAGGCAAACGAGGGGATGAATTGTTTGCTCCACCTGAGTATGTAAGAACAAAGCTGTGAGGTGAGCTATGAAAGAGTGGGCATGGGTGCGTATGAAGTTAGACGAGAACGGGGCGTGGGTAGAGCCATACCTTTTTCAAGTGATGATCGGCGGAAGTTGGGGCGAAGCCAGCCGTGCTATCTCTGAGCACACCGATAGGGATGACGCTACGCGCCTTGCAAACTTTTTCAACAAAGTGAACGAACACACGGAGGAGCCCTAACAAATGTTGTACGCACAGATCAGACCAAGCGAATGGGGTAGTGCCTTACCTATGGATTGGGATAAGTCCCAGAGTATGTTTTACCACCTGAACAGGATGACGAACTACGTTTCAGGGTATCAGTTGGTGTTCGAGCAACGTATGTTCTACGGCCCACTTGACAAAATGTTCAGGTGTCAGCTTGTGCAGTGGCGAAGCAATGAGGCGGTAAGAAAACGTGACGTGTTGTTGGAGACAACCGAGCCTGAGCAGATGGAGGCCGCGTTGTTGATGCTTATCGCTACTTTCGAGGACGCAAGGAAACATGATGCTGGATAAAAGTTTGGACAGGTACTTTGTGAGGTGGGTAACAGAGTGGGGTGGGCAATCGTCCTCCCGCTTGGTTGGGTGGGATGTGGTTGACAGCAAGGGGTACATAAAAATGGCCTCATTCGCAGCCGATGGAGAAGCCCAAGCTAGGGCGATTTGTAAATTGTTAAACAGTAACGATGAGAGGAACTAACAAATGTCAGCTATGACCGAAGAACGTAAATTGCAGAAGGCCAAAGTCAGTTTGATGCGCGACCCCAAGTTCGCATTACTGTCTGGTGTGTTGATGATCGGTAAGACGAGCATCGATGAAAACGTGCCAACTGCCTGTACCAATGGCCGAGACGAGCGCTATGGCCGTGAGTTTGTGAAGGGTCTGAAAGACGAGGAGTTAAATTTTGTGATCGCTCACGAGGCAGGTCACAAGATGTATCGACACCTGACTACATGGACAAAACTCAATGACGAGAACCCACGTATGGCCAACAACGCGATGGACTACGTGATTAACCTAATGCTCAAAGACTTAGACCCAAGCGGCAAGACCATTCAGATGCCGACATGGAAACAAGATATGCCATTCTTTAAAAAGAAGAAGGGCGACCCGATGGGCTTGATCGATGAGCGCTTCCGTGGCATGAACACCAAGCAGGTCTTCGACATTCTCAAGCAAGAGCAGAAGGACAACGGGGGCGGCGAAGATGAAGGCGAGGGCGAAGGCGAAGGTAACGGCGAGGGCATGGACTTCCATGACTGGGCTGATGCCAAGGGTCTCAATGCCGAGGAGAAAAAGATTCTTGAGCGCGAGATCGACCAAGCGATTCGGCAAGGCGTGATGGCGCAACAGAAGATTGCAGGCAAGGGCAACGGTGGGCTTGACCGTGAGCTGGGTGATTTGCTTGAGCCCAAGGTGGACTGGCGTGAGGTGTTGCGTGAGTTCGTTAAGGCTACGTGCCATGCCAAAGACACATCATCGTGGCGTCGAGTCAATCGCCGCTTTCTGTCTACGGGTACGTATATGCCAAGCATGATCGGCGAGAAGGTGGGTCACATCAGTATCGGTATCGACACATCGGGTTCGATTGGTGGGCAAGAGCTTGCTGACTTCTTATCCGAGGTTAAGGGTATTGCCGAGGAGGTCAACCCTGAGATGGTGGACTTGATGTATTGGGACTGCGAGGTAGCCGCGCATGAGGAGTATGCAGGTTCGCAGGTGGCCGACATTGTCCAGTCAACCAAGCCCCGAGGTGGTGGCGGTACGTCACCGAGCTGTGTGTCAGCGTATATGAAGGAGAAGAAAATTGTCCCTGAGTGCATCATCATCCTCACAGATGGGTTCGTGGGCGGCGATTGGGGTAACGACTGGTCTGCTCCTGTACTGTGGTGCATCGTGGGTGGGAACAAGGACGTCGCGCCAAATGGGAAGACCATCCACATTGAGAGCAATTAAACCGAGCAAGCTAACAAAAGTTAGGAGGGATGAAATGGTAGTTGTATCTATCCCCTACGGGGACTACGTAGTGAACGCAGAAGATGCGCTTGTGATTGCGAACGTCATGGCAAGGGCTGAGCGTTACCAAGAGAAGTACCGAGGTGGTGAACCAAACACATACCATGTGTACCCAGTTGACGGCAGGGTTGCGGGTATGCACATCATCAGTGACGACCTGTACCGCATGGCTAAGTTAGCTGGCAAACCAGAGGAGAAGTAATGGCTATCAACAGAGACCCAGCGGAATGGTTCAAACGCTACGATGTTTGGGGCGATGAGACGTACGGCATTGTGAAGAAGACCGATACGTGGTTGGTGTTGAGGAAGCCACACCAAGACTTTGGAGACCGCGAGGTAAAAGTTGTGGCAGAAGTGAACAGCCGCGCAGCGGCTATTGGGTTTATCAAACTTTTAATGGAGAAATGAAATGAGTATTGGAGCATCAGCAGTATTGGTCGAGCTAAACATCAGCGTTTGGCCTGCATCGAAGATCGACCGCGAGATTACTGACCAAGTGAATACCAACGCAGGGGCAGTGAGTTCAGCATCGCAGACTAAGAAGAATCTTTTCGCAGGCACGAGTATGCGTAAGGACATTGAGAAGTTTGCGGCGCGAGTGCGTCTGTATCACAACCAGCACACATTACCTTGGGCTGACAAGGGCGAACGCCTATTGCCGACTAAGTTGTTTATGGACTACAAGACGGCCATGAACCACTACGAGCAACAGTTCAACCAGATGTGCAACAACTTCTTTATCGACTACAACTATCTTGTGCAAGAGGCACAGGTGAATCTAGGCACGATGTACAAGGCCGAGGACTACCCCGACCTAACAGAAGTTAGAACCAAGTTTGGTTTCCGTCGAGCAATCAACCCATTGCCCGAGTCAGGCGACTTCCGCTTGGACGTATCAACGCAGGACTTAGATGAACTGCGAGCTGAGTTCGAGTCTAAGTTTCAAGAGCGCTTGGCCGATGCCGTGCGTGAGCCTTGGCTGCGCCTGCATGGGGAACTGGTATCCATCAGCAAAAAGCTGACCGACACGGATGGCGAGGGCAAGAAGCGCTACCACGATACGTTGCTGTCCAACCCGCTTGAGTTGTGTGAGTTGCTGACCAAGCTGAACGTGACTAATGACCCCAAGCTGGAGGAGGCACGTAAGCAGGTAGAACTAACAATGTTAGGTGTGAACATGGATGCAATCAAGGAAGACTCTGAGACGCGCAAGCAAGTGAAGTCAAAGGTCGATGAAATCTTGGGCAAATTTGTGTGGTAGACTGTAATCCATGCAACAACTAAGGAGTGGATGATGATCGGTCAAAAGTTCGGAAAACTTACCGTAGTGGCAAAAGGGCCAAAAGATACCAAGTGGCGTAGGTCTACTTGGGAATGCAAATGCGAGTGCGGCAATAGAACTGTTGCGTTCGGCAGAACACTTAAAGAATCTGTAAATGCTTCTTGTGGGTGTGTACGGTGCAACCCCGTTTCAGCCGCTAATAAAAAGTATTCTAGTTTGGCCGACTACCTAGCAAAAACCAAAAAGAAGGGGACGTGCATGGAATGGCAAGGCCATAAAAGCAGCGCAGGTTATGGGTCTGTGGGGTCTTACACACCGAAACAAAACGCAACTGTTAAACGCTCTGGCTTAGTTCACAGACGAGTGTATGAGTTAGTACACGGCTACGCCCCTGTGGTGGTTATGCACACTTGCGATAACAGAGCCTGTATTAACCCTGAACATCTTGTAGGGGGAACGCAAAAAGAAAATGTCCTTGATGCCGTATCCAAGAATAGGTTTAGTGTGGGTAGACGGAAGCACACCGTGACTTACAAAGGAAAAGTAATCGGCTTAGCCGAGCTTTCTAGATTTGAAAACATCCCACTGGCTACTCTTCAATGGAGAGCTAGGAATAAAAAACAACTGTACTGAAGGAGTGAATGATGAGTCTATTTGAATTGGACAACGTGCGTATCAGCAAAGACGTACAAGAGGTGGCAGAGTCTCGCGGCGTCACTGTGTTTAGCTTTACCCCTCAAGTTGAGGATGTACTCAAGGCATTGGTGGTAGATAAACCATTGTGGAAATTCGAAGCCACATCATGGTCGAACACTTACGATATTGGGGATACCAAGGGTATGTGCCTAACTGAAGTTAGGGTGTACCAAGACGGCGAGGAGCTGGGTAAGTTTTACCGTACAAGAGCACGAAATGGCAATAACGGTGTCTTTGTTACCAACAAGCGTATCCGTAGTAAGCGTGAGCGTGGGGGCGGCTTATCCACTAAGGACACCAAGAGAGCCATTGCTGAAATCAAGAAAAACTTTGGCGCGACAACTGTGGCCGAGCGGGTTGACGATGCCAATAGCCTTGCGATGAGTGTTATACAGAATGCGCTCAAAGAAAAGTCTTCAGAATCCTATCGAGTTAGTAGAGATGTGCTAACGCACAAGACTGCTTTCCTTGAGAGCGCCGAAGGCCAACGATTGTTCTGGGAGTATGTGGATAGCAAAGTCCCACCTGCCGAGGCCAACACGATTCATCGAGATCAGGAGTTACACGAAAAGGTGAAAACAGAACGCATGGAATTAGACTACATGAACAGTGCGCTTAACAATTCAGAAGCAATGCTTGTGCTGCGAACAGATGGCGGGTATATTACGCAACTTGCTGGAGAGATCAAAACAGAAACCGACAGCACATTGCCCGAGAACATTCGCATGAAGCTGGGTATGTTGAAGTTGATACAGAACGAGGAGGCTGTCCCTGCGGCGGGGTTCCGAGTGGACGACAGCACATTTGTTATTTCAATGGGAGATAAAGATGAATAAAGAAACAGGTGGGCCAGCGTTTCCGTTGAGCCAACATGGAACACAAACGCTTGGAATGCACATTACTGGTATGACCTTGCGTGATTACTTTGCGGCTAGGGTGTTGAGGTTGTATAGCGACGACACGCCAGAACTGATGGAGCAAAACGCGAAGAAAGCGTACCAACAAGCAGACGCCATGCTGAAAGCGAGGGAACAATGATTGAAGACTTGAACCCAACAACACGGTGCTATCCGCGCACGCTGATGGAAGCCTTTCCTGATTCTGTGGAACGTGCAGAGTGGTGGTTCCCGCCCGAACGCAACGAAGGCTGGCGCAATGTACTCATGGGGTATATGGCGCTGGTGCTATGGATTGGCTTGGCCTATTACTTTGCTAAGAACTGAGTATGCGTATTCCTGCAAACCTGCGAAAGCAAATACAAGAGTACCGTAAAGCTGGCTTTACGATGGTAGACCTACACCCCCGAGCGGGGTCACACTGGATGGCTAAGTTCAAAGAGTTTAGCCAACCCCAGATCATCACAGTAAGCGCTACCGACTGGAGAGCGTGGAAGAACAACATTTCAATGTACCGCCGCCTTGCGGCAGAGGAGAAAAGCAAATGATCGGAGCATTCGTATTGGTAGTGTTTCAAATGAACGCTGGTGGCAACTTGAACTGGGAGCGAGTGGATGAGTTCAAGACCCGAGCGCTGTGCAACAAAGCTGCGGCCATGCTGGTATCTCGGCAGGAGGAAATCAGGGGTGCAACGGGCTTGCCCAAGGCATTCGCTTGTCTAGCAAAGGATGTGGACTGATGCAATGGATTAAAACAACCGAGCAACTGCCCGAGATAGGGCAACGCTGCATTGTGGATTGGGAAGATCAGGCTGTGCCCCACACGGCAACGCTTTTCAAAGACGAGTTCAGCGCCGACCCCAACGCGGTTAAATGGATTGCTTCGAACGGCCACACTTTGCGGGTACACCCATTGCACTGGATGCCTTGCCCCACTAGACCTGAAAGGAAAAACAATGGCACATGAAGCAGGCAAGGGCGACACGCAACGCCCAACAGATCACCAAAAGTTTGCGGAAAGTTTTGAGCGCATCTTTGGTAAACAACCACCCCAAAATGTTGCGGAGGGAGTCAAGCGTCAAGTCATCGATGCCGTCAACCTAGCCAGCGACCCAGCGGGACTCAAGCTCAGGGAGAAGGTATGAGGTACGAACAAGCAAGGCCGTTGGTCAACACGCTGATGGAGATAGCCGTACTGAATCATGCTT
>Ga0316224_1004638_pt1 | contig 10266 bp, 11 predicted proteins | sample TBH18013metaG_FD_206254 | JGI IMG/M metagenome (GOLD analysis project Ga0316224, IMG submission 206254) | Freshwater microbial communities from Trout Bog Lake, Wisconsin, USA - TBH18013 | ecosystem: Environmental > Aquatic > Freshwater > Lake > Hypolimnion/Profundal zone | place: USA: Wisconsin...
AACGCCGGCATCATCCGTCGTGCTCCAGCTGCCGATTACTCTGAGGAAGATTGGGAAGCGGTCATCAACATCAACCTCTCCAGTGTCTTCCGCCTCATGCAGTTCGCAGGCCGACACATGCTTGCGCAGGGATCCGGCAAGATCATCAATATTGCTTCGCTGCTTACCTTTCAGGGCGGCATCACGGTTCCCGCTTATGCCGCTGCCAAAGGCGGCGTTGGACAGCTCACGAAAGCCTTCGCCAATGAGTGGGCTTCAAAGGGCGTCAACGTCAACGCCATTGCGCCCGGCTACATGGCAACCGATAATACTGAAGCATTGCAAAACAATCCAGAGCGGGCCAGCCAGATCATGGAGCGCATTCCCGCAGGGCGCTGGGGAGACCCTGAAGACCTGGCCGGCGCGGCCGTCTTTCTTGCTTCTTCCGCCAGCAACTACATGCATGGTCACGTAATGGTTGTCGATGGTGGCTGGCTTAACCGATAGCTTGTACCTCAATAACCGCGCCTTTGGTCGCGGGTGGGCCTCGTCTTAAACGATTCAGCATTACGGAGAGCATATGAGTGAAAGCAGAGTAGTCTACACGGCAACCGATGCAACGCCCACATCCACGCCCGAGCCCGGGATGATCCGCCAGGTGCTTGCATACAATCCGCAGTTGATGCTGGTTCGCCACCAGTTCGTGAAGGGATGGGTTGGCGCGCGACACAGCCATCCTCATCACCAGATGGTCTATGTGGTGAGCGGGCACATTCTTTTTGAGGCTGAAGGCAAGAGCTGGAACATGCGCGCCGGCGACAGCGTCGTTGTGGACGGCAGCCTCGACCATCAGGCTTCTGCCCTTGAAGACTCTGAGGTTTTGGATATCTTCACCCCCTATCGCGAAGACTACGCATAAGAACCAGTTGCTCTTTCAAGACAGCGGCGCAAGGAGAGTTTTTCCGCAGCCTGTTTAGCACCTGCAAATCAAGAAAGTCAGGTAAGCAAAATGAAACTCCGGTCTATCACCACGCTCGCGCTCTTCAGCGCCGCTTCGATTCTAACTTTTGCACAAGCGCAGCCTTCTGCGATCACCGGTATTGCGCACATAGCCTACCGAGTCAGCGATCTCGACCGCGAAAACGCCTTCCTGCTCAAGCTGGGCTACGAGCCTTCTTTTTCATTCACCACCAAGGAAGGCAAGGTGACCGAGACATTCGTCAAGATCAATGACCGCCAGTTCCTCGAGCTTTATCCGCAGACTGATCCCACCCAGCCCCTTGGCTGGATGCATGTCTGCTATGAAGCCAGCGACATCAACGCGGCCGCCGCGGTCTACGCCGCCCATGGATTGAATCCCACCCCTGTCAAAAAGGCAGGCGCAGGCAATCTGATCACCGGCTTCAACGATCCTGAGGGCCGCACCACCGAGTTTACCCAGTACATGCCCGGTTCCCGCCACACTCTCGACCAAGGCAAGCATCTGGGCGCAAGCCGCGTCTCTCAGGAGATTGACGGCATCGAGTTTCCTGCTCTGGATATGGCTGCCGCGCGCAAGTTCTACGCTGAAGGCCTCGGCTTCCAGACCAGCCCTCAGGCTGGCGGACTCCGCGTTCACATCACCACCCAGTCCTATCCATGGATTCAACTCAGCGCCGCCGGCAGCAAGCCGGAGTTACTTTTCCGCGTGACCAATGCAAAGGCCACCGAGCGCCAGTTGCGCGCCCTCGGGCTCACCGTAACAAAGGGAAAGAAAGCATCCTCGATTACTGACCCTGATGGGAACACTTTTGTCTTTGTGGAAGACAGCTCGCACTAGATTTGTGGTCGATTGTTTTCGTACCAGGCTTGCGACAGGAAGTTAGCTGGCGCGCACGCACGCAAACTGCAGCTAGTTTCGCGCCGCGCGCGCTTCAATGGCTTTCTCTTGCGCGAGGAGATCTGCAAGCGCCTTCTCTGGACAGATGTGGTGGGATTCAACCCGATCCAACTCTTGCTCTGTCTCGACACAGGAGGCGACTGTCATAAAGCAGTCAAGGCAGCGCGTATTGAAGCTGCCATTTTCATTTTGGGTGCGGTTATACATCGTCCCTCGGAGATAGCCCGAACACTCTACGATGCTATTCGCACACGGATTTACTTGGCGTGATTCACATCACGCGCCCATGTGACGCACCCTGCCCTCTAATTACGCCTCTAAGGAACGAACTTTATCTCCTCACGAAATAATCATCAGAGCGTGAGTCCCTGGTTTGGATTGCGGCGCAGTTGCCAGCAGGCGCTTTGGCCTGCCTGCGGAAAGAGCGAAACGGAGCATTGGACGTCGAGCGATCCGAGATAGTCGAATTCCGTTTTGCGGCCTTTCAGTGGAATGGCGACGTAGCGATTCACGTTCACCTTTGCAGTGGGCGAACCGCGCAAACGGTAGATGGCGTAATCGCCGCCATAAACGGCGACGAAGAGCGCCGCGAGTACCAATACCGCTCGAAATAACCAACGCATCAGAAGTTGAATCAAGTTTCAGCCTTTCAGACAAGCCCGGATGGAACAGGCAGCATTCTGCGGTCCCCTTTCAGGATAGCGGCTCGTGCGCCGTGTGCGAGCCAGCAAGATCGACTGTTCCGCTGGTGTCCAAAATCAGGGCTTTCTGGGCATAAAACGGGCCAGAATGGGCCGATTGTGAACGAATTTGTAAGGTGAGGTGTAACTAATTGATTAACGGGCGATCATTGTAAACCTTTGATATGTATGGTGCTTGGCAAGTTGATAGTGCACCAAAAAGCTGTTTTACTCCCCGGGGGGTGGGGGGGTACGTTCAAGGGGTATAAACCGGGCGGATCTCCTACGAAACAGACCGGGCGGATCTCCGACACTGCAACGAGTGGCCGGGGTGTTGCCGACAACACCGACCTGAGCCTGAAGGTCCCGGTGCAAATGAGGGATACAGACCTGCGATGAATCCCGGGTACACCAACGGAGTCATCCACTTATGTTTGCAGGGCCGGAGATAGCCTATGAGATGATTGTGCGCCAATCAAACGTAATAATGTGCAATGGCATGGGGGTTTTTGCAGGAGGTGGCGGTGGGAAGCAGCCAGAATCGCTTGGTCCTCTGCTGCCTGCCGCTCAGCTATAATCGCGAGTTGATTCCGCGAGGGCCAACGGACGCCTCTGAAACTGTTGAAGTCCTCTGTGAAAATCCCTTGTTTGGCTCGCTTGAAAGGTGAACTCGTCCATGAAGAGCATCACGCGCCGTGACTTTGGAAAAACTGTTGCCGGTTCCGCCGCCGCCGCACTTGCCGGCGCTTCACTGCCCGGGTTGTCTTTTGGTCAGTCGCCCGCGGGGGGGCGACAATTTCCGCAGGGATTCCTGTGGGGCTGCGCTACCGCCGCGTACCAGGTGGAGGGCGGGGCCAACGAGGATGGGCGCGGGCCGTCGATTTGGGACACTTACAGCCATATCCCCGGCAAGGTCTATAACGGCGATACGGGCGATGTGGCCGACGACTCCTACCACCGGTACAAGGAAGATGTGCGCCTGCTCAAGAACCTGGGCGTGAGCACCTACCGCATGTCCATCTCCTGGTCGCGCATTTTTCCGCATGGGACGGGCGCTCCCAATCCACTGGGGCTGGACTATTACAAGCGCGTGGTGGACGAGTTGCATGCGAACAACATCACGCCATATGTCACCCTCTTCCACTGGGATCTCCCCGCCGCCCTGCCTGGCGGCTGGCAGTCGCGCGACACCTCGAAGTCCTTTGCCGACTATGCCGCGTATGTCTCGCGCCATCTTTCTGACCGCGTTCACCACTTCATGACGACCAACGAGTTTGTCTGCTTTACGGATATCGGCTACCGCGATGGCAAGTTTGCTCCCGGACTGCGGCTGCCCGCCGCGCAGGCCAACCAGGTGCGCCACAACGGCATCCTGGCACATGGCCTTGGAGTGCAGGCGATCCGCGCCAACTCCCCGGCCGGAACCCAGGTGGGGCTGGCGGAAAATGCCAATGTCTATGTCCCGGTCATTGAGACTCCGCAGCACATTGAGGCCGCTCGCCGCGCTACGCGCGACGGCAACGCTCCCTTCCTCACCACGCTGATGGAAGGCAAGTATCCTGACAGCTATTTGCAGCGCGAAGGCGCCAACGCTCCGCGGTGGGAGCCGGGCGACATGGAGGCAATTGGAAGCCGCCTGGACTTTGTTGGGCTGAATGTTTACACGTCAGACTATGTAACCGCCGACGGATCGGCGCAGGGCTATGCAATCGTGCCGCGCCAGACCTCGTATCCGCACATGGCCTCGCCGTGGATCAACATCAGCCCCGAATGCGTCTACTGGACGATTCGCAACGTGAGCGATCTTTGGCATCCTGCGGCGATCTTCATCACGGAGAACGGCTGCTCCGCCGACGATGTGGTGACGCCCGCAGGCCGCATTGAAGATACCGACCGGGTGATGTATCTCCGCAACCACCTGACCCACCTGCACCGCGCCGCCACTGAAGGCTATCCGATCAAGGGCTACTTTTTGTGGAGCCTGCTCGACAACTTCGAGTGGTGCGACGGGTATAGCAAGCGCTTCGGCATTCACTATGTGGACTTCAAGACGCAGAAGCGCACGCCCAAGCTGAGCGCCGAGTGGTACCGCGAGGTGATTGCGCGCAACATGGTGGGGTAAGCTCCGGCTCTGCAAGCGGCGTGGCGTACCAGCCGGGCCACGCAGAAAGAAGCTGACATGATTTTCTGCCCTAGAACTCGACTCTCTTGCGGCCGCATCGGCACGGTGGTTCTGCTGGCGGCCTGGTTGCTTTCGACAGTGTCTACCGCGAATGCCCAGGTGAAGCTGACGAAGATCGGCGACACCGTGGTGGACGAAGCGGCACTCACGTTTCCTCCGAAGTCGCCTTTCGGCTCGGCCATTAACGGTTTGGCATTCCAGCAGGACGCTGTGCACACCTCTGGCGGCTGGCAGTACGTTGCCTACTACGACAGCAAGCGGCATGTTGCGGTGGCGCGGCGGCAGTTGCCCAAGGGCCCCTGGGAGTCGATCCATTTTCTGGATTATGACTTTAAGAGCATCGACGCGCACAACACCATCTCCATGGGCATTTGCGAGAAGGATGGCACAATCCATCTGGCCTTTGATCATCACGTAAGCCCGTTGCACTACCGGGCTTCAAGGCCGGGCGTGGCTACGCACCCTGAGCAGACAAAGTGGGATGTGACGCTGTTCGGTCCCGTTCATCAGGATCTGGAAGCGGGCAAGCCGATTGTGGTGACCTATCCGCGCTTTTGGAATACGCCGGATGGGGGGCTCCAGATGCACTACCGGAGAGGCTCGTCCGGCAGCGGCGACAACATGATGGTTGACTACAATCCGAAGACAGGCGCGTGGGCGAATACGCACCAGATTGACTCAGGGAGCGGCAGCTTTGAGGATGATCTTGGCCCCAACACCCACCGTAACGCCTATCCCAACGGCTATGACTACGATGCCACCGGCAGGCTGCACGCGACGTGGGTGTGGCGTGAGGATTCGCAAGGGTCAAATCACGACCTGAACTACGACTACAGCGACGATGGCGGCAACACCTGGTTTGTCGATTCAGGCCAGCCGATCGCGGGCCCGGCCAGCATCGCTACTCCGGGCCTGGTGGTGGAGCATCTGAGCCGGCGCCAGGGGCTGATGAACAACCATGCTCAGGCGATCGACTCGCAGAACAGCGTCCACGTGGTGATGTGGAACTCCTCCTCAACAACGCCGGTGAACGCCAAAGGCGCTGGTGTATGGGGTCCGCCCTCTGACCGCCGCTATCACCACTACTGGCGCGAGGCAGCGGGAAGATGGCACGACGATGTTCTGCCCTGGGTGGCCGGTTCGCGTCCCCGCCTGTTTGTTGACGGGCATGACAACCTGATCATGATCTACGGCCGCCTTGCGATTGATGCTTCGATGCAAGGAGCCATCTATGCGCCGGGCGACCTGGTGATTGTGGCGGCTACGGCCAAGAGCAAGTGGCAGGACTGGCATGTGGTGGTGGAGGAGAAGGGGCCGTTTGTGAATGAGATGCTGGGCGACCCAACCCGCTGGAAGACGGAGAAGATTCTGTCAGTAATGGTGCAGCAGACGCCAGATGTTTTGGGGACGCCGTCGCCGTTGCGCGTGGTTGACTATCGCTGGAGCGATGAGCCTTAGGGCTTAGAAGCCTGCAAGCTCAGTCTGGGCGCGGTCCAGGTCTTCAGGGATGCCGATGTCGAGAAAGAAGCCGTTGACCGGATAGGCTGCGGGAGCGAGCCGCGCGGTCTCCGGCATCAGGAAGTCCCGCTCGAAGGAGAACTTTTCAGGCAGCGCTTGCGGCCATTGCATGCCCCTTGCGATGACGTATGCGCCCGCGTTGATGAAGCCTGCGCCGGTGCGGCCCTTCTCTTCAAAGCCCACGATGCGCGTTCCCTCGACGAGCACGCCGCCGTAGCGGGCGATGTCTGGCTGGTGGGAGATTGCGATGGTGAGCGCGGCGCGCTGGGCGGAGTGGAAGCGCAGCATTGCTTCGTAGTCGGCATGGAGGAAAGTGTCGCCATTCAAGACGAGGACATTCTCTGTCTCAGCCAGAGCCAGCGACTGACGGATTGCGCCGCCGGTGCCGAGGGGAAGACTCTCGATTGCGTAGTCGAGTGGCATGCCCTGAAAGGACGTGCCGAAGTGATTCTGAATTACCTGATAGAGGTGGCCCACTGACAGTATTGCCCGGCTGCAGCCGTTGCGTTTGAGCTGGGCGAGGAGGATCTCAAGAAATGGCCGCCCGGCGACCGGTGCCATGGGCTTGGGAATGCCGTTGAGCTTTGCCGCCAGCCGCGTACCGAACCCCCCGGCGAGAACAATTGCTTCCATGCCGGTTATGCCTCGGTTACGGCGGAAGCGCCGATGGGCTGGCCAAAGTGGTGGCGCTCGACGAGCATGCAGAAGATGTGCTCGAGCGCGAGGTGGGCCTGCTGAATATACATGGTTACGTTGGATGGAATCCGAATGCAATAGTCGCAGAGGGGCGCCATCTTGCCGCCGTTGTGCCCAGTCAAACCGATGGTTGTGATGCCCATTTGGCGGCACAACTGGAGAGCGTGAAGGATGTTGGGCGAGTTGCCTGAGGTGGAGATAGCGATGAAGACATCGCCGGGTTGCCCCAGCGCCTCAATCTGGCGGGCGAAGACGCGCTCGTAGCCGTAGTCGTTTCCGACAGCCGTGAGAATGGAGGAATCGGTTGTGAGCGCAACGGCACGCATCGCGGGACGGTCGTCGCAGAGGCGGCTGACGAACTCGGCAACAAGGTGCTGCGCATCCGCCGCGCTGCCGCCGTTGCCGGCAACCATCAACTTGTGGCCTGACTTGAGCGCGGGGGCAGTCAACTGCGCAGCGTCTGCCAGGGTCGCGAGGAGCGCAGGGTCCTCTGCCACGGACTGCAGGACAGCGATACCACTGGCCAACGTTTGCCGTACGAGCCCGGTTATGGGACTCTCCATGCTTTTACTCCTGCTCCCGTAAAGTGGCATCGGTAAGCCAATCCGCCTTCGTGATTGGCACTGAGGGCTGCGGAGACCTTGTCAATATAGATTGGGTCAGTGAGAAACATCATGAAGCCGCCGCCACCTGCGCCAGAAATTTTGGCGCAGTGCGCGCCGGCGTCGAGCGCGCAGGCGTAGATGCGATCGAGATGCTCGTTGGTAATTCTGCTGGCCATCCGCTTTTTGGATTCCCAACTATCGCGCAGCACCTCGTGCAGTAGCTGGAAATCACCGCGGAGCAGGCACTCCTTCATGCGGAATGCCTCGTCCTTGATGGAGTGCATTGCATCGAGAGCCAGCTCGTTCCGGTCTCTGACATTGCGGGATTGCTCGTTGATGATGTCACCAGAAGCGCGCGATTTGCCGGTGTAATACAACAGCAGCGAGGCTTCCAGTTCAGAGACTACCCAATCTTTGACGCGGAGCGGATTGACAAGGACGCGGCCATTCTGGCCGAACTCCATGAAGTTGAATCCGCCAAAGGCGGCGGCATATTGATCCTGCTTGCCGCCCTGGAGTCCAGCCTCCTGGCGCTCGATGACATAGGCGGTATGCGCGAGCTCGTAATCGCCGAGGGGAATATTGAGCCACTCGACGTAGGCCGCCAGCATGGCTACAACGAGGGTAGAGGACGAGCCGAGGCCGGAGCCCGCGGGCACATCCACGCGGGTGCTCATGCGCAGGCTGAGAGGCTTGCCGGCATTGAAGTTGAGGACGACATGGTTGTAAACGGCCTTGAACAAGTCGAGGCGCCCGTCGTTTTGAAGGACGGATTCTGAAGGGTAACTGGCGGTTTCATGGAGATCGGCAGACTCGAACTCTACCATGCCCTTGTCGAGCGGCTGGAGCGCGGCGTAGGCGTAGTAGTCGATGGTGGCGTTGAGAATGGCACCGCCGAATTCATCGCAATAGGGGGAGACGTCTGTGCCGCCTCCGGCCAGTCCTAGTCGTAACGGCGCTCTGGAACGGATCAACATAGGGTTTGCATAGCTGAACCAATACTAAACAGGAATACAAGCAAACGATACCACCGTCAATATTAAGTGAGGTTCACTGCAAGCGTGTGCGGAGCGGGCCTCACTTGTCGAGGTGCTTCACAAAGAAGTCCGCCATGATGTGATTGGCTTCAAGCGACTCAGGCAACTGCGGGTCATACCAGAAGGCATGGGTGAGAGCGTCAAAGACGACGAGTTGCGCGTCTACGCCTGCATTCAGATAGGCCCGGTGCAGGTTTACCGTGCCGCTGAGGAGGAGATCGCGTCCGCTGGTGACGAAGAGTGTGGGTGGCAGGCCGTGGAGGTCAGCATACACGGGCGAGAGCACTGGGTCTTTGGGATCGGTTCGGGCCACATACTCGGGATCATGTATGCCGGGGACGGGCGGGTCAAGATGGCCGGAGAGGCCGCGCAAGGCAAACAGTGAAAGAGAGTCTCCGTTGCGGGCAAAGTCGCCCATGCCGCTGAAGATGCCGAGAGCCGCGGGCATGGGCAGGCCAAGTTGCTTGAGCCGGACAGCGACTTCCGCGGTGAGGATGGCTCCGGCGGAGGTTCCGTAGATAACGATGTGTCGAGGCTTGTAGGTCTTGAGCAGTTCCTTGTAGACGGCAACGGAGTCGTCGACGGCGGCGGGGAAGGGATGCTCGGGCGCTAGCCTGTAGAGGACGGCCACTACCTTGATCTTGGAGTAGCCCGCCAGGGGGATCGACTCAGTGTAGGAGCCGGAGTCAGAGTTGAAGCCGCCGCCGTGGAGGTTGAGGAGTACCTTGTCGCGGTTGGCCTGAGGCATACCCTCGGGGGTGACAATGTGGACCGGGACGCCTGCAATTTTGTCCTCAACAAGCTGGTTAGGACAGAGTGCGGTCCAGGCAATGCGGGCTGTGGCCGTATAGGCGTCAGTATGAGCGCGGCGCTGGGCCAGCGACTCGGGCGGGGCCTGATCTGGCGTGGATCGGCCAAGCGTCCGCTGGGCCTGGGGGCTGATGGTTTGAGGCAGCGGAACCACGCGGGTAACATGTGCGGCGCCCTGGGCGTCGATGTAGCTTGTGTCGCGGTTGGGTGCTTCGGCGGCGGTGGTTGGCTGAGGCTGCTGGGCGGCGAGTGCGACCGAGGCAAGCAGCAAGAAGAAGGCAGCGGGGCGAGGTGCTGGACTCATCGGTTGGGACTCCTCTTGAGGGAACTAGCTCGATTGGGGTGCATCCGGTCGCGGATAGACGGACCCCGTCCACCATAACCAGAAAATGCTGAGTCGTCCACCGGGTTTTTGGGAGGCTGAGAGTTGCGCCGGGGTAGGGGCACATAGCCGTTGGGGATTTGTCCCAGGTCCCAAACGCGGGACCTGGGTGCTCGATACAAATTCTTCAGTGCTGGACTTTTAATGCGGAAGAACCAGCAGGCCAGATGCAAGCAACTTCTCAGTGAGGCGGTCCATAGCCTGGGGGAATTTGCTTGAAATGGAGCGGACGCTCATTCCCAGCATGGTCGCTGTCTCAGCTTGCGTGTACTCCTGGAGGATGATGCGGCTCAACATCTTCCTGTCAAGTGGGCCCAACTGGTTAAGACACTTTTCCACGTCGAGGACGAAGATCACTGCGTCTTCAAATGTGCGAACGGGGCGACTGGAGGCCCAGCCTCGCGCGACAGGATCGCCGAGTATTGACGGCGCCCGGCCCACTTGCATGGAAGCATACAGGTAGCGGCGCAACATGCTCTCAGTATGCTTTCTGTAGAA